>JAABUV010001595.1_pt1 | contig 32589 bp, 33 predicted proteins | sample 5559971 | NCBI WGS metagenome assembly JAABUV01 (sample SAMN10711881, study PRJNA513362) | rock metagenome | isolation source: Antarctica rocks | place: Antarctica: Victoria Land, Knobhead nord | collected 2015-12-19
GTGTGGGAAAAGAGCATTCCAAACTACGTGACCTACTCGGCGACGAAAGCGGCTTGCGCTCGTATGTGCGGACCTGGACCAGTGAACTCAAGGATCGCAAGATTCGGGCGAACGTGATCAGTCCAGGGTTGATCGAGACGCCAATCATCGAAGCTCAAATGCCGTCGAAAGAAGTAGCCAATGGCGCGCGCGCTTACTTTACGTCCATCACGCCGCTTGGCCGAATTGGTCTTCCGGAGGAGATTGCCGCTACCGCTCTATTCCTTGCCTCAAGTGAGAGCAGCTACATTGCAGGCATCAACCTGCCGGTCGATGGGGGAGCCGTAGCCGTATGAACACCTTTACTCACCACACCGCACCTATCGAGTTCATTGAAGCCGATGATGTTCGCTACGCCTATCGCCGATTTGGCAAGAAGGAAGGTTTGCCGCTGGTCTTCATTCCGGACATTATCGGCAACATGGACAGTCGGGACCCATCTATAACGGATGGCTTTGCGCAGTCTCGCGAGGTGATCTTCTTCAACAATGCCGGCATCGCCAGCTCCAGCGGCGAGGTGCCCGTTACTTTTGCAGAGATGGCGAAGAGTGCAGGCGTGTTTATTGATGCGTTCGGACTCACCAAGGTGGACGTCCTCGGCTTTTCCATCGGATCGATGATTGCGCAGAACGTTGCCATGGAACGTCCGGATCTGGTTCGCAAGCTGGTGATTGTCGGCAGCGGACCTCGCAACGGAGACGGCATCCCGCTCAACCCCGAATCGCAGGCCATTTTCTCAAACAAGTACGGGATCCCGATGACTTCTGGATTGACGGCTTCTTCACGGCGTCGCCGGAGGGTCAGGCTGCTGGCCGTGCGTTTCTTAAGCGGAGGGATGCGCGGGTGGAGTATCGCGATACTCCCATCAGCGACAAGGTTCAGCCAGCTCAGTTCGCTGCTCTCACGGAGTGGGGCAACGCCGTGGAGGAACGTTTCGCCTATCTGAAGGAGATCAAGGTCCCGGTTCTCGTCGTTGGTGGCAAGTCCGACATCCTCAACTCCTTCCACCTTGAGCAGAACCTGCCTGACGCCCAGTTGATCCTCTACCCGGATGCCGCTCACGGCTCCTTGTTCCAGTACCCGGCGTTGTTCGTGGAACACACCAGCATCTTTCTCCGCAGCTAAAAACGATGGGCAATGGAGCGTTAGGACGCTTCAGCACTCGCTTCTCTTTCGCCCACAACGGCGGCGCGACGCAAACCGACAGAATTCCTGCCGCAACCTAAAAGCACAACCCACCGTACCGGCTCATCGGGGAAATCAAATGAACAATCTTAAGAAACTTACGAAGCTGCTGACCGTGCTGTCATTGAGCACGATGTTGTTTCTCGCGTTCACCCCGCGGAGGCGCAAGACGATGACTCGCTCAAGACGAAGGATGTGATTCTCGTCCACGGAGCCTGGGCGGATGGTTCAAGCTGGTCTAAGGTCATCCCGCTGTTGGAGAGGATGGGGTTTCACGTAACCGCCGTCCAGCTGCCACTCACTTCGATTGCCGACGATGTCGCGACGGTCGAGCGGGCGATCGCGTTGAATCCGGGTTCTGTTCTGCTCGTCGGGCACTCTTACGGCGGCATCGTCATTACCGAGGCCGGCAACGACCCCAAGGTAAGTGGCTTGGTTTACGTCTCGGCATATGCTCCCGACGCGGGACAATCAGCTCCATCGCTGAACGCCTTGGTATCCGTGACTCCAGTAGGAGAAGAAATCAGGCTGAATGCGGGATATCTGAGTCTTACCACTAAAGGCATCGCTGACGATTTCGCACAGGACTTGCCGTACAACGAAAAACACATCTTGGCCGTAACCCAAGGACTCGGTGCGGCGGTGGCGTTTGGCACACCAGCTACCGCACCGGCTTGGAAAATCAAACCATCGTGGTACATGATCGCCAGCGAAGATCGGGTCCTTTCTCCTCAGCTTGAGGCGGTGATGGCGCGAACGATTAATGCAAGAACTGTCACCGTTCATTCCAGCCACGTGATCCAGTTGTCAAAGCCCGAAGAAGTGTTTGACGTGATCACGGAAGCAGCTCGCGGGCGTGATTGAGGATCGTTCCTTACGCTCCATCCCGGTTGTAGGGCTCGCATAACGAGAGTCATAAGTCGCTTCCTAATTTGTAACCCTGCCCGAGTTCCCCATAGCGACGATCCTGCCGCTATGCCTATATGCTTTGCGGAGCGACACAGCGAAGCAACACCAACCCCTTTGACACCACAAGCCCCGCCCTCCCCATCGGCCCACACTGGATGATCCTGTGGCCATTCGAGGCGGCTCTCTACGGTCTGCCAACGACGCTTCGGGACAAAGGAGCGTGGATGATGTCCGCCGATACGCCCTACGCTTACCTGTACATCTGCGGCAGCCCCTGGGAAGGCTGATGAATATCAGCCCGACAAGTCGGCAATCTGGACCATGTCTTACTCCAGTCCTAATGGGCTTTGCGCGTCTCAGACGAGAGAGAGCAACAAGTGAAAGCACTCACGTTTAGCACGGTCGGTGAGCCCAGCCAGGTTCTGCGACTCGAAGAGATCGAAGAAGTTAAGCCCGCTTCGGACGAAGTTCTGTCGCAGATGCTCTTCAGTCCGGTCAACCCTTCAGACCTGCACATGGTTCGTGGCCGCTACGGCTACCAGCCAGGTCTCCCTGCCAGTCCCGGTGCGGAGGGAGTCGGAATAGTTCTTGAGGTTGGAGCGAGCGTCACTGCGGTACACGTTGGCGACCGCGTCATCTGTATCGGAACGTGGAATCTATGGCGCGAGAGGGCCATCTGCAAAGCCTCCAATATTGTCCGGTGCCAGGTTCCATCATGGACGAGACTGCTGCGACGAGTTATCAAAACCCGCTCACCACATGGGCTCTAACACAATCCATCCAGCAACTCGGGGAAAGAAAATGGCTCCTGCAGACAACTGCGGCGTCCAGCGTGGGCAGACTGGTTCTGTAGCTTTCCAAAAGTTTACGGATTTCGCACCATCAATGTAATTCACCGACGCGGACAAGCCGAGATCATTCGAGCTCTGGGAGGCGATGAGATCGTCTGCACCGAGGACGAAGATCTTCGTGATCGTCTGCAGGAGATCACAGGTGGGAAAGGAATCGAGTATGCGATCGACTGTGTTGCAGGCGAACTAGGCGGTGAGATCGTTCGGGATCTCGCACCTACAGGCATGCTGGTGCCTCGAAGCGAATCACGTCCTGGTCCGAGTCCAGGCGAGCGGTGTCAACCCGCTGGACACCAAGATTCGTGCGGAGAAGCGGCACATGCGAAGCAACCGCTGCCGGCAGTCCTAGGCCTGGACATGGCGGGAACGGTCGAGGAGGTCGGTCCGGGCGTCACGACCTTCAGTCCCGGCGATGAAGTCTATGGGATGGTTGGAGGCGTGGGTGGAGAACAAGGCACTCTCGCCGAATTTGTTGCCGTAGATGCAAACTTGCTGGCGCTCAAGCCCTCGCAGGCGAGAGCGTTACACCCGCTGGCATCAGTTTGATCGTTCTCTTTGTCGCTGCTGGAAACCTTAGACAGCTCGTACGTTTGAAGTGGATGGCCATTGCCGGTTTCCTGCTATCGGCCGTCGGCTACTACCTGACGAGTCAGCGTCTCACGCCGCAGATCGGGGCTCCACGCTTTTGTCTGGATACGCCTGGCTCAAGTCGGTGGGTTAGCTTTTCTCTTTACGAGTATCACCACGGCGGCTTACTCAAGCCTGCCAACAGCAGATTCTAACCAAATCTCAGGGATCACGAATCTTCTACGAAACTTGGGTGGAAGCATAGCCATCTCGCCTGCTAACGCAGCCGTGATACAGTGCGCTCAATTTTACAACAGCCGCATTGCCGACAATTTGACTCTAAGCGGAGCGGCGCTGAGACAGACACTTGCAAGCCAGAGTGCCTACCTAGGAACGGCAGGCACGAACTCTGTGCAGGCCATGCGGATGGCTCTAGGGACAGTTGCTAAGCAATTGACACAACAGGCTAATCTGTTGGCGTACTCTGATGTCTATCTCGGCATAGGGGTCTTTGCAATTGCTGCTTGCCTTCCGGCATTCTTTCTCGACACCAACAACCCGAAGCAACCTCAAGTGCAGGGCGAATAGAAGGCTGTGCGCATATTGCAACTCCGGTGTGAACTAGAGCGTTGTTCGCCACGACAGATGGCGCCCCCGTCCCCCAGTGAACGGCGTCCAATCGCGAGCTCTTGGGGATGATCGCACGTTACGCTAACAAGAAGGCCTTGCGTACGATGTGCGACGTTTGGTGTAGTGCTTGTTCGATCACGTTAGCAGCAATATCAAGCCCGCGAGTCCGCCTGATTGCAGTCTGAAAGGAGCGTGCCTTGTCACGGTAAGCCAAGTCGTTCAACACCTTTTGCGTTACCGCCTCCTCCAGGCCATTCACCAGCGTTCCCAGAGAGGCATAGATCAGGGGCTTGCCGGTTAGCTTTTCCCATGGAAACGAGATCGGCTCCCGGCCTTCCTCTTCATGAAACGGACCCGTGTAGTGAAAATGCTCAGGCCACGGGGATTCTGCAAAATCGAACTCTCTGGGTGCCTGGGTAATGATGGCCAACTTGGAGTGAGTCGCGGCAGGATTCTCCCAGTTTATGTGCAGGCCATTCTTTTCAGCGTAAGAGAAGGCGCGCTGCGCACTGCGGGCGTTCTCGAACAACTCCGCGCCGAATCCGAGCTGGATTGGGTCTTTCTCAGCCCCGCCGCAGTCATCGCTCCGGGAGCGCGTACGGGAAAGTATCGCATCGGCGGAGATCAACTCCTTACTGACGGTAACGGCGAAAGCCGCATCTCCGTCGAAGACTATGCCGTTGCCATGCTTGACGAGGCGGAAAGCGCCAGCACTCGCGTGCGCGCATTTCGGTCGCTTACTAATTCAGTCGCTTACTAACGTTACAAGGAGGCACTATGCAGGTACGCAGGTTGGGCTGGGCGGGCGTCGAAGTCGAATGCGATGGGGAAACCCTGCTGATCGATTACGTTCAGGACAAAGCGGCGTTGGCATTGTTCTTGCGAAGTCCTGACGAGGCGTTCCCCGAGTCGTCCCGTCCTGGTAGCGCTGCAGGCGCGCTTCTCACTCATCTTCACGCGGACCACGCCGACCCCGACGCGCTCGCAATTGCGCTGCGGGTTGATGCGCCGGTTCTTCGGCCGGAACCGGCTTCTGGCAACGCAGACGATCTGGTGTTGACTTCTTTGCCGGAAGAAAAGTTTCTGCGTCACTCATTGGAAGTCCAGATCGTTCCTGCATGGGAGCAGCGCACGATTGGTCCGTTCTTCGTTTCTTCTGCACCTGCCGTCGATGGCTTCGGCGATCCCCAGATCAGTTGGATCGTCGAATGCGGCGGGTGTCGCATCTTCCATGCCGGGGACACGTTGTTTCACGGCTTCTGATGGCGGATCGCGAACCGGTATGGCCCATTCGATCTCGCGTTCCTGCCGATCAATGCGGCAGTCTGCAAGTGGCCACACCTTCAGCCAGCAAGTCCCAACGAAGCCACGCTCGCGCCCGAGGAGGCGGCAATTGCTGCACACATTCTCGGGGCGAGAGCGGTGGTGCCGATCCACTACGGTTCGCTGCATCACCCTCCGGAGTACGTCGAAACGCCACATCCAACCCAGCGGCTTGAAGACAAGTGCAAGGAATTAGGCATTCCTTCCTGGATCAGGCAACCCGGCCAGTGGTTCAGCTTGGATGGTTCGGTGGCTTCGGAATCGCCCGTTGATCAGACCCTACGTGCATGACGCGCGGGGAAGCGAAATAACGCAGCACAGGATCGAAAGAAGCGAACGAGCGGGAAATCGGTCATCGAAGTTGGCTTTTCGTCAGTGATCTTACGCAACCGATGCTACCCCAGAAGCGCGTACCTCGTTACAAATTCCGGGCGGCCCGAGGGCGACGCTTCCTGGCATCACTGCTCGCTTGGTTCGTCAGGATCGCGCTCGCGATTAGATGGAAGAGATGATCGGCGCGTGGAGCGAATGAGGGTTGTCGTGGAGCCAGGCCAGCGTGCCAATCAGCGCGAATAGGTCAACGTCATCCACATCGGTCCGTGCCATTCCCTCGGCCTGAGCGCGGGCAAGGAGCCGTGCGCCTGCTGCGCGCATCGTGACGCACGAAGCATGGAGTGCGGAATACTCGTCCGCGATGGCAGCCATCATCGACGACGCAAGCTATTTAGAGGGCAAGACGGCTACGCGCCAAGACTTAGACTGCGGTCGAATTGTGGCTGCTTCGCCGGAACGCTCGGGAGGTCGATCTTCGGCGTGGTTCCGGGGTCCGGAAGTGTGTTCTCGACGGCTTTGGCATGGCTGGCCAGCCTGCTCTGCGTGTCATAGAGTGCGGTCTGATCGGGGTGTAGATCGCAACGTCCTGGGAAGCGCGAGAAACGGCTTTATAAATGTCGCTGAAAGGTCCGAGGCGTTCTGTATGTTCTTCGCTGACGAGTACACAGTCGGGGGACATCCCTTTCAGGTCCGACACCACATAGCCCTGCTCGAACTGACGCGGCGTGGAGGGCGCAACTCGGTTCTTTTACCGGCGTCACTCCTGACGATAAGATCCTTCGCCTCGCCGATTTTCTCTATGGTTCCGAAGTCGTTGCGCGAACGCCAAGGTCTTTGTCCGAGCCGGTAAATCGGATTCGATCTCCCTCCGCAAAATCGCTCACGGTCTGGTGGAACACGGTGCTGGTGGCGGTCAGTCCTCGCGTTTTCTCCGGGTTGTAGGTGACCTCTCGGCCATTGGGCAGCTCCATGGTAAGCCGGTTGTTCGCCGGGTCGACAGAGACGACCTGGGCGGTACTGTTCTTCTCGATGCCTAGTTTCTCCTGAGAGAAGCGATAGCGGATGACATCGCCGGGCTGGTAAGTCTCTGCCATGGTCCGCCCGTACTCGCTTTGGTTGGAGCGGGGGCGGAGCACGGATAAGGCGCTGTTCTGCTCGGCAACGATCCCTTCTATCTTCAGCTCGACGCGGATCGCGGCGGATAAGCGGTCGCGTTCGGCCCGTTCATAGGCTACGACAATGGCTTCATCCGAGTTCGCGGCGTAGTTTCTGGCTAGCGCGGTCGCGCGTTCCTTGGGATCGGCTGCTTCGTGGATGCGTCCCTGCTGGGCGAGCTGCGTTACTCCCTTCTCCGTGTCGTTGTTCCGAAGAGTGAGGACTCGTCATAGAACAAGGGATGATGAGATCTTGCGAAAGAATCCGGAGCCGGTCGCCAACTAGATGCTTCGGGATATCCTCTTCGCGAGCGAGCGGGTCGTCCTGGCGGAGACAGATTAGAACTTTCTCTGCGCATATGCGACGGACAGAAAGACTCTCTTCACCAATTGGCATGGTGACGAGGGCAGCATCGAGATGCTCCTCCTCAATCATCGCCACAAGTCGGGCAGAACACTCGCTTGACGGTTCAATCCGCCCGGTAGGCATTAACTCGCGATACCCGCTGATCACCTCCTTCACCAGATGATGATCGATGAAAGGTGAGTAGCCGAAGCAAAGCGGAAGATCTATCCCCGTGTGAACAGAGGCTGTGGTCTGAACCGCCCGCTCTCTCATTTGTAGCAATCGCTCTGCGTCAGGCAGAAACGCGCGACCAGCAGGCGTCATTTCTGCACCGCCACGCCCTCGCAGAAAGAGCGTCGCCCCTATACCTTCCTCAAGTTTCTTGATTGCGTTACTAAGTGAAAGTTGCGCGACACGCAGCCTTCGCGCGGCACGCCCAAATTGCATTCTTCGGCGACTGCAATTAAGTACCGAAGATGACGAACCTCTGGCCCGTCGTACATATTTCACCTCCCTGGCACTGCGGCCGTAAATTATCGGCGACCCTCAGGTGTTGAGGCACTTGAGACGTTACCTACGAAAGATTCGTTGAATGGAGAGGTACTCAAATGCAGAACGTAGGCAACTCTAGCTGCACCTGTGCAGAAGCAGACCGGGTCTCATAGCGTCCCTTGACGCTCTCATAGTCAAAAGATATTGGACGTGGGCGGTTTTTCGAGCAGATATTGAAGTAATTAGCTTTGCGTTGCTAGATGGTGTTCGAGAACTTTGGAATATTAATCTATGACGGTTATGAATGCCACGGAACGAAAGCGCCCAGGCAAAGTCACAATCTCCCCCGAGGAAAGGCTACTTGTTGGAAGTATGAAGCTGCAGAGATGCTCTCGATAAGCCCCAGAGCGATCGATTACCTTATCTCGAACAAACAGCTTACAGCCCGTCGGATAGGCTCACGTGTGTTGATATCTGTGGCTGATCTTAGAAGATTTTCGCGATCAGACTATCCCGCGCGCATCACAGCATAATCCAGCAGTGAACCGACTGCAGACTCTCGTGCTGCTGCTCTCATACGTCTCTCAATGAACTTAGTGCTCAAGCTCCTGAGCGGCCTGCAGTGGGTTATCTCGTTCATCTTTCGAGGTTCGTTCTAGCGCGCATTGAGGTCGGACCCGGAACTCAAAGTTTGGAATCGATAGTGCGATCGATTCTTCCGACATGCCATCGCACTGTTGTCGGGATAAGTTCACCTCGGCCCGTCAAAGAGAACTTCGAACGTTTCGCAATTTGAAAGCGAGAATAAAGCACGGAGTAGCCCTTCGTACGCCACCGCCCTGAGACATACGTCCCACAAGCGTCGTCTAGAGTGGCATCATTGCTCACGCGTCAAAGCGTGATGCCATCGCTCATGCAAAGATGCCGTAAGCCAGCTGCAACAGCACCTCCTCAATAGTCGGGCTTCCACCTCTGTCCGCGATACATCCGACGGAGGGCGCCCTAGAAACGTTCCTTCACTCTTCGCAGCCGACGCCTGCCTTTGCATCGTCGCCGAACACCTCTTCAGCTAGGGAGGTAAAAGTTGGTGATACGCACGGCGCGGTCTGACTCGTCATGGGTGAGCAACTCCCGCTGGACTTCCGATGCACGAGCGTTCTGCGGCGAACAATGTATGTGTAAATTTCCTCGTCGCTGAGGCCATTGGAACTCCAGGAATCAAGCGACTTCAGCGGCAGTCGGCCACCGAGAAGCGCGCCAAATCGATATCAGAATCCAGTGTTCCGGTTCCAAGCTTTCGTTCCATCTGGCGATAAATGACGGACGGCTCCCGCCGAAGGACTTGCGGCGGAGAAGCGATTTTGGGCTAAGAACAGCTTCGGGCATTGAACCTCCGCGCAACGTGCTGCCATCATAGCGGCACAGTGCCCAAGTCGCGCCGCCCAACTTTACGCTTCAGCAGTGCGGTTTAGAACCGCCATAGCGTTGTGCAAGGTAGTGTGATCCATATGGGCATATCGAGCTGACATCGCAATGGTCTTGTGGCCAGCTGGCTCCTGGATCACCTTAAGGCTGACACCTGCTTGCGCCAGCCTAGAATAGAAGGTGTGCCTCAGATCATGCCAACGAAATTTTTTGATGTTTGCGTCGTTAGGCGCGGCATTCCACCATTTCTTGTTATCCCCAATGCCGAACACAACATCGTCAGGTGCCGCATTCGGCTGATCTAGTGCGCGATCCTTCCGTTCGAGAGACAGCTTCCTCAGCTGCTTGAAAGCGGACAACACATCATCAATCATCGGTACCGCACGGCTTGAACCATTCTTTGTATCTCGCAACGTGATGACCCGACGATCAAAGTCGATATCACCCCATCGAAGACCGTACTGTTCACCCTTTCTCATGCCAGTCCCCAAGGCCACATCGAGCTCGTAGATGCGATGCAACAGCCTCTTCCGACGCTGTTCATTCTGAGGCCCGCAGCCATCCACCGCTTTCTGCAGCGCGGCTCGTAAACGCTTTTCTTCGGGCTCAGATAACGGATCAGACCGTTGTTTAGCTTCTGCTGAGCCACTTCTCGCGCCGGGTTCACCTGGACTTTGTCTCTCTGCTTCCCGTACCGATAGATTGAAGACAGCGTTACCTTGTAATGGTTCACAGTTGCTAGGGCTCTGCTAAGACTGTCTAGCCAATCGGCTATCTCATATGGCCTGATTGAGGAGGCCGGACGATCCCCAAAGACCTTCTTGATCATGCTGATCCTGTAAGGAGGATTGCGCTGGTCCTTGTAGACGTTCGGCTTGCTCTGAATGTGCCGCAACAGGTAATTGCACAGCTCTGCTATGAGAACCGAGAAATTGCTAGGCGCCGCTTCAAGTTCCTTCGCCGTCTTCGGAACCCCCTTCGCGGATTTTGGAATATGGCCTTCGCCCGCTCTTCTAAGCGTTCAAGCCTTTTCGACGTATTCGATTGCTGCGGCTCGATCTGAACCGAAGGACTTCTTCACCAACTTCCCATCGATTCGGAAGCGCGCATACCAATTTCCGCTGGGGTCATCATCTCGCCGATAAACACCTTTGACTGGAGCTGGCGGCCTGGGCATTTTGGAGCCTCGAGAAAAGGCGAAGGTCTCGCCTCCAGAACAGCATGCCGCTGATTGGGATACGTTATCCCGCTTATCCCTGCAATTCTATGCAATGTTTCGCGCGCATCGAATGCTCGAAATGCTAACAAAGTGTCGATATTTACTGCATTGCGTTGCAGGGGGTAGCACCAATTTGCAAAGACAAAAACGCATTCCTAACGCGAAGGTCGCAGGTTGGACTCCTGCCCGGGCCACCATCGCATCAACAACTTACGACAAAGGCTTCAATGGGCTTGCCGGTGCCGCTGACTCCGCCGACGACCCGGGAATCGAGAAGGCTGTAGCTGGGAGGAAGGTCGCTGGCTACCAAATAGGGGTTACCGCCGAACGAAATGACTTTGCCGATACTGGCGGTGCTGGCGGCGAAGAGGTGCCTCCCGAGGCCGTCTGTGAGGATGACGACGTCGTGACCGGGTTTTCCTTTCAGCGTGCTGAAAGGCGTGACTCAATCTAGGTGCGACGCCGAGGAGGGAGTGCCGATTTGCGGTTTCCTAGGGCGATGCCGATTTCTTCCGCAGGTTCGCCGGCTTCTCCGCTACGCGTCTGGGTAGCGGCCCGCAGCGAGGCGAGTTGGCCGAAAAGTGTGAGATCGTTCCCGGGCTCTCTTGGCATGGAGCGGTGTGGAGTTTCTTTGTCTTGCTGGACATGGACTCCTCTATGCACCAGAAAGCCTACTTCACCCAAACCTCCGCCGGCCCACCCTCGACCTGTTGCGCATGGAAAATACCTATCGTGTTATTGCTCCAGACCGGCGGACCTGCGCGGTCCAGCACGATCACTCCGCCTTCGCCGCCTTTGAGCGCGGGCAGTTCCTTGTGGATCATCTGGTCGGCAGCCTGTTGTGATGTCTTGCCTTGCTCCACCAAAGTGCACACTTGGCGGGCCAGCGTGAGCCGAATGAAGTACTCGCCGACTCCCGTCCCGGAGACCGCACAGGAGTGGTCGCTTGCGTAGGTGCCCGCGCCGATGATGGGTGAATCACCCACGCGACCCGGGAGTTTGCCTTGCATTCCCCCGGTTGAAGTGGCAGCCGCGAGATGCCCTTGTGCATCGCGTGCAACGGCGCCCACGGTGCCGAAGCGGTGAGCAAACGTGTACGGACCAGAAAGCACTGGAAGGCCATTCTCGGCCGACACCGGAGGCGTGCCGACAGGGCGAGGTGGCACCGGACGGCCGCTTGCGCGCATCACACCGGCGAACTCCTGCCAGCGCCCTTCGGTAAAGAAGAATGCAGCGGTTTCCTGTTGAAGTCCCTGTGTACGGGAGAAGGCATCGGCGCCCGGGCCCACCATCAGAACATAGGGTGTGTGCTCCATCACAGCGCGAGCCAGCGCGACAGGGTGGCGCGTAAAGTGAATGCTGGCTACCGAACCTGCAGCCAGCGTTGCCCCGTTCATAAGGGAGGCATCCATCTCGTTGGTCCCATCGGCCGCGAAGGCTGCGCCTCGTCCCGCGTTGAACAATGGATCATCTTCCAGGACCTCCACGGATGCTTCCACGGCGTCAAGTGCAGAACCATGACGGGCAAGCACAGCAGAGCCTACGGCGAGCGCCCTGGCTAAAGAGACGTGATAAGCTGCGGCAGTCGCCGCGTCCATGTGCTCCCATTCCGATTCGCCCGCACCTCCGTGAATGGCGATGGCCCAGGGCTGTGCGTGAGCGACGAAGCTCGTGAGAAGAAGCGGCACGAGGAGGTAGGAACGCATGTAGGCCATTCTAACTGCGGATCGGAATCGCGGCGCTATCTTCCGGGTACTCGATCGAGGTGTCCGCGGGACTTATCTCCTCAGGCGCTATGATCATTCGGAGAGATCTCAATCTAATGCCCATCGTTGCTTAAGCAACTGGAACGCCGCTGACCTAGACCCGCTGCTCCCACTGCGCAGCCTTTCAGTTCAAGACAAAGCTAATTCGCCGTTGTGGAATCTATGCTGCAGGCGCTGTTTCCGTTCTCGTGTAGAGAGCCTGCATTCGCAAAGACCCCGAAGTTTACATTGTGATTACCGAGGCAGCGGTTACGATATCGCTGGGGGTGACTGCTTGGTCGTTTCCAATCGCCTGACAGATTCCGTCATTACACCTTCCGTTTATGCGATCACAGGCGTTGCCGATATGGTAGAAAGCGTCGATTGACCGGGCAGAGGAACAGAGGCAATGCACGGCCGCTGTGCAGCGATACGTTACTGTGACGCCTGAGTTCGAGCGGTACGCTAGGTAAGACCCAACGCCAGAGTCTCCGTCGCACGTCTCACGAGCTTCTTCGGGGAAGTGAGTTGCAGGCCAACACATGTGAGGTGGAGGCTGACGATTCCGTGCAGCGTCATCCATATCAGTTCTGCGATTTCGACTGTCGGGGCTTCTTTGCCAAAGCCTTCGCTCTGAAGTCTTATGGCAAGATCAAGAAGCGCTTGATAGGCTTTAGTCCCAGCGCTGTCCTCTTTCTGCTTTCCGAAAGCCGCAGTCATGTATTCCGAGTCACCCATGAAGATAAGCCGGTACATCTCCGGATTCTTTTCCCCATAAGCGACGTAGGCTGCACCGACTGCATGGAGCGCCTCGACCGCCTTCTGCTTAGCGGCTGCCGCTGAGAGGAGTAGAAGCAGTTCTCCGAAGCCCTGTTCGCTAAGCTCCTGGGCCAATTGCTCGCGATTCTCGAAATAGAGATAGATGCTGGCGGCAGAGTATTCAATGCTTTCCGCAAGCTTCCGCATCGACAGCGCCGCGAAGCCTTCTTTGGTGATGATCTTGAGAGCTGCATCGAGGATTCTCTGCCGCTGCTCTAATTTCTCGCGTTCCCGCCGCTCCTGGCTTCCCACTAGGGTCTCCTTGGCTTTTGTACGTATATCATATATTGAATGGTGTTTACCAAACAACGTTCATATAGTAATCTTATGTTCAAGAAAGGAGATTAGCTATGAATGAAATTGCCATCTTTGGAGCTGCCGGAGCGACTGGCAAAAGCATTGTTAGCGCACTCCGTTCGCGGGGTATGACTTATCGTGTTGTTGGTCGCGACCGGGAGCGTCTCACCTCTACGTTTGGGAGTGACCCGCTGGCCGAGGTTATGACCTGGAACCCTGACGAGCCTGCCTCGGTGCATGCGGCAGCGAGTGGAGTAGACACGCTGGTTTACGTTGTGGGTGTTCCTTACTTTCGGAATGAACTGTACCCGGTCCTGATGAAGCAGACGCTCGACGGGGCGATTGCCGCTGGCGTGAAACGGATCGTTCTGCTCGGCACGGTTTATCCATATGGCCTGCCAACGACGTCTCCAGTTTCTGAGACCCATCCCCGAGATCCGACGACGTCCAAGGGCAGGATGCGGAGGGAGCAGGAAGATATCCTGCTCAGAGCGCATGCCGACGGCAAGATTCAGGCGACCATCCTGCGACTGCCTGATTTTTATGGACCTGAAGTGGGTGCGGCCAGCTTTCTGCACCTTGCATTCAAAGCGGCAACGACCGGCGGTACCGCACTGATGATTGGGCCTATCGACACGCCCCACGAATTTCTGTTCGTGCCAGACCTGGGACCAGTGATTCTAGATCTGGCGGCGCAATCGGAGGCTTACGGCCGTGGCTGGAATCTTGCCGGCGCTGGTGTGATTACACAGCGGCAGGCAGTCGCGCAGATCTTTGCAATGGCTCATCGCAAGCCAAAGCTTTTCGTTTTAGGCAAGACACTGGTCCGCGTCACAGGTATGTTCGATCGGATGATGCGCGAGTTTGTCGAAATGCACTACCTTCAGACTTCGCCCGTACTCCTGGACGACTGTGCGCTCGCGGGACTAATCGGACCAATTAAAAAGACATCCTACTCTGAAGGTCTCAGGATTACGTATGAGGCTTACGCCAAAAGCCAAGCTTCGAAGACCGTCTGAAGAACTTCCCCTCTGAACGGCTTCGCACTATGCTGGTTCGTGAGCTTGAATGCTGGTTGTGCAGATGCATAAGGTCTCAAGCCCATGACGTTGGAGGTTCAGGTTCCGGCTCTCTCTGGGAAGCATGATCGTCGTTCGATGACTGGTGATTAGAACCTAAGTTGCGCCTCGCCCACGAAGCGAGTTCGAAGCGCAAACGTTCTGGCGTTAGATCGGTTGCGTTTCCAGTCATGCGGGCACAACACCAGACTGATCCATAGAGAAGAGCCTCGAACTCGCCTGGATGCAGCCACGACAGTCAGTGTGTGTACAGACAGTGATCCACAAGGAGCTCTGTAATGGAGAGCATTCGTGTATCCCATCCGATGCGGTGGGCCGTGATGGCCGAGATTGTTCTTTTTGCTTTGTCCGGCATCTCGCAAAGGGCTGGTATCTCGCAGACGGCGCACTATGACGAGCCCTTTCGGCCACAGGTCCATTTCTCTCCTCGCGAGCACTGGACGAATGATCCAAACGGTCTGGTCTACTTCCATGGTGAATACCATCTATTTTTCCAGTACAACCCCTTTGGGGATACATGGGGACACATGAGTTGGGGACACGCGGTCAGCACAGACATGCTGCATTGGCATGAGCTTCCCATTGCTCTTCCTGAAAAGGACGGCATGATGATCTTCACGGGCAGCATTGTTGTCGATCGTAAGAACAGCAGCGGATTTTGTTTGCCTGATACGGAATGCCTCGTTGCGATCTATACGGGAAGCAGGGAACCGCCTCAGATTCACCGGCAGACGCAGAACATCGCTTTCAGCCGGGACAAGGGTCGTACCTGGACGCCGTTTGCCGGGAATCCGGTCCTCGATCTACAGCTAGGCGACTTCCGCGATCCGAGTGTGTCGTGGAATGAAGAGGCACGTCAGTGGATTATGGCTGTGTCCCTTCCGAAAGAACATAAAATCCGGTTCTACGCTTCGCCGGATCTAAAGACATGGGCACAGCTGAGCGAGTTTGGTCCCGCTGGCGACATCGCCGGCGATTGGGAATGTCCGGACTTGCTGAAGGTTCCTTCTGCAAATGGCAAAGACAGTATCTGGGCGTTAAAGATAGGCCTGAATCCGGGTGCTCCGCAAGGCGGTTCAGGGGAGCAGTATTTTCTTGGGAGCTTCGACGGTAAGGCATTCACACCTTCTCTTAAGCACGGAGCGCATGGGTGGACCAATTACGGCAAAGATGACTATTGCGCTATCAGCTTCAATGGTCTGCGAAAGAATCAGCATCCCATTCTTCTCGGCTGGATGAATAACTGGCAGTATGCGGCAAAGTTGCCTACATCCCCCTGGCGGGGGCAGATGAGCCTGCCGCGCCGGCTGTCGTTCATGAAGGACGAAGCCGGATTGGCTTTGAGGCAGAAACCGGTCATCGATCGTCTTCGTGGCGTTAGCGCACCGATCACTGTTCAATCAGGTGTCGACCTTCGTGGCGTAGATATCGCTCAGACGACGATTCCTAACGAACTTGATCTGCACTTTGAAAAGCCTTCGGAGGACGTGTTCGGTGTGCGCCTCTACTCCGACGAGCAGCACTGGACAGAGATAGGTTTTGACCGGCAGAAGGGCGAGTTCTATATCGATCGCACACGATCGGGTACTGCACCTTCACCGGCATTTCCGGCAAGGACGACAGCTCCGCTTGTCGCAAGTCGACCTTATAGCTTACGGCTGGTTGTCGACCGCTCCTCGGTAGAGGCCTATGCACAAAATGACACGATTGCCATGACTAACCTGATCTATCCTGTATCGCAGAACAGCAAAATTCAGCTTTTCTCCGCAAGTGGGAAAGCAGTTGCAGTCAAGGGCAGGACGTGGAAGCTGCACTCGATCTGGAGGTAATGATTGCGATGTTTCTGGCCGCTGCTTGTCATGGATGCACTGCTCATCTTAATCGCGCCCATAGCAAAGGGCGAAGGCTTGACCCTCCTCACACCAGCCCCGTCAGCTAGACCTCACATCAATGGTCCGCGCCTGTACGGTGCACGCCCGGGTCGCGAATTCCTTTACCGGATTCCATGCACAGGAGCGCGACCAATAACGTTTTCAGCGCCAGGTCTTCCGCCTATGCTCCACTTGGATTCTGCCAGTGGAATCATCTCCGGTCGTGTTCCGGAGATGAAGGGCGAATATGCCGTAGAACTGAGAGCGTCGAATGCAGAAGGAGAGGCGAAACGTGTTTTCAAGATCGTCGTTGGCGACACGATCGGCCTCACTCCACAGATGGGGTGGAATGATTGGTACACCTATTACGACAGGGTCACCGACCGCGACATCCGAACCGCGGCTGATACTCTGATTGCTTCTGGCATGGCCGACTATGGCTATCAATTCATCAGCATCGATGATGGATGGGCGACAAAGCCTGATTCGACTGACCCTCTGCTTAACGGCCTGGCGCGTAGTGCATCCGGTACTATCCTGCCCAATAAGCGTTTTCCCGATATGGCGGCACTCACCGCCTCCATACACGCGAAGGGCCTCAAGGCGGGCATCTATACCTCGCCTGGCCCAACGACCTGCGCAAAATTTGAAGGCTCTTATCGGCACGAGTCTGCAGATGCGCGACAGTTTGCGGACTGGGGCTTCGATCTCTTGAAATATGATTGGTGCTCCTACGATCAGGTCTCTGGCGGAAGAGCACTGGAGCAGCTGAAAGCTCCTTACGTTTTGATGGGAGAGATCCTCAAAGCTCTGGATCGCGACATCATATTCAACATCTGTCAGTACGGGATGGGAGAGGTGTGGAACTGGGGTGCTGACGTGGGCGCAAACTCATGGCGAACCACCGGCGATGTCGGTGTACTTGGTGAGACCAGCCTTCCGGGGTTCTACCATGCAGCGCTCGCCAACTCCGTGCATGACAAGCAGGCCGGCCCCGGCGGATGGAATGATCCGGACTACATCCTGATCGGGACAATCGGCAATGCAAGAGACTACACGGAGCCTGCGCATCCAACCAGCTTGACGCTGAACGAGCAGTACAGCTATATGTCGATGTGGGCGCTTATGGCCTCGCCCTTGTTCTTCAGTGGCGACATGGCTCAACTCAATAAACAGACTCTCAATGTTCTCTGTAACTCTGAAATTATCGATGTCGATCAGGACCCTCTTGGTAGACAAGGTAAGGTCGTTCGTCGCACCAAACAGGAGCTGATTCTCTCCAAGCCGCTTGAGGATGGATCGGTCGCGGTCGGGCTGTTCAATCTCACCAGAGCGTCACGAACTGTAGCCATCTCCTGGTCGAAGTTGGACGTAAGAGGATCGCAGCAGGTTCACGATCTTTGGAGACAAGAAGACCTGGGTAAGTTCTCGAGCGGCTTCGTTGTAAAGATTCCCAGTCATGGAGTTACTATGATTCGCGCCACAAGGACCAGCAAGCATTGACGAACTGCGCGTCGTCAGCAGATCTCCCACTGCGCGTGTTTGCCCCGGGAATGATAGCTGCTGTACTTCGATGCTTTGCTTGGCAAACAGCATTCCATCAAGCACGCCGGACGCTACGCCTCCATATACTTGAGACGCGATATGAGCGCATAGTCCTATATGCGGTAGTGCTGATAGCGGTCTGCTCAGCTTTAAATGGAGCGCCTTTCATCGCATGGACGATATCTGCACGCCGGCTACACTCTGGTACTGGCGTTATCTGTGGATGCCGCTCGAGACCGCCCATGGTTGGCTTTCGTTGCCGCAACCTAGGGATTGGTCGATCGACATCGAAAGTGGCAGTGCCCTCCTTAACTAAGAACGCCCTGCGCGGTGAGCCCCTCTATCTGGATGCACTACCAAGCGTAGGGCGTTCTATACGGGAGTCCGTTGGCCGCATTCAGTGGTGTGCGGCTGCGCCTGGGGTCCCTCCAGGCAGTCTGACCATGGGCTGCGCGCCGACTTGGCACAGAATAGGCTTACCGTCTAGACGGAAGCGAGGCAGCCTCGCATCGATCGTATCTTCGTCCTTTTCATCACGGGGTATAATAGTGCTCGAAGCGGGAGTAGCTCAATGGTAGAGTAGCGGCTTCCCAAGCCGTTGGTTGCGGGTTCGATCCCCGTCTCCCGCTCCAATTCCAGGCTCCTTCCAGTCATATCTGAACTGAAAGGACTCTCATACGCTTCTGGAAGCCTTTCCGTTCAGGCGCAGTGCCTAGTGGGCGAGGCTGGCCGTCTTCACATTTGTTCTTGAGGAGTGGTCCGCAAGTGTCTGTGCCTCTGGAATGAACGTGACCGCTTTCGCAATCTCGGGGTCCCAATCAGCGCGAACTTTGAGTCCTTCTAGTTGACCGAATTGCGAGGTAAAGAGCCCGCTTTTGATGCTCGCCTTAAGCCAGTCAGACACGCTGTTCAGGTCCGCCTCGGTATACTCGACATCTTTTGACTTTAAGAAATCCTTGAACTGCGCCATAACCGCATCGTCGACCTGGAACTCTTTCGTGACGGTGTGGGTGGCGAGATAGTGCTTGCTGAAGTTGAAGAAGGCGTAGTGCTGGAGCAGGGTGTCCTGGAAGTGATTCGATTTGGGTGTATCGATCTTCTCGTCAGGAGTGATACCGCCACCTCCGTATACCGTGCGGCCGGAGTCGGTCAGCTTGACCTCGCGATTGGCACCCTTTTCGACCCCATCGCGAAGATAGTAGTAGTCATAAAGCGAGATGTTGCTGTAATTGCGTTGAATCAGGCGGCCTGAAGGCGTGTAGTAGTGATAGGTGGTCAAGGCCAGACCGGTGTTTTCAGATACCTGAAAGACGGTCTGCACGAGACCCTTGCCAAAGGTCGTTTCGCCTACGATTAAGGCGCGGTCATGATCCTGAAGAGCACCGGAGACAATCTCTGCAGCCGATGCAGTATTACGGTTGACCAGGACGACGATGGGATACTTCGGACCTTCCTCGCCGTGCGATGCGCGGTAAACCTGATCGGGGAAGGCACGTCCCTTTTGTGAGACAACGATCTGTCCTTTTTGCAGGAACTTGTCGGACATGTTAACGGCTTCATTCAACAGGCCACCGGGGTTTCCGCGCAGATCGATTACCAGGCCCTTGATTTCGCCGAACTTGTCGACTGCATCGCCGACCTCGCGGCTGGTTGTCTCCATAAAGTTCGTTACATGAATGTAGCCGATGCCGGGGCGAACCAAGAACGACAGGTCGACCGAGTAACGTGGAATCTCATCGCGGACAAGGTCGAATACAAGCGGCTTGGCGGTTCCTTCGCGCTCGATGGTGACCGAGACGTGGGTACCTTTCGGGCCTTTCAGCAGGGTGGCAACTGCAGCTGAGTCCAGGTTTTCGGTGGTCTTGCCATCGATGTTCGCGATGATGTCGCCGGGACGAATGCCGGCCTTGAACGACGGCGTACCCTCGAACGGGGCAAGAACGACGACACGCAGCGCGTTACCGATCAACTGTGGCTGGATCTGCATGCCGACGCCGTAATACTTGCCATGCTGGTCCTCGCGCATCTGGGCGAAGGCCTTTGGATCGTAGAAGTTCGAGTGCGGGTCGAGCACATGCAGCATTCCAGGGATAGCGCCGTCGTAGATGGCCTTATCGGTCTTGTCGCCGGTCAAGGGCTCTGCATAGTTTTGTTCGACAACCGAGTAGACATCTGTGAATGAATGCAGCGAGTCGCGCAGGGTCGACTCGTCCGAAGCCGATTGGGCCGCAACCTTCTGGCTGATAACGGAGCCCAGGACGGCACAGGTAGCAAGGAACACGGTGGCGGAGAGGAGTGCGCGTCGGGTACGTGGGGCCATCGCTGGGGGAAACCTCGGAGAGAAGGACGCATGGAACTATGTGCTGCGTTGGACGGAGTATACACCGGGACGTAAGCTTAGGTGAGCTTCGGGCAGTCCGGAATAGGACGGAAGCCGCCAAAGATGACGCATTTTTTAAGGCTCCGTTCAAACATCAAGTTGCGTCCTGCTCCATCTCATTCGGAACCTGCGAAGGATAGGCAAGCGGGAGCATATGCACCTATAAGTCTCTCCAGACACCCGAGGCCTCGGATGCCCTGAGTGGGCGAACGGCTTGATACGTCGTCAACCTTCGTTCGTCTGCATCGAGAGTTGGCCGAACCAAAGCTGGCAATACTGGTCAGGACGGTTTCACGACTGCATTCGCCTCATGTCGTACATGGCAGTTAGAATTACTTAACTTGGATATCGGCTGCATTGGAGACGAGTCCAAAGAACAGGAGCCGGTGGCTGGCAGCGTCCACCGTGCGTGTAGCGTGGTTGTAGACCGACATACGAGTGACACTATACGAGTGACAATGAACCTTAGAATTTCGCAATATGCGGTCGTGTGTGGGCTAAGCCTGCTGACACTTCCGGGTGTGGTGGCCGCACAGGCTCCGCGGTATCAGAGCCCTTTTAACACGCCACCGTCGCAGACGAAGGTCAATCTGCCGACATCGACTGCCATCACGCCAAACGGTCAGGTGGTTGAGGATGTAGTCGCGCGTGTTAACGATCAGATCATCAGCAGCAGCGATGTCGAACGAAGCGAACAGCAGCTTGCGCAGGAGTTGCAGCAGAGCAACGCAAGTCCGGCCGAGAGTGCGGAGCGGCAGAAGAATCTGTTACGCGACATGATCGATCAGCAGTTGCTGCTCTCGCGCGGCAAGGAGCTTGGCATCAACGCCGATGCTGAGATGGTCCGCCGGCTTGACGACATTCGTAAACAGAACAAGCTCGATACGATGGAAGACCTCGAAAAAGCGGCACGTCAGCAGGGCGTCTCCTACGAAGATTTCAAAGCGAACATCCGCAATGGCGTGATCACGCAACAGGTGGTTCGTGACGAAGTAGGACGCAGGCTGCAGCTCTCGCCGGCCCAGGAGCAGGCGTACTATGATGCGCATAAGCAGGACTTCACGCAACCAGAGCAGGTTCGCCTGAGCGAGATTCTGATTCCAACGGCAGTCGACGCTAACGAGTCGGCCGTGGCCCAGGCGCAGGCGAAAGCCGCGGACGTGGAAGCCAAGCTGAAGGCTGGAGCGAAGTTCGACGACCTCGCAAAGACCTACTCGGGGGGGCCTACCGCATCGCAGGGTGGGGACCTCGGCCAGTTCAAGCATGGCGCGCTGGCCAAGGTGCTCGAGGACCAGACGTTCCCATTGAGCGCAGGCGAGGCGACTGCGCCGATCCGCACCAAACAGGGATTCGTTATTCTCAAGGTGACGGAACACACCCCAGCGGGAGTTCCGCCTATCAAGGACGTCGAACCGCAGATTCAGGAAGTGATGTACATGCAGCAGATGCAGCCCAAGCTGCGTGAGTATGCTTACATCGATATCAAGCCGGGATATGTCGATTCAAGCGCCAGTTTGAAGCAGACGAAGCCAATTTTCACGGCGTATACGCCTCCTGTCGTAAAGAAGAAGAGAGTCGTTCAGAAGCAGCGATTCGATCGGGGCGGCAGATTTTCAACAGCCAGCATGCCGCAGCCTGCTCTGCTCGCCGGAGGCTCATCGACTGCATCAGCTGCCGCTTTGCCTGCTGCACCAGCGTCCGGAGTGCCTGCCACAGCGCCCGATGCGGCGATGCCCGCCGCCGCGGTACCCGCTGCAAACTCCAATCCTGCGCTGGCAGCACCGGCACCCGCGCCTCCAAAGTCGGTCACATCGACGGACGGTCCGATGGCTAAGATCACCAGGCGCAAGAAGGTAAAACGGGAGAAGGTTCGCTTCGGGCAGGCACCGCGCAATTCGCTGCCCGCGGGATCGTCGCTGGCGGGAATGGCCGGGGACGAAGGATTGGGAACGGATCATGCAGGGGAGCTCCCGATAGATGGAAAGACAGTGGAAGCAGCTCCTGGTACGGCGATTGCGCCGCTTGACGCGTCTACTTCGAGCTCTCCCGATGTTAACCCGCTGACACCTGCTGCGCCGGAGCAGAAGACGCGGTACAGTTCACGGGCGAAATCAGTGGCCGCGGCGAACACGGCCAAGAAGACTGCAAAGCTGAGGGAGAAGGCTATAGCGACTCCCATTCCGGTGAGCGATGATGAGAAGACCGCGTCGCAGACTCAGGCCGCTCCGCTTGGATTGAGTGGAGATATGGCAAAGAAGCCGAAGAAGAAGCGTGCGAAGGGTGAAGCGAAGGAGCGGTTGCAGAACCAGCCCAAGCAACCCGCGCCTCCTCCGCCGATTGAGACCCCGGCGAGGGCCGCAGATCGTGGGACTTCCTACGAGGGAACCGCCGGTCCAGCGAAGCAGGCTCCGCAATCGGATAGTACGCCGCTGCCGCCGGTCACCTCACCCGCATCACCCGCGCCACCGACGACGCCCGCGACGCCTGGATCGCCGATCCCAGCGTCGCCTCCGCAGTAGCCAGGCAGAGCCGCAGGCGACGCGAGGGCCTTGGCTCTCGCGTCACTTCTTGGTACCGGGTTTCTAAACCGAACGGGGTATGCTGGGCGAATGAAAGACTTCTTTGTGGCGGATGCGGGGAAGTTCGAGAATGAAACGGTAACGGGCTACTTTGCGGTTTCGTCGATCTCTGTCCGAGACCGGAAGCAGGCAGGGCAGTATCTTGCGCTGACGCTGGGCGATAAGACCGGGACCTTCGAGGCACGCATGTGGGAGGAGTTCGCCGACGTGATCGCCACCTGTTCTGAAGGCTGCTACGTGAAGGCGCAGGGGCAGATCAGCAGATATCAAGGCAAGTTCCAGATCACGCTGCAGAAGCTTCGCAGCGCAGCGGAGTCCGAGGTGGACGCTGCCGATTTTCTTCCGGCGACGCGGTTCGATGTAGCGGAGATGCTGACGGAGCTGCGCGGCTATGTGTCCGGCTTCGCGAACGAAGATTTGAAGCGGCTGGTGTTCAGCTTTCTCGATGACGAGGAGATTGGTCCCGCGTTCCAGGTGGCGCCGGCGGCCAAGGCGCTGCATCACGCGTGGCTGGGCGGTCTGCTGGAGCATGTGCTTACGCTGGTCCGGGTCTGTCTCGCGACAGCGCCGTTCTACCCGGAGGTGAATCCTGACCTGCTGGTGACAGGGGCGATCCTGCACGACATCGGCAAAGTTCGTGAGCTGCACTGGAGTACAACCTTCGGCTACACACTCGAGGGCCAGATGATCGGGCACATCAGCATCGGGCAGGGTATGCTGCGCGAGAAGGTGCGGGCACTTGCGGCGTTCCCCGAGCGACTGCGTGTGCTGGTCGAGCATATGCTCCTGAGCCATCATGGCAAGCTGGAGTTCGGCTCTCCCAAGCTGCCGATGACGCCCGAAGCGCTGCTGCTGAGCACGCTCGACGACCTTGAAGCAAAGATGCAGACGATGCGGAGCGAGTTCGGCAAAGCCGGGGCAAGCGGCAGGAGCGCGGCGGAGGTGACGGATTGGGTGCGGTCGATGGAACGTCCTCTGCTGAACACCTCGGCGTATCTGAAGGATGAGTAGCGCGTGGCTTCGAACGAGTAATTTGGGTGAGGTCGCCCGGGCTGCTGTTGTTACAATCTGAGTTTGACCTTGAGCAGCAAATACAGCCGGGAAAGTCACTAGGAATGTTGCGCTTTTCGACAGCGGGGGAGAGTCACGGCGAGAGCCTGATCGCGATGGTGAGTGGCATGCCGGCGGGTGTGCCGGTTGCGCAGGAGTACGTCGACCACGAACTCTGGCGGCGGCAGCAGGGTTATGGCCGGGGTGGCCGGATGCGGATCGAGCGGGATTCGGCGCACATCCTCAGTGGTGTGCGGCATGGTAAGACGATCGGCTCGCCCATTGCGATGTCGCTCGCGAACAAGGATTGGAAGAACTGGATGGAGATCCTGCCGGTTGAAGCGGGAGATCAAGCGCTCCATAAGGCGGTCGCTTCGCCCAGGCCCGGCCACGCGGATCTTGCGGGCAGTCTGAAGTACGACTTCGCCGATGCCCGGTATGTACTCGAGCGAGCCTCTGCGCGGGAGAGCGCGGCGCGCGTTGCCGCAGGCGCTATCGCCAAGCTGCTGCTCCGGGCGTTCGGGATCGAAGTGGCGAGCCATGTCATCCGGGTGGGCAGGGCGGAGCTGGACCGGCCGGCACAGTGGGAGGAGATCGCCGCGCTGCAGTCAAAGCAGGCGGTTCTGTTGAACTGTGTCGACGAGGCGAGCGAGGCCCGTATGAAGGCAGAGGTGGATGCGGTGCTGCGGACGGGCGATACGATCGGCGGCGTCTTCGAGGTGGTCGTGCATGGGCTGCCGCCGGGCGTCGGGACCCATACGAACTGGGATGAGCGCATGGATGGCCTGCTCGCCCAGGCAGTGATGAGTCTGCAGGCGGTCAAGGCCGTCGAGATCGGGCGCGGAGTTACGGCGGCGGAGTCGCTGGGCTCGGCTGTGCATGATGCGATTGGGTATGAGGGTACCGGCAGCCATACCCGGTTTTCCCGCGAGCAGAACAATGCCGGCGGAATCGAAGGGGGCATCTCAAATGGGGAGGATGTCGTGGTGCGCGGCTATCTGAAGCCGATTTCGACCTTGCGCCGCCCGCTTGGCTCGGTGAACTTTGAGACGCGGGAGCCGGTGAAGGCCGCGTACGAACGCAGCGATGTCTGCGTCGTTCCAGCGGCGGGTGTGGCGGCCGAAGCAATGGTCGCGCTTGCGGTGGCGCGGCTGGCAGTGGAGAAGTTCGGCGGTGACTCGCTGCGGGAGATGGACCGGAATTTTAAGGGTTATTGCGAACAGATTCGGGCGTACTGAGTGATCGAGACTGCTCTAGTGCTCAAGACGGGCTATGACGGAGACGATGGGAAAGATTCATGAGGTCGTGAAGTATCCGAATCCCGTGCTGGCAAAGCGCGGTGAGCCGGTGACGGTGTTTGACGGGAAACTGAAGAAGCTTGTCGACGAGATGTTCGACAGCATGTACGCGGCGCAGGGAATCGGCCTCGCGGCACCGCAGATCAGCATCTCGAAGCGAATTGCCATCGTCGATGTCAGCTTCCAGAAGAATTCTGAGGACAAGGTCGTCCTGATCAATCCGGAGATCGTGGATCGCAATGGGAGGCAGGTCGAAGAGGAGGGCTGCCTCAGCCTGCCCGAGATTCGCGAGAAGGTAGCCCGCGCGGAGTGGGTGAAGGTCAAGGCCCAGGACGTGACTGGGAAGTGGGTCGAGGTCGAAGGGGAGGAACTGCTGGCGCGCGCGCTCCAGCATGAGATTGACCACCTGGACGGTGTCCTGTTCATTGATCATCTAAGCCGGTTGAAGCGCGATCTGGTATTGCGCAAGATCAAGAAGCTGCAGAAGAATGGGGAGTGGTAGCGTGAAGCTGGTATTTTGCGGAACACCCGACTTCGCGGTCCCGACCTTGAAGGCCGTGCTCGCCGCTGGACATGAAGTGGCGCTCGTGATCACGCAGCCGGATCGCTCCGTGGGACGGACGCAGGCGATCGAGGCGTCTCCCGTCAAAAGACTCGCGCTCGAGCTCGGGATTTCAGTGGTGCAGCCGGAAAAGCTCAAGAACAACCTCGAGCTCCGCGCACAGCTTAAAGGCATCACTCCAGAGGCAATTCTGATCGTGGCGTACGGCCGCATTATTCCACAGTGGATGCTCGATCTGCCGCCGCTCGGCAACATCAACCTGCATCGCTGCTTCCGAAATACAGGGGCGCGGCACCGGTTCAGTGGGCTATAGCCGATGGCGAAAAAGTTACGGGTGTGACGACTATGCGGATCGATGCCGGGCTCGACACGGGCGACCTGCTGCTGGCAAAGGCAGTGCCGATCGGGTCGGAGGAGACGTCGACGGATGTGTTCGAAAGTCTGGCAGCGATTGGGGCGGAGTTAATGGTGGAGACTGTGCACGGGCTCGCCAAGGGATCGATCGCTCCACAAGCACAGGATCATGCGCTGGCTACGCTGGCCCCAATTCTCAAGCGGGAGGATGGGGCGATCGACTTTCGGCGGACGGCGCGTATCAGCTTTGACCGGTGGCGGGGGTTTCAGCCGTGGCCCGGTGCGTACACAACGCTAGGCGGAAAAAAACTGATCGTGCATCGGATGAGCGTTGTGGATGAGACAGCAGCAGGCGAGCCCGGAGAGTTGCGTACACGGGATGAAGATTTGCTGGTGATCTGCGGTGAAGGGTCAGTGCTTGCCTTGACCGAGGTCCAGCTAGAAGGCAAGCGGCGGATGAGCGCGGCCGATTTTCTGCGCGGCTCTCCGGTCGCTAGCGGCGAGCGCCTCGGACTATGAGCAAAGTGGCCGGGAAGAGAGTGTCTGGGAAGAACGTTTCTAGCGATCAGGCGGTGAGCAGAGGACAGGCGAACATTCCCAAGGGATCAGGAGCGCCCAGGGTCTCCCCAGGCCGCCGAGTTGCGTTCGAACTTCTGACGCTCGTTGTCGACAGAAAAGGGCATAGCGACGAACTGCTGCACTCGGCACGTACTGAGGCGTTGTCGCCAGAGGATCGCAACCTGACCACGGCGCTTGTGATGGGGGTGCTGCGCTGGCAGATCGCCCTCGATGTCCGGGTACGCACCTTGCTAGAACGCCCGGAGCAGCGCTTAGCCGAACCGGTTGCGATCGCCCTGCGCTTGGGCGCATTCCAGCTACTTCATATGGACCGGATCCCGGCACATGCGGCATTGAGTGAAAGTGTCGAGATCTGCAAGCTGGCCAACCAGCCTCACGCTGCAGGCATGGTGAACGCGATCCTTCGCAAGATGGCAGCGGCCCAGAAGCCGGGTACACGCATCTTCGAATCGGTTCCCGCCTTCGCTGAGCGGCTTGGGCATCCACGGTGGCTGGTGGAGCGATGGTCTGCGGAGTATGGGCGGGATGTCGCCCTCGCAATCTGTGAAGCCGGCCAGCAGGAGCCCACCGCGGGTGAGATGTTTCCAGAAGCAGGAGGCGTCCTGCCGCAGACCTTGCCCCTTATGGACGATGGTTCGCGTCTCGTGGCGGAGCTAGCGGCCGTCGCCATGCCGTCGCGGGAGGAGGGCGTGGCTGCAGCTCTCTGGGATTGCTGTGCGGCGCCCGGCGGCAAATCATTGATGCTGGCCCTGCGCTCCCCAGGCGTCGGGATCGTGGCGACAGATATCAGTTCTCGACGACTTGCGCAGATGGAGACGAGGTTCGAACATTATGCTTACGCGAGCACTATCGAGTGTTCGGTGAACGATGCGACCCAAGCTGTCGATTCAAAGGATTTCCGGCGATTCAACCTGATCCTCTGCGATGTGCCGTGCAGCGGGACGGGAACGCTGGCGCGGAATCCTGAGATCCGCCACCAGCTCGGTGTAGAGGACATAGCGCGGCAGGCAGAGCGGCAGCGGGCTATCCTGCATGGAGCGTTTCAGCGCCTCGCCCCCGGTGGGCGACTGGTCTACTCCACCTGCTCGCTTGAACCTGAGGAGAATGAACGCGTGGTCGAGACGCTTGCCGGCGCACGCAGGCTGCCGATCGGAGGCTTTCTCGGGAAGCTCGCTTCGGCAGGAGTGCTCGAAGAGGATGTCGCGAGTCATCTGCTTACGACCGCAGTGCGGGATGGAGCGCTGCGCACCTTGCCTGGCGTGCATCGGTGCGATGGCTTTTATGCTGTTGTGCTGGAGCGGGTGGACGAATCACCATTGGTATCTATCCCGAACCGACCACGGATGATCACAGAAGAGCGTGGATAGGCTCGTCTTATGCGTGATCGCCATGAGCCGCATGACTCCTTGTAAATGACACTGGGTATACATCCCGACATTACTGCAGGGTATCTTTGACGCGCTCCAGATCCTGTCCTCTTATCGTCCTGGCTTTGCTACTTTATAGCTCATGATCCCTGGCCTCGAAACAGATCGTCTTCTCTTGCGCCCGCTTCAGCTTGCCGATGCAACGCAGACTCAGTTGCTCTTTCCAAAGTGGGAGATTGTCCGGTTCCTGAACGCATCCGTTCCCTGGCCCTATTCTAGCGATGGAGCATTCACGTTCTATCGATATGTTGCTCTTCCAGCGATAGAACGCGATGTTGCTCTTCCAGCAATAGAACGCGGAGACGAATGGCACTGGACCCTCCGACTGAAACAGTCGCCAGATCAGCACATAGGCAGCATTCTTCTGAGCGATCGAGCCGGGGAAAACAGGGGTTTCTGGTTGAGTCTGCCGTGGCATGGGCAAGGCCTGATGACCGAGGCAGTGACGGCAGCGAATGACTTCTGGTTCAATGTTCTGGGTTTCAGCGTTTTGCGTGCTCCCAAAGCTATCGCGAACGCTGGATCCAGGCGCATCTCCGAGAAGACCGGAATGCGGAGAATCGCCACCATGGAGCGTTTATGTCTCTGGTCGATTGCCGGCGGAGCTATGGGAGATCACTGCTGAAGAGTGGCGTACCGCGAAGCTTCGGAAGGCGGATCGATGAACTCCGGGGCGTTCTTCTAACTACCCAGCGTCAGGCGTACGCCTTCTCCTTTGACGGCGCGATGGCCAGCAGCAGGCATCTGCGAAGCCACAGGGCCGTCGGCCGGGGAAACGGCTACAGGAGTTGGGCCTGGAGGGACTGCACCATTGGCAGGAGTTGCGCTCACGGCATCCGGCGGCGTGGCCGCGATCACGTAAAGCCCTAGCGCGGCGGCCCGGCTGGATGCGGTGGAAAAGCTCAATCCGACCAGTGAGGGCATGACGAAGGCGGAGCGCGGGTCACCTTTCTCGCTGAGGAGCAGGCTGACGCGGGGGCTATCGACTCCGTCTGCATTCGGCGGAGGGGTCTGGGCCAGTACGATCCCGGACTCACCCGGCGCGGGAAGATGCGCTACGCTTCCTAGGTCGAGCGACAGACGGCGGATCGTCATCTCCGCAAGGCGCTCGCCCGCGCCACTGACGTCGGGAATCGAGACTCTCTGTGGACCTAAACTCTCGATTGCGCGGACCTCCCACTCATGACGCACGATCGTACCGGGCGCGGGGACCTGTGAGGTGATGTGGCCGGCGGGAACTGTCGTTGAGTAGAAACGGCTGATCAGGACGAGGTTCAGGCCGCGATTGTTCATTTTCTGGTTGGCATCGGTAACGGTGAGGCCAACAAGGTTAGGAACCTCCACCTGGCCGCCGTGGATGGCGAGGCGCATAGTTCCAAAGGCAAACAGCAGGACGGTCAACAGCATCGCCAGGCCACCGAAGACGAGATTAAAGAAGCGCTTCATTGCAAGGCTAAGAATACAGCGTAGTTTGGTTTGAAGGCGACCGTGCTCGAACCGGGTATAGCAGCTCTCATTTCGGCTAAAGCGTGATCAGCGACGGTTGTCGGTCGCGGGTTCGGGATGGATAAGCAGGCGGCTCACCACGGGAGCGTCCTGTTTGAAAGCGCCTTCGAGCGCGGTGATCACCTCGTGCACACGCGCCATGGGAAGATCGTCCGACAGCGTGCAATGACAGCTAACCTGGACACGATCGTTCGTCTTGGTAACGAAGACCTCATGGATGTCGCGGATCTCGGGGAAGGAAGCGGCGGCGCGGCGAAGGCGCATCTCCAGCTGCCGGTCTCGTTCGAGCGATGCCGGTTTCTCAATGGTGGCAGGCTCGCTCTCGATGTGAGTAAGGATGGTGGCGATGGCTGGGACCTCTCGTCGGATCTCGGACTCGAGCTGCGTTACCAAGTCATGGGCGCGGCGCAGCGACAGGGTTTCGCCTACTTCGAGATGTTGCTCAAGGTGCAGGGCACCGTCGTATTGCTGCACGCTCACATCGTGGATGGAAAGATTGGATTGTGCGGCGACCGCGCGAACTCGATCGTGGATGCTCTCGGCGCGCGAGGCGGTTGGTACGGAGTGGACAACGACGTCGGCTCCAGGTAGTTGCCGCTGAACCGAGGCGGTGGCAGCCTTCGTGATCTGCTCAGAGCGCTGAAAAGTCAGGTTACGGGGCATACCGAGCGTTAGGTCGGCAAAGTAGTTGGAGCCGGAGCGCCGCGTCCGCACCCGGTCGACCGAGATGATGCCGTCGATAGCCGCCAGATCGCGAATCAGGTCGCGGCGCATCTGGACGCGTGTCTCTGCCGGTGTTGCATCGAGCAGCGCATCCACAGTTTGCCTGGCCAGCCGCCAGCTCACACGGAGGATGATCATCGAAACGACAATAGCGGCGATAGGGTCGGCGAGCTCAAGCAGGGGAAGCTGCCAATGTTGCCCGGCGAAGGTCGCACCCAGGCCGAGCAGCACGGCGAAGGAGGACCACATATCCGTCCCGAAGTGGATCGCATCTGCTTCGAGCGCCGGGCTGCCGTGCTGCTGTGCGACACGGTACAGATTGCGGGAACGAGAATAATCAACGCCGATCGAGAGCAGCAGAACCGCAAAGGGCCAGATCGAAGGGACGAGAGCAAGGTGCTGGCGGAAGAAGATGCGGCGAATGGCCTCGGTCATAATCCAGACACAGGATCCAAGCATGAGAAAGGTTTCGACGAAAGCGGAGAGGCTCTCGATCTTTCCGTGCCCGTAGTTGTGCTCCTCATCCGCCGGCCGATCCGAGACCTGCACTGAGAAGAGTGTCAGCGCTGCCGCTATCAGGTCGATGCTGGAGTGCGCAGCTTCGGACAGCATACCGAGCGAACCGGTGAAGAGCCCGGTCAGGAGCTTGAGCAGCGTGACGGCGAATGCGGCAAAGACAGATGCCAGTGCAGCCGCTCGCTTCGCCGCGTGTGTCTGCGCCGGCCGCTCGGTAGTCACCGTTGGGTCCATAGGCAGATCGTATAGTGTGCTCGCGGTGAAGGTGTCGGATTCATGGTGCTGTCTCAGGGTTTTGTCGCGCGATAGAGGCCTGCGACTCCAAAGGTATAGCTCGTCCAGGAAGCCTGGATAAAGCCAGCCTGACAGATCATGTGCAGCATGCGCGGCGGCCGCGGAAAGCGTTCGACGGATGCAGGCAGGTAGCTGTAGGCGCCCGAGTCGCCCGAGATCAACCCTCCCAGCTTCGGAAGCACTTGCTTGAAGTACAAGGAGTACAAAGCGCCGACGACGCCATCCGGCTGATTGCAGTCGAGAATGCCGATCTGGCCGCCGGGAGCGAGGACGCGAAAGAGTTCCGCGAGTCCCTCTTCGTAGTTTGCAAGATTGCGGAAGCCGAAGGCCGACGTAACAAGATCGAGTGATCCGGAGGCGATGGGCAGGTGCAGCGCATCGGCTTCGATGGCGATGATGTTGCGGGAGGCGAACTTGGCAGCCCCGCGCACGAGCATATTGTGGGAGAAATCGACGGCCAGAATCGGCGCTGGCATAGTCGGCGCTGTCGCGGTCTGCGCTGGTGCGCTGTCACGCCTGGGCCGATACTTGTCCAGCGCGAGCGCCATGTCTCCCGTCCCGCAGCAGAGATCGAGGACGACCCTGTGCGGCTGCCGCAGCGTATCGCGGAAGCTGCGGGCGGCACGGTTCCACCACCAGCGGTCGATTCCGGCAGAGAGTACATGATTGAGAACGTCGTACCGGGGCGCGATGGTGTCGAACATCCGCTGTACAGCGCGTGCCGCCGCGGCCTCGTCCTGCGCTCCCACCGGACGTGCACCGGCGGTCATCTCGTGTTCAGGTTTCGAGATCACGAGGAATGCCCTTTCGCAGAAATCTTCGGCGTGGTCTGTCGCATGAATGCAAGCATAGCCTGGGTTGCAGCAAGCAACTGCGCGTCCGTCACGTCGTAGACCACCTCGGACGCACCTATTCCGTTTACAAGCACAAAGGCACGCCGCCCACTACGGCTCTTCTTGTCGCTTGCGGTGAGGGCAACCAGGTTTGTGGCTTTCGCGGTGAAGGCGGGCAGCGGGCCATAGAGCAGGATCAGGCTGACGATCCGGTCGAACTGGTCTCTCGTGATGGTGCCCCGTGCGAGCGAGAGATGCGCGGCGGCGATGCTGCCCCAACCTACTGCCTGGCCATGCAGGAGCTGCCTGTACCTGGTTGCAGCCTCGATTGCATGTCCGATGGTATGGCCGAAGTTGAGGATCATCCGCAGACCGTTCTCCAACTCGTCTTGGCTGACAACATCGGCCTTGACGCGAACGGAGGCGGTCACGACGCGCGTCAGGGCCGCAGCATCCCCGGCGAGCACCGCATCGGCATTCTGTTCGAGGTAGCGGAACAGCCTGGGATCCCGGATGATCGCTGCCTTGACGGACTCCTGCAGACCGGATCGAAGGTCCGCGGAGGAGAGTGTGCGCAGCAGATCCGTGTCGGCGAGAACGGCGAGGGGATGGTGAAAGCTGCCGATCAGGTTCTTGCCCGCGACGAGGTTCACGCCCGT
>JAABUV010001596.1_pt1 | contig 32587 bp, 39 predicted proteins | sample 5559971 | NCBI WGS metagenome assembly JAABUV01 (sample SAMN10711881, study PRJNA513362) | rock metagenome | isolation source: Antarctica rocks | place: Antarctica: Victoria Land, Knobhead nord | collected 2015-12-19
AGGCAGCCTATGCGGACACATCTCATGTGCTCTGCCACATGCCCCACATGACTCAGCGCATGCGCACCGCACATGCTCTGGCAACGCGCATGCCCTGGGAATGAAGTGAAGACTGCGTAAGCACAGCGGTGAGGAAAAGCAGTGCTTGAGACTGGGACTGAGAGGCTTGCGCATTGAGGAGACAACAGCGGCGCTCAAAGGCTCTCAAAAGCGTGGCTGGAGAGGCTCGCGCATTGCAGAGACGTACGACTCAAAACGACCGACGACATGCATGTGCGGGGTGTATTACACCCGGATGCATGACATGCCCGCCACGCCCTGGTTGCAGATGTCACACACTGCAAGGTCAAGATGGCAGCATACGTGCTTAGTCCACTGGCAGCGGGCTACAGCCCCCGCTCTGCCGTTACACGCCACACACCGGCCATCCCAGCTAACAGCAAGGTCCAAAAAGCTGCTTCATAACCCAAGTTTTTGGGGATGACACCCACATCAGGGGAGCGCAGTGCGTTGCCTGCCGGGCGCAAGCTAACGTGCTGCCGGAATCAATAGCCCGTGAAGCAGTCATGGCCCGTGTGTCATAAGCTGTGAAGCAGGCCAACATATGCACACGGCAACACTTGATAGCACAAAGGCCGTGGCAGCCCCAGGCTGCGAGCCTGTCAACGGCGGCGCCGCCCCCAGCGCCGGGCGCACCGGCGGCAGGCCAACACGATCCCAACACGTACACAGCTCAACACCGGGCTCCCTGAGCACAGGCTCGCAGCGGCCCGCCCGCGCGCTCAGGCAGCAGCCGCCATGGCAGGCGCCTCCGCAGGCGCGCCGGCCGCGTCGGCGTGGGCCGCGCGGCGCGTCACACGCACATGCAGCCCGTTCGCGGTGTGGATGGTTGCGCCCGTGGCCATGCCGACGCGCTCGGGGCCGCCCTCCAGCCGAAATGTGAACCGCCTGCGCCCCGCGCGGCTCGCCTTGATTCCGCGCGCCCGAGATGAGCCCCGTGTGGAGCCCCCACCTTGCCCCGTGCGCGCCGCGCGGCACATTGTTGAAATGTGCGCGCACGTCTGTTGCCCACACAATCGCCTTGTTGGCTGCATGTTGGCTGCAGAGCATTGCAGTGCCGTCATGGACATACCGGAAGCCCAAGGCGCTGGCTCAGCGGAGCGCGCCTCAGCAGCAGCGCGAGCGCGGGCGCAGCCCCGGCCGGCGCGGACTGGGCCACACGGGGCGCCAGGGTTCCCGCATGCAGCGTACCTCAGCAGCGGCACAGGCGCCTTGGCGAGGCGCTGGACGGGCCGCCGTGGGCACCAGGGTGCAAGTCGTGAACAACTTCTGGAGCGCACCTCAGCAGCAGCACGAGCGCGACGGCGGCCTCGGTCAGCGCAAACTGGTCGCCGACGCATTTGCGCATGCCGCCGCCGAAGGGGATGAACGCAAAGTCGGACGCGACCTCGTTCGGGTACAGGCTGGAGCCCTGCGCCTCGGGCCGGTAGCCCGCCCACGCGCCGCCGAAGTCCGCGTTGGCGTTTGCCTCAGCAAACCGCTCCGGCCGGAACGCGTCGGGGTCGCGCCACAGGTGCGGCGACCTGCGCGCGCGGCCCTGGCGTGTTACAGGGTCGCTACAGGAGGCGGCGTATGGGAAGACTTGGGAAGGACTGGAAAGTAGCACGGCGGTGCTCGCATGTCCTCGCATCGGCGACCGATAGGGTGGGTGTAACCGCTACCAACGCCTCCTTGCTGTCAGTGGCCTGCGAGCGCGCACTCGAGCGTGATGCGCGTCACCCGCGCGGCGCGGCGCGGCGCGGCGCGGGCCCCGCGCCTGTGCAGGTTCCAGACGGAGATGAAGAGGTCGGCGCCCTTGCCGATGGGGTAGCCGCCGGGCGCGCCGCGCAGGCCGGGCGGCAGCACGTCGTCCGCGAGCGCGCGCCGGATCAGGATCGGCGGCTGCGGGTACAGCCGCAGCGACTCGGCCAGCGTCGCGCGCAGGTAGGGCAGCCGGCCGATGTGGTCCAGCGCTGCGCGCGGATTACGTAGGTTAGCTTAGGGAAGGGGCGCCACGCGCAGCTGCGCCCCACTGCGTTGTGGTCCAGGCCGCTCGCATGGGCGCAGCTACCGGCAGGGGCGCTGCCCGCTCGCGGCAGGGGCGCACTGACGGCCGCATCGCCGACCTCGGCGTCGAGCTCCGCGAGCAGCTTGCGCTCCACGTCCGGCTGCTGCATCAGCGCGAAGAGCGTCCAGGTGAGCACCTGCGCGCAAGAATATGTCTTAGGGTTAGCGCTGCCAGCGGACGGCCGGGCCCGGGGACCGCCTCTCCTGCCTGCATCGGCCGATCCTGGTACGGACCCGCGACACCATGACTGGCTCCTGTGTCACATGCCTGCAGCGCGGCTTGGCGCATGCATGCAAAATTAGTGCATTATGGCGAAGACGTGCAGTACGCAGCGAGCACTGCTGCAATGAATGCACCCGCCGCCGAGCGCCCGCCGGCACACAACCTGGCACGGGCGAGCATGCCGCTCCCCAACCAGCCGCCCGCCGTGCGCCGCGCCCGCGCACGGCAGAGCGCGGCGGGGCGCGCACCATATCACACCTGCCTAGCTTACTAGGTCAGGACCGTCACAATACAATGAGAAGTGCAGCAGCTTCCGAGGGAGGCACCGCGGCGGTGGTCTCATGCCCGGCGATGAGCATGGTCATGAGGTCGTCGCGCAGCTGGCGGTCGCCCAGGTCCGCGTCGCGCATGTCCACCAGGAAGCGCAGCAGAGACGGGTCGCGCACCTGCGCGGCGCGCGCGGCCGCCCCCGCCTGTGAGCGGGCGCGCTAGGCCGCGCCGCGCACTCGCTTGCAGCCGGACGCGGCGGGCGCCGCGGCTCTGCGGCGCCGCGGCCGCGCCACGGTCTCCTGCTGGCGCCCGTGCAGGCGCTCTCCCGCAGGCCGCACCCTTGACGCGCGCTCTCCGGCAGTGGCCGGGACGCCTGCGGCACGGCTACCACTGCAAAATAAGAATTCGGAGCGCCCTGCTGAAGCACGCTCGCCAGGGGTTAGGGTCAGGGTTAGCATCCTCGCAGGAGCCCCCGCGCGCCGCGCGCCTTGGAGTAGTCGCGGGCCTGCAGCGCCTCCGCGTCGGTCGCCTGCCGCGTGCTCTTCGCCGTGGCGATGAGGCCGTCCAGGCATGCGTTGATGACGGCCAGGTCGGCGCGGAAGCGGCGCTGCCGCGGCACGAGCGCGGCGGCGAACGGCAGGTTCCAGTAGGGTATGTAGAACGTGCTGCGGTGCTCCGCCTCCTTCAGCACGCCATACACCGCCTGGCGGCGCGGCACGTGTGTTTCGGACCGGCACGGCGCGCTGCTCACGCATGGGGGCCCAAACGCGGAGCCAGGTCCGACACGCGCGCGGTGTGCGTGCAGGGGCGGTATATTATTACAGGTGCGCGCTCAGCGACACGCCGCTGACGACTGACCTGCATCATGTCTGTTTGCTGCTGCGTACGGGTGCAAGGTCAGATGCTCAACAGCCCCTGCGGAAAGCAAACCGCCCCAATGCAGCTGGCGATTGTTCCGCGGCACCCCGGCCCTCGCCCGCCCGCAGCCCGGGCCGCGGCGGCGCGCCTTGATGACGGGCGACTCGCGCGTGATGGAGCCGAAGTCGTAGTTGAACACGCCCAGGCCGATGATGTCCAGGCCCAGGCTCAGGAACTCCTCCTCCATGTCCACCGCGGCCGCCTGCGGTGGCGTAATGCCGAATGGGCGCATGGGTTTAGAGTCAGGGGTAGGGCATAAGGTTAGGGCTGTGCAGCGCTGTGCGCAGAGCACACCATGGCCTGATCCTCAGGTCGCTGAACGGCCGCTTGCATGCTCTACAACAGCTTGAATGACAGCGGCCGCGGGCAGGTCCGGGGGGCGCGCCCGCCGGTGCGCGGCAGGGGCACGCATGGGTCTGCTGTGCTGCTTACTCTGAGAGCGCCCAGGCGTGCGCGCAGCCTCCCCGCGTGTCACACAAGTTGTCTCAAATGGCGACACAAAACATGGTTCCTGGTCCTGGGAGGACGCGCGGCAGCCGGCGCGCGCGCACCCCGCCGCCGGCCGCGAGCGCGCGGTCCAGCTTGTCCACCGTCTGCCGCGTGCACGCGTTGAACATGGCGACCATCGCGCCGAGCCAGGCGCGGTGAAACGCCGGCACGATCGCGCGCCGCCGCGGCTTCCACGTCTCCAGGTCGGCCGGGATGAGGCCCTTGCCCATGATCGGCTCCAGGATCTCGGCCAGCACGCCCTTGTCGTAGTTGCCCGCGTTCTCCTGCGGGCAGCTCAGGGTTAGCCTCAGGTTTAATGAGGCCCTTCCTGACCGCGGCTGCGGGGCCGCGGCCGGCACGCCCTTGTCGTAGATGCCCGCCATTGCCTGCAGGCCGCTGCGGGCGCTGAGGCCCTTCCTGGCCACGGCTCCACGGGCGCCGCCAGCACCGCCCCCCTTGGACTTGCCCGCATTGTCCGGTTGCGGTGCATGGCCCCACAAGTGTGGGGCCCCGTTGCTGAATCTCTGCTCTACAAGGTCCCCGCCAGCCTTGGGAGGGCCGGCGCGGCGGCGCGCCTTCAGCAGGTGCCGCACGACCACCGGGTCCGAGACGACGATGAACGCCTTGGGCCCGAACGCCAGCTTGTACACGCCGCCGCTGTCCAGGAACCTGCGCGCGCGGGCGGCAGGGTGACTTACAGCCGCGCTCAGACGCTGAATGTGCGGTCCAGGCCTGTGCAATCCATCTGCACGGCCGTGTTCGCATGTAAATTGGTGAGCGTGGGCAGCAAGGTGCGCTGGGGCGGTGCACACGAACAAAGAGAGCAGACCCTACCCTCATCACAAACCCACCCCTGAGTCGACCTCGTTCTGCTAACAGTGTGCATGGCACCGCATGAATATGCACGCCTGGACCGCTGCACCAACTCAGCGGTAGGCCGCCCGCCTGGCGCCGCCCGCCTGGCGCCGCCCTGACAACGGGCTGCCGTGCGCGCTGCGCAGCGCGCACGCGCTCGCAGCCCGCAGTCCCCGCTGCAGCGGGGGCGGGGGGAACGCGCGCGCGCACCACTGGTAGAGCGCCTTGAACAGCGGCTCGTCGCCCGCCAGGTCGGACAGCTCGCCCTCGGCGGTCGGGATGTTGGCGCCGCCGACATCCGGCTGCAGGTAACCCTGGCTCGCCTGCCGCGCGGCCGCACCGCCTTCCAGCGCCGCTCGCGCGCTTCGCATCTTGCCTTCATTTCTGCGGCTCACGTCCGGGCTACACCAGGTCTCCAGCAGGCGCTCGGCCGCTGGCACACCCGCCGGCACGCCCGACCACTCACCATTCAGGAAGCAAGGCGGGGACGACAAACAGTCGGAATTTTCAAGCACTGGCTCACGGCAAGCTGGCAGCCAGGCCCCTCAGCGTTGCTCAAACGCAGTAGGCCGGCTCGTTGCCCTTTGTCTGCACCACACGCCTGCCAGCGACCGCGGAGGCGCAGCGTGCCCAACAGGACATCCTCAGGCCTGTTCTGAGGCTGTCCTATTGGGCTGTCTCCTATTGGCTGTCTCCACGTTGTGGGAGCAGCGCTGGGCAGAGTGCAGCAAAGGTCCGGGTCTCGCGGCCGCGGGTGGCCAGGCCGCCCGCTAGTGCACCTCCGTCAGCAGGCGGCTCAGCCCGTCGCGCAGGTTGCCGCGCCCCTTGACAAACGCGTACGCCAGCGCCAGCGCGCCCGGCGTGAAGAAGAGCGCCGCGCCGAGCAGCTGGCCCTGCAGCGCCGCGGCCACGCACACGCTGCCACGGCGCGCCCCCCGGCCGCCCTCCCGGCGGCCCCCGCGGCTGGGAGCCGCCAGCGCGCAGCCCCACCGCCTCTGCAGCCGTTCCGGCTGCGCCGGAGCAGGCGCGCCGCGGGCAGCCTGGGGAGGCGGCGCGGAAGCGCAGCCGCGGCGCCTGCAGCTGGGGGTAGCCTCGGCAGTAAAGCGCAAGCGCGCTGCGTGCGCGTGGAGCATGAGTTGGTTGCCTGCGAAACTAGCCCGCCGGGGCCTGCAGGGCAGAGCGTGACCCGCCCCCAGCAGCGCATCCATAGCGGTCAGGTGCAGCACGGCTACAGGCGCATTGCGCTTGGTATATCAGCGTGCTTTCATGCAGCGACAACTCTAGCCTGCCTGCCTCTGCAACCGCAGGAGACCTGTGAAGTGAGTCGTTGCACACTGCGTTGCAGGCTCCAAGAAAAATACAAAGCTTTATCCTGCACAACCCTCCTTTTATCTGGGCTGCTGCTGTTGCAGCATTGAGCGCTGTCAGCAACAACGTGGTGAACAATCTTCTCCCCGCCACAGCGCAGACTTTGATCAAAGAGGGGCTGCGAGGGACCTGCGGCCCTGCTTTTGCTCAGGGCGGCAGTGGTGGGGCATCAGCGCGCATGGGCGCCATGGCCCAGGACGCATTGGAGCCAGACGCCTTTAAGAAGCTGTACCCAGACCAGTACTATGCGCGCTTTGTAGCGGAGGGCCTGCGCCCGGACGGCCGCCCGCTGGCACGCGCGCGCCCGACGACTATCGCACTGGGCGCTGTCAGCACCGCGGACAGCTCCGCGCTAGTGAAGATTGGCAGCACAACCGTCATGGCCGGCATCAAGCTCGAGGCGCGTGCCCCGCCTGCCGCACCACGCAGTGTATGCGTCCGCAAAGATGTCATGGCCAGTGCGTTGTTTTTGGGACAGGCCTGCAGACACGGAAAGGCCTACCCGGCACTCGTGCTTACAGGAAGGGGCCCACTGCTGGTTTTCAGGCTGCCGCACGTGACGCGCTTTCCCGACAGGCTCCAGGCCTTTCAGGCTCCGGCCTGTGCTGACAGAGGAATGCTCGCGCAGGTGATGGTGCCCACCGACGAGCGGCCGCAGGAGGGGCAGCTGGCGCTCAGCGTGGAGCTCTCGGCGCTGTGCTCGCCCGACGCGCGGCCGGGGCGCTTCTCCGAGGCGGCGAACTGCCTGAACGAGCAGGCGCGCGTGGCAGCGCAGCGGCCTCAAGTAGCCTCAGCTCAAGTGTGCTGATGCATTTCACCATGGTTCCAGAGCTTTGGTAGTGCGCGCGTTGCCCGGGCGTCCCGACGTATCACTTGGGCTGTGCGTGCTTGCAATTGTGTGAAACCCCTGGTCCAAGCACATCTTATTAATTGACGGTTGGCGATGTTGTCTGGTTTACCTATGTAATTTTTCTCTGCCCTGCTTTGCACTATGTGTATGTATAGACATAATCTCGCAGCAAAAGTGTGAGCGCGTGCCCTGGCCGGCACGCACAGACTTGGCGCTCACTGCACGGCGCGCAGCTGGGCGCGGCGCTGCGCGGCGGGCGCGTGGTGGACCTGCGCGGGCTGGCCATTGCGCAGGGCCGCGCGGCCTGGCTGGCCTATTTAGACCTCTACGTGCTGGACGCCGATGGCGGCCTGTACGACGCCGCGCTGCTGGCCGCGCTGGCCGCGCTGGCCGCGCTGCGGCTGCCGAGTGTGGCGGTGGACGATGCTGGCAAGGCAAGCGGGGTGCTGCAGGGCTGGTGCAGTTGGTCGCACAGGGGCCGTGCGCCATGGGCCTGGATGTACATTTGCAGGCATTGCATGCGGCGCTGGCCGAGCCGCGGCATGCGAGGGAGCTGGCGCAGGAGCCGGGCGGGCTGCAGCTGAGCGTCGGTGGGCAACATGCACTCCGCTGGCAGACTGGCTCGGAAAATTGCACATGCAGGGCATGTGGGTTTGTCCTGCGGGGTGTATTGCAGGCACCTGCGAGCTCCAGGGGGGATGCTGCTGCAGAGCAAGACCGCAATGCAGCTCCCACAGACTGCTGCACGTGCAGGTCGTGCCGGCGGGCGCCGGAGAGGACGGTGCGCGGGACCTAATGCAGGAGGGCGGCACCGGCGAGGAGCGGGCGGGCGGCGGCGCGCCGGCGCCGGCGGCAGCGCCGGCGGCTGCGCCGGCGCTGCGCGGCGGCTACTTACGCGTGGGCTCGCTGCCCACGGCGCTGACCTGCGCCTTGTACGGCGAGCACCTGGTGCGGCTCTGGTGGGCTGTTGCTGCATGTCTTAGGGTTAGGGTAGGGCCGTGCTGCCCACAGCGCTACCTGCGCCCTATACGGCAAGCACCTGGCCGGCATTCTCTGATGGGCTGTTGCTGCTCGCACTCACGCGCGTCGGTCAGGGGAAGTGGCAAGTCATCGAGTGAACAGGAGCTGCAAGGGTAGTCTCTCTGTGCCAGCCCACTGCTTATATCATTGCCGATCACTTGCACAAAAACCTGTGTAGGCCTCCCCCGCGGTCACCCGGCTTGCGACGTCAGTACGCTCACTAAACGAGCCTGCTTGAGAGTGCGCGCATGGCATGCGCATTGGTGCTGTGACCCCGTAACCCCCAACTTTTCGGGATTGATATAGTCTGCGCACATCCGTGCAGTAATGCCCAAGCAATGTGATGCAAAATCTGGACCGCGGCAGATCGTGGACCCCAACCGGGAGGAGGAGGCGCTGGCGCACGCGCTGGTGTCGGTCACCGTCGATGACAGGGATCGCCTGCTGGGTGCTTTCCACCCCCGAGCCTGAGACTTGACTTCTGGGCACATATGCCAGGACCGCCTGCTAGCTGCCCCACCATGGCCCGCCTGATTCAGGTTTTGACATGGGCGAATCTGTCAGAACGGCTCGCTAGGTGCCCCCACCTGGGCCTCAGCACCTGCATATCTGATGACCACCCAGTGTGTAATTGTGTTCAGACGACGGGGTGAGTAAATGTCAGGGCAGACAGGTGGGTAGGTACAGGCGGGTAGACTGATCTGGATGACCTGCGCACTGAAGGACATGCTCACTCAACGTAGCAGGCTCACCGATCACCACGCAGCCACTTGTGCATCTTAAGTGCCTGCATGCAGCCCGGGCCCGCGTTGCAGGAAGTGCCTGAGCGCGTGCGTTGCCACGCGCGCCAGGGGTGTACAAACCGGGCGGGCGCGCAGCCGCAAACGGCCCCACGCTGCAGGCATGCATAGAGGCCGCGCGGCTGCGGCACCGCGAGCTGGCGGCGCTGCTGCGGCAGGCGCTGCAGGCGGCCGGCGTGCCTGACTTTGCGGAGGGCTAGGGGGTCCATCTTGGGGGGCCGGGGTGGTAGCTGACTCAAAGGCAGGTGCGCACATGGGATGCGGCACATGAACAGTGCGACGCATTTGCTGCCACAAAGTTGTCTGTCTCTGTGCGCAGGGCGTGCTTGCAGGAACTGCTGCAGGCAAAGAGGATTGTAAGCAGCGTACATGATGCTGTGCGCAAACAAGCAGCGGGCTTGCTTACACGCTACTGTGCTAAATGCAATAACGCAACAGCCATGCGTGCCAAGGAGCCAACCAATGTGGTGCCCACTCAGTGCTTACTGCCAACGCCTCGTACACAGGCATACACAAGTACATATGCTAAATGACTATCCAAAACTGTGTGCATGCATGCTCTGAATAACAAGTCTGTAACCCACAAAAACTCCAAACAGTTGTGATGATGGTGCGCACAAGTGTACATCCACGTCGGAAAATATACAGCGGCTCTGACGGTCACTGATAGCCAGGCTACAGCGTCAAAGCAGCGGGCTCGCGTCTGCCGCCCCCGGGCGCGCGCGGCCGCGCCCACTGCAGCACGATGCGCAGCGCAAACAGGGCCAGCGCGAGCGCGGTCGCGCCGCGCAGCACCCACGCGAGCGCCGGCTGCCGCGCCGCCGCCGGCAGCGCGCGCTCCGCCCCCAGCCGGTGCCAGGCGGCCGCGGTGGCCGCGCCAAGCGCCGCGCCGGCCAGTACCTGGGCAGCGCTGTGGAAGCCCAGCGCGACGCGCAGCCATGCCTGCAGCAAGGCCCGGGCTGTGAGCAAGAGAGAGAGATATGTATACTTTTGGGCTCAGGCTCTGTGGTGGCTGAGCGCGCGTCGAGGGGTGTGGCCGGATGTTCCCTGGGTGACCAGCGGGCGTCCACAGATCCTATAAAAATGCATGATGTACCTAGCTCAAAACATGCTGAAGCGTGGTACGCATCGGCGCGGCGAGGAGGGCGAACCAGGAACGCTGCGGGCAGCAGTGGCAGGGCGGCCAGCAGCGCGCTCTGCCCGGCCTGCGCTCCGCTTGGCCGCAGCAGCGCGAGCGCCGCCGACGTGGCCAGGAACGCCAGGCTGTTGGCGTGCGACGAGGGCATCCCTGGGTCGGCCTTGCGTGCGCGCGCCGGCCGCTGGTGCTTCAGCGTCAGCTTCAGCCCCTGGCGGGACACGCCGCCGTGTTGGAACTCTGTAGGCACGCCCTTACTAGGCGAGCTCAAAGACTGCACAGGCCTCGCTGCGGGTGGCGTGACGGTGTATGGAGACAGCAGGCAGAGCCACAAGCGTACCGAGCATACACAGTGCAAAATGTTGCGACGCATGCACACCGCTGAGGAAGCAACGAAGGCAGTGCAAGCCTGGCACAAGAATGACGCAGCGACGGCGCCCAGCAAGCACCACATGGTCTCCGCGTCGCGCCGCCAGAACAGCACCCCGCCAGCAATGAGCGATACTGCCCACTTTGTGCTGTCATTGAGCAGGTGCAAAACGCGTGCAGCTGTGCTTGAGCGCTCGCCTCCAGCAACACCGCTACTCGCTGCAGCGATTGACACCACGTGCACCCTCCTCAAGCTTGTATGCCGTGTACGTTGCAGCATGTGCAGTTTACGCCGTTTGCCTTGCACACGTCTGGACCGGCAAGCACCTGCGTAAGAGCAGCAGAGGTGACTGAAGGCTGCAAAGCGAGCTGGACAGTGCCTGCATTGTGCGAGTCTCCAGCCCTGCTTCACGCAAGCGCGCGCCCCTGCAGGCGCGGGATGCGCTTGTAACTGCATCTCCTAGCACTGTGCTAAAGAAGCAGCCGTGCACAGCAAGCGCTTGGGCAGCGGTGTGTCTGGCGGTCTACAGCGTCTGTATTGTCAGAAAAGGCACCTGGATGTGTGGGCCATGCTAGCCAGCGACCATGTTGCCCAGGGCTGCATGCATTGGTTGAGTCCTTGCATGCTGGTGCTGGTGCCAAGAAGAGTTCGACCAGATGTTAGTGTTCCAGACAAGACGTAGAAACAACCGGCCATGACTCCACTGCCAAGGAGAGGCGAAGATGGGCTCTACGTGGTGTTGATAGTGTGCAAGGCTGCGTCAGCAGCCTGACTTGCACTTTTCAGTACGCTCGTCATATGACAGGCGGCGGCTGGCAGCCGCCCTGCTATGTCTGTCTCGCTGTTTTGAAGAGAGACATGATGCGCGGTTTGAGCCTTATGCAGCATTGATATTCCGGGGTGGGCGCGAGAGATTGTGATCCCATAACTCATTTTACAAGCCCCATGCAGAATGGTAGGCTCAAGCTAGGCAGCTGAGGGTGCAACTCCACCGCCGCCGATGGTGCTCACCACACGCGTGCCTTCCCTGTCGACGACCTTGATCACATAGCTCGGCTGTGCTACCACCAGCCGCTTTTTGATCTGCGCGCACAAGGGCAGACGCTTATCAAGCACTGGGCTTCACGAGCAAATGCATTTGCTGGTGGGCATGGCCACTGCAAATCAAGCCTGCTGTTCTTGCAAAACACATGAAGCAACCCCCGACATTCTTACCAAACATACTTCAGAAATTTATGAGCAAGCAGAACGCATCCCGGAATGCTGACATTGTCTGGCACTGATGCCCCATGCCAGGACAGCTCCCCAGACAACACCCCTGACATTGACCTCTTCACCCAGGTGTGCAGGCTGCGCACCTCGTCGATGCCGCGGTGCATGAGCTCAAGCGCCTCAGCCTCGCTGAGGTCAGGCTTCCACAGCCGGTCCATCATAGACAGCACGAAGTACGACCCTGGCGCAGGGTATGTACACCCTCGGCAAAGGCCCCCTCAGAAGACTTTCAAGAGGGGAGAGTAAAGCACGTTTCACTCTCCCTGCGAGCCTGATAGGCATATGACGTGCCGGTTGCAGGCTCAAACAGGCCCACGCGCATCTCTGCAGCCCCCACAGTCCCATAGATGCTCCAGCGTAGCTTAACTCAGCAGCCTGGTGCGCAGCGCGTGGCTGGCGGGGAGCGCGCCATAGCCTGTGCCGGCCACATTCATGGCGTGCATGGTGGCCAGGTAGTCCAGCCAGAAGAGCGAGGGGCCCGCCTTCTCGTCCCAGCCCGCGATCAGCAGGTTGGTCTGGTACATGCGCTGCGCGCCCGCGCGGCGCCCGGCGCCCGTCAGGGCGCGGTCAGGGGCTGGCTGACCATGGGTGGTCTGATCAGCAGGTTGGTCTGGTACATGCGCTGCGACCCCGCGCGGTGCCCCGGCGGCCGTCAGGGCGCAATCAGGGGCTCGCTGATCATGGGTGGGCGATGTAGGCAGCAACACAGGCTTTAAGTTGCAGGCTAACCAGCTACACATGGACGCCTTCTGCAGCCTTCTACGCTCGAGAGTGCTCGCCAAGGTGTCTTTGGCCCACAGCAGCAGGCATGTCACTTGGGCACGGAGGTGTCGCCGCGTCTGATGCCAAGCGCAGAGTTTGTCGTCACGTCCAGAGCGACCCTCAAGCACGCAAGCGTCTCTCGCCAGGCACATTGCCTCTCACTGGCTGCATGGGTGTGCTCTAGACTCATTTAGTTTAATAAACAAACCTCTCGCCTGCACTGCCTGCACTGCTCTTGTACTTGCTCACAGGCAGACCTGTATGGTGTGGCCTGCTTCATTTACGAGTGCATGAGAAAACGTGACCTGACTGCAAAGGGTCGACGCTTATCAGCCTAGCTGGGGTGCGTAGTGTAACAAGTCTAGCTCACAGGCGAGCCGGCGCGCGCACCTTGCGCAGCGCCGACGCTCATCAGCCTAGCTGGGGCTGCGTAGTGTAACAAATCTATCTCGCAGGCGAAAGGCGCGCGCGCGCACCTTGCGCAGCGCCTCCGCCAGCTCGCAGCGCGTAAAGTTGGCTACCGCGGGCGTGCTGAGCGGGAAGTCGTTGCGCAGCGCGTACAGCCGCACGTTCGCGATGATGAACTCGGAGAACTGCACACGGTCGCCGGGCTCGCCTGCCATGCGCACTGAGCTGTGAGAGGGGCGGCTGCAGGCACAAGCAGCTGCGTGCACAGCGTGACACCCAGGTGAGCTGGCTGACAACAAATGCTTTCCTGACTGGCCCAAATAAGTGCACTTGCATCGCTTTCCCGCGCGTGATAGAGCGAAAAGGAGACACAACTCCGTCGCCGGCGGGGCGCGCAGTGCAACAAGGAGGCAGCGTGCTCGTCCTCACAGCCACACACAGTTCAGAAACAGGCTGCACGCTAGCGCGACCGCTCAGCGCGCACCAGAAATCCCTATCAGTTTGTGGCTGTCGATTGGCACCAGCTTGTCCTCGTCGTGCTTTATGGTGATGATCTGCTGCGACGCGCACGTGTCGCTGCACACCATAACAAAGTCCCGGCCCTTGATGCCAAACAGGAAGTCCATCCCTGCAAAGGCGGCCCGGCCCAAGCGCCTCGCTGGAAGCGGCTGCCGCAGGGGCCAGGAAGAGCAGCACAGGTACGCACAACTGCACTTAGCGTAAGCGGAGCGCAAGCGACAAGTGACTTCTGTACGCCAACTCCTGACAAAAATAAAGTTGACTGGGAAAGGAAAGGCAGCCTAGGCCAGGCTGCCTGGCCCATATCAGAAGCACCGCTCCAGACCCTGGTCTGGCCCTCAGGCAGGCTGCTCCCTACGCACGTGCGGCTTATGAGCTTCAACAGAACTTGCATGAATGTTGCAAGGATAGGGCGCTGTCGTGCTTCCTGAACCTTGCCAGCGTTCTAACAATGTGAGGTACTGATTGTCTGTGCAGCCCGCTTGCCGTAGCCGCCCGACATGGAGGTGGATGTCTCCGCCAGGCTCGACCTGCTCAAGGCGCTGGGTGCGCAAGCCCAGGGCAACCCCAGCGCGAGCAGCCGCTGTACCGGCGTCATAGCCCGCCACAGCCTGCTTGTCGAGAGCGGCCCGGGCTTGGCGCCGGCCGAGCGCGAGCGCGCCGCCGAGTCTGTTGGCGCGTACCTCGAATCCGTGACGGCGCTGCTCGCCAGCGAGCAGGTGAACTCCAACTTGCGAGGCGTAATGTGAAGTCCTGCAGAGTATCATTAGCGTGTTCGATGTGCGCGACGGACCATGTGACAAGGGGGACTGCCTGCTGTGCCAGTAGATGCCACAACCTACAAATGCCGAGCGCTTGACAAGCGCAGGCATAGTCTGCAGCATGTGCCATCACATTGTGCAGAGCACGTTGCAGCACACGCGCTGCGTGTTGCAACGGAGCACAAAGAATGGCCCCAACAGCCATAGGCAAGGTCATGAGAGCGCTGAAGCCAAAGCCGCTGGTGCAGGCGGCGGCGCGGCGCGCCGGCGCCGAGCTCCTGGCGGCCGCCGTGGGCGAGGCCGGCCCAGCGCGCCTGCTGGCGGCCGCGGGCGGCTGGCTGGCGGCGTGCGTGGCCGCGCTGCGGCCCGGCGAGGATGCGGCCGTGCAGCGCGGCACGTGGCGCGCGCTGGCGGCGCTGTTCGAGCGGCTGGGCGCGCTGGCGGGCGCGCCGGGCGCCTCATGCCCGCCGCGCTGCCGCTCCTGCAGGCGCCGCCGGGTGCGCGCAGCGCGCCCAGCCCGCCCCCCCACTCGGCAGGGCAGGCGCAGGGCCGCGGACAGGGCACTCAGCGCTGCGTACTCGGTCACGGTGGTCTTGCAAAGCACTTGGTGCTTGCTGCACAGACCTGAAATGCGGTCTTGCTGCGCAGCGCAGACGATGCTGCCGTAGCAGCGCTGCCCCTGCTATTGTCCCAGGACTGTCGCCTGAGCCTGTGCGGCGCGAGCGCCCCGCTGCTCGCCCGGCGCCCTGGCACAAAGATTGCAGCGGTATGCCGTGGCGCAGCAGACGACGCAGCGACGGCGGTGGCGATGGCTGGCGCGCTGTGCGCCGCGCTGCGCGCGCTGCCGGCGGCGCTGCGGCCGCACGCGCGCGCGCTGGAGCGCTATGCGTTGTGCGCGTTGGTCGATCCGCGCTCGCCGCCGCGCCTGCGCCTGGCTGCCGCGGAGCTGCTGGCGCTCGTGCCGCGCGCGGCAGGCGCGGCCCCGCGGCCTCGGGCTAGGGTTAGGGCTTACCCTACCCTGCTCGCCCCCGCGCTCAGCCTCCGGCTGAGACTCTGGCCTACGGGATGTCGCCAGCCCGTGCCAGGCCACTGCGCAGCCTCCTCGCGGTCGCGCCGCGCGCGGCTCAGCGGCCGCAAATGCCGCTGTGTGCCTGACCTGGCGGCAAGCTCGCTGTTGTGTCTGACCGGGCTCCTGGATAGGGATAGGGGTGCTGCACGCCCGGCGCCATCTATCCCGCTTACCCTAACCCTATCCTGGTGATCTCGCGAGCGAGCGCGCTGCCCTGCGGGCTCATCAGCCCATGTCCAGCAGCTGAGCAGGTATACACCCCTGTCCGAGCGCCGGCGCGCCGACGCCGCCCGCGCGCCGCAGGCGACGCGGCCGCCTGGAGCGCGCTGGCGCAGCGGCTGCTGGGGCTCGCGCACGACCAGCTGGACGCCGCCTTCCTGGGTCTGGAGGACCCCGCGCTGGCGGCCGCCGCCCGGTGCGCTGCCAGGGGAGGGCGGTGCATGGCGTCCTCTGATGGCGTAGGCGGGGGGACCCCACGCTGGCGCAAAATTCGAAGAACGTATTGCTGTCATGAAGATTGGAATAGAAGAGTCAGCTCAAACACAAAAAGAACAAGCATAAGTCGGTGAAACCCGCCGCCATGTGCATGCCAGGGGCGTTTTTGCTGAGGGCTGTGCATGGCGGCCGCACGCGTCACTCGCATCATGTGTGCACGGATGAGCGGCTGCCGTGCGAGGCTGCCTACCCTGTGCTGCCCTTGATCGGGAGCTCCGTAAAGAGACCCTGGCAGCATCGAGGGCTTGGCGGCCGTGCCGGCGCGTAGGGCAGGCATTTGCGACTACCCCAAGCAGCTGGCCCTCCTCGCTGGGGCGGCAGGGAACATCGGCATACTGCTTCTCTTTAAAATTACTACTGTTTTCTGCCTCGCGCAGGGCAACGCTCCGGCCAGGCAGCGCCGAGGCGCCGGACCCCGCGGCGCCGCACGCCAGGGCCGCGGGCGGCGCGGCCGCGCTGGCGCGCCTGGCCGGCGCGCTGGACTGCCTGGAGCGGCTGCTCACTGGCGCATTCCCGGCGCCCGTGCCGCTGCCGGGCGGCGCGGTGCTCGCGCTCGCCGGTCGCATGCTGGCCATGGACACCGGGCCCGTGGCCGAGGGCGCGCTCCCGCCGCCCCGCCCCCTCCCCGCCCCCGCCGCGTTCCCGGCGCCCGTGCCGCTGTCGAGCGCGGGCATGCTCGCGCTCGCAGGCCCGCCCCCGCCCCCGCCGCCCCACCCCCGCCTCCGCCGCCGACTCGGCGCCTGCGCATGCGCCCGCCTGCCGGCCCTGATGCGCCGGGATGCCCTGATGCGTCAGCCTGCCGGCTGCACCAAGCTTCTGGCCGGTCCCGCCTTGTCTGTGTTGACAGTCTGGTGACTAGAGGCGGTGCTGTGAAGGCGTGCCCAGTTTCTGTCGGGGTTACTGTCAGATGTCGCCCGGCCTGGCGCGGGGAGCCTGGTACCGCAAGGCGGGGCTGCGACGCACAGGCCCAGCTGCTTGACCAGTGCGCCGCGCAGGCCGCGTGCCGGCCTCGGCGTCGGGCTACCTGGCGCTGGTGGCCGCGCTGCCGGGCGCGCACGCGGCCGCGCTCGGCCTGCTGCGCGCGCTGCTGGCGGCCGGGCGCGGCGCGGCGGCGCCGCTGCACGCCTCCGCCGCCGCGCTGGCCGCGGACCTGCTGCGGCGCCTGGCGGCCGGCGGCGCACGCGCGCTCGTCGCCGCCGCCTGGCCCGTGCGCGAGCAGGCGCGGCCTCTTCCTGACCTTGTTCGGGTTCCGAACATGCCATGAGCCAGCGCCCAGACAGGATACCACCCTTAAGCAGGCATGGGGGAGGTCATCGCTGAGCTGGCTCGTCTCTGCTGATAGCCTGAGTGCACACGGCGTGAAGAGCAGGACGTTACCAGCCGCGAGCGCTGCAGCGCGGGTTAGGGTTGTTAACCCTGTACCTGCACAGGTGTACGCGTTTGCAGCCGACCTGGTGGCCGCGGGCGGCGCGGCGGTGGCCAAGCGGCTGGCCGCCCCCGGGCTGGCCGCCATCCAGCTGGAGCTTTACGGCGGCGCGCCGGTCGCCGACGCGGGCGGCCGCCGGCCGAAGCCGTCGAAGAAGCGCAAGAAGCGCGCCGCGGGCGCCGCCGCCGACGACCTGCCCGCAGACCCCGCAGCAGCGGCGGCGGCGGCGGCCGCCGCCACTGTGGCGGATGGGGATGCGCTGACGTGGGCGGGGGGCCGCCCAGCGGCGCGCGATGCGGCGGTGCAGGCCGCTGCGCTGCACCTGCTGGAGGCGCTGCTGCAGGTGGGGACCCAACCCTACCCTACTCTACCCTATCCAAGACACTTGAGGAGCCGAGTGAGGAGCTGCGCGCACGCTGCACTTCTCAAGCTGTGGAGTATGTTGTTGCCGTGCGTTGGTTGGAGAAGTGGGCGCGCATTCCGCAAGCCATCTCGCCCCCTTCCGGGCAAAGCCAAGGCTCTGTGCTTGGTGTGCAAGTACGCGATCCTCATAGTGGGTGGGCCAAGCTAAGGCTCCGTGTGTTTTCACAATCTGAGCCCCTTTTCAACCGTACACAAGCAATTTGGATTTGGTGCGATGGTGCTTGCGACCCCGACGCAGGCGGGAGGCGCGGCGCTGCCGCCGGAGCAGCGCGCGGCGGCCGACGCGCTGGCGGCGCACGCGGCCGCCACCGCCGCCGCCGCCGCAGACCGCCTGGGCCGCGAGGCCGAGACCGGCGGCCGGGAGCTGGGCGGCGGCGGCCGGGCTCCTGGCGCTGGCAGGGACTGCAGCGGCGGCGGCAGTCGCTGCGGCGGCGGCGCCGTGGCGCTGCGCGCGGCCGCGCTGCGCGCGCTGGCGGCGTCGGTGCTGGCGCCGGCCGCGCACCGGCCGCCGTTCCTGCCGCTCGCGCTGAGCCTCTTCCGGCAGGTGGGCGCACCGGGGCGGTCATGGCATGCGCGCCGATGGGTCTGGGTCAGGGATAGGGCAGGCGTGCGTGCGTAGGCTGGGCGCACCCAGCCCGCCCCGCGTGGGCGGGCTGGGTGTGCGTGGGCGGGCTGGGCGCCCATGCACTGCATCCCACAGCCGAGTGCCTAGGCTCGCTGTAGCTGTTCCCTGCACAGGAGCGCCCATGATGAGCCCAGGGCCACTGCTGAAGTTATCTAGAACGCGGGTCTCACAGCCTGTGCCATGGGTGGTTAAGCATCCCTGAGTCTATGAAAGAGCCACGCGCTCTTGAACAGGGTCGAGGGCGTAGCATGCGCGCTGTGCATGCTCTGCCTACATTGCGCTTTACGGCAGTGCTGCACGCATGCTATTGAGCAGCTTGGATGGGAATGTCTGCTTGCCTAGCGCTAACGCCGCTCCTTGCGCGCAGGGCGCACAGGCGGCCGCGCCGGAGGTCGCCACAGAGAGCGCGCGTGCCCTGGCAGCCTGCGAGGCGCTGCTGCACCCGCGCGCCCCGCCTGCGCCCGTGCCGCTGCCGCCGGCGGCCGCGCCCGCGGCCGCGCGCGGCCTCGACGGGGCCGCAGCGAGCGGCCTGGCACAGGACGCTCTGGGGACCAGCGCAGGGTTTGGCCGCGCCGCAGGCGGCAGCGCGGTGCCGGCCTACCTGGGCGTGCCGCGCATGTGGTCTGCGGTGGCGGCATGGGAGGGTATGACGCCCTTGCCAGACCCTGGCATGGCGGAGGCACCGCCGGGCGGCCCCGAGTCGGGCGCTGTGCCCGCGGAAGCGGGGCGCGCGGCTGCGGAGGCCGCGGGCACCATGGATATTGATGAGGCCGGGTCGCGCGAGGAGCCTGAGCAGCCCGCGCCTGGCGCCGCCGCGCCGCCGGCAGCGCCCCCGCCTGTACAGCCGCCCGCGGCCGTGATCGCTCAGGCAGCAGGCGCGAGGCGCGCGTCTGAGGCGGCGGCGGACTACCTGTCGCTGGACGTGCCGCTCGGCGTGGCTGACCCCGCTGCTACCCTAACCCCGCAGGCGGACGCCGCAGCGGGCGGCCGTGCGGCACCCGGCGCCGGCTCGGCCCCTGCGGAGCCGGCGCCCGCCGGCGCGCCCGCGCAGCGGCCGGATGCCGCGCACGCGCGACCTGGCCTGAGCGCAGCGCCCGACACAGCGCTGCCTCCCGCTGCGCCCGGCGCCGCGCGGGCTACTGGCAAAAAGGCGCAGCCGGGGGTATGGCCAGGGCCCGGGCGCAGCGGCATCGTGGAGCTTAGCGCACCTACGGCCAAGCCTGCCGCGCCTAGCTTGGGGCTGGGCTTGGGAGCGGGCGAGAGCGAGGACAGCGAGGGCTCGCTGCCGGCTATTGACTCGGGACTCAGCAGCAGCGACGAGGAGAGCGGCATTGAGGAGTAGATGGGGCTCAGGTCATGGGGCATTCAGACAGCTCAGCTATGAATTTGTGTGCATGAACTTGGTCCTTGATACTCGAAGTTGTGGACACGAGAGGCAGTGCAGCTTAGGTGGAAGCTGGTGTCAAGTGCTCTCACGTGCGGCCATGCAAACACATGAAGTTGCAGACTTTGCCATGATCATGTCAAGTTTCATAAAACACCTTGGTATCCCACACAGAATATAAGGTAAGTATAAGGTGGTGCCCTGCACCGCTACAAACCTGCCAGCGGCAGTGAGGATGCGTGGCGAGATAGGCTGCTGCTGCCCAGGCAGCCAGGGCAGGGCACACGTCATGTTCCAGGTTCAATGTGGCCTGTTTAGCACAAGGCTGTCGCTGTCCGCCTCGCAGTGTCCTCCGGCAGCACCCTGCCCGCCCCTATCATCGACCGGCATCAGAGCGCGGGCCGCCTGAAGGGCCGCGGGCGGATGCCCATGTCGCGGTATCGCTGCGCCTCGCCGGGCGGCGGGTTGCGCCGCGGCCGCTCCAGTAGCGGCTTGACCAGGCGCGTCACGCGCTTCTTGGCGCCCTCCACCACCTCGATCTGCGCGCACAGGGCGCCAGGCTCTGCATCATCCAGACCCGCGCCGCCACCGGCCAGCCACCCGCGTATCACTCGAACCCGTGCATCTCTCAAACCTAAATGCCCATCCTCTGAGTCTGCCAGGCTACTGTTCCTCCAGGCGCTCAGCAGGGCCTAGAGGCCCTGGCGCATGAAAGGGGTTTGCGGCCACCATACGTGCCGCAGCCGCCTCTCTGAGCATAACCTGCAAGGGCGCAGGCATGCCGCAAGAGTGCTGCACTATACACACGCAGGCATGGGAGGCGGCGCCCCGCATGACCCCGAGCACGCGCGAGCGCATCTTGCGGCGTGGCGCACCCACACGTGGCTGCGGTACTTTGTGCGCATGCCGTAGCGGCCTCGGCCATGGATCCACGGCCGCTTTGTGTGGGAGCCCTGGCCCACCTCCGCACGCTCTGCGCGCGCGCGCGGAGCAATTTGTACAGTGTGTTCTGCCGATGCGCGGTTGGACACATCATGCCTGGCGCGCCGCATGCCCTACGCTGGCTGCGTCAGCAAAGTGTGACCCCGTGCACAACATGAGCAGTGCTGCCACGACTGTCTGTACCGTAGCAAAGCTGTTCGTGCTCTGCAAGCTGTGTGCGGCCCTCACGCTGCAACATGGCCGGAATCTGTCCGGGGAGCGCGTCGTCCAAAGACCTCATCAGCCGCATAAAATGATCAAGCACGACGTGGCCCAAGGTAGCAGAGCTACACCAGAAGGTACACGATCATACCTATCACCAGCCGAGAGGGGTCCAGCCCAAAGTTGTGCACCGCGTTGGCGCGCGCCGAGTGGATGACCTGCCGGTGCACAACGTGTGACTTTGCTGCAGGTTACATGACCAAGTCGAGGACAGGCGCCCAGAAATTCGTTCCCCTTTGCATGTGTGAAAGCATCCTGCTACAAAGCAGTCTACCACAACACAGCGAACTGCGTCCGCAAGCGCAACCAGCGGTGACAAAGCCGTCACTATGAAGCGAGAGTGGGTGAGCGGGGGGCCAGCAGGCGCGCGCCTGCGCCAGGATCTTTGCGCCCTTGTTGACGCGGATCGTGCACTGGATCATCGCGTCCTCCACGTGCAGCCGGCGCACCATCTTCGCCCACAGGCCCAGCTTCTTGGGCGACATGTGGATGTTGCGCAGGATCGCCAGCCCCTTGCGCTCCTCCCCTGGCTTGCCCTTGCCGGCCCTGCGCGGTCGGGGAGGCGCTGAGAGCGCCCGTCCAGAGGCGGGGCAGTAACAAATAGCAAGGCGCCGCACGAGCAAGGGCTGGCTCGACGAAACCTCTACCACTGCTGAGTGCAGAAAGGGTGGGCTGAGGGGCACGCATCCTGCCGTGCCAGGGCGCTGGGCCGCACCTGTCGGGCTCGGGCGCGGCTTCGGGCACCTCCGCGGGCGTCTGCCACAGTGGGTTGATGCCCGCCGCCCCAGCGTCGCCGGCGCCGGCACCGGCGCCCGGCGACACCGGGCTGCTGGTCAGCGGGTTGGCGGCCGCCGGCACCTCTTTACGCGGCTCCTTGCGCGGGCCCCAGATGGTCTGCACGGTCCGGCCATACCGTTAGAATGTCCTCCGGCCATACTGTAAGAGTATTACCGGAACTACAAGGGGCACATGATATGACTGAAGACGCAGCAGGTGGACGCACCCGCATTGCCTGCCACTGCGTGCTTGCGCTGCCGGCGAGTGGCGCGTGCGACCACTCTGCCGGAGCGCAGCACGGCCGGGCCGCAGCCTGCAGGCCCGGGGTGAGGGGAGCTGCTTCAGCAGCGCTGCCGGGGCCCTGCAGTGCGCGCACCAGCCTGCACAGCGCCTGGCCGGTTAGCCGGCGCTGCATTGAGGCCCGTCGGCCGCAGCCAAGAGCCCGGCGCTTAGTTCCTGGAGCAAGCGGCCTGTAGCAACGGCCTGTGCAAGCGAGTGATGAAGAGGTCACTGAACAATTGATTGTCCCGTATGTGCTTTGTGGAAGCAGGAAGACTGCAAGGTGCCTATCAGATGCAATAGCGCAAAGCTATATAACTCTCCCTTCCTGCTTTGCCACACCGGCCTTGGCAGTCTGGCTGAGTGGGTGCCAAGCAGGGCTTCTAGGGAATGGGAGGTGCGCACGTGCGGCGCTCGCTGATGAGGGAAGAGCGGTGACTGCGCTGCCCCGTTGCTAAACAAGTGAGCCAGGCTCTTGCTACAGGAGGTCGAGCCACTTGCGGGTTGTGCCGCAATAGCGTCAGCACACTAAAGCACTGTCCGCTTGCAGCTGGTCCTGTTGTCACGGCCGTCCTGGTTGCTACGTGAGTGGCACTACAGCTTGTCTGAGCGGCTGGCGGGAAGATGCAGCTCGGCGGTGCGCCTCCAGGTCGTGGAGTATTTGCACTCTGTTTCTTGTTGTCGAGGCAGCAACGCTTCAACAGCCACGGCGCTGCAGGCGGCGGCGATGGTCGCCGCACGGGCCGCACGCGCAAGGTGGCGCAGCGCATGGCGGTCGTCAGCGACGCCGAGCGCAGCCAGGCGGCCACCGCGCGCCTGGCCGCGCTGGAGGACGACGACTTTGCGGCAGTGGCCGACGCCGGCGCCGACAACAGCGACGATGAGTTCGTCGTCGACGGGGGCTCGGACGACGGTGCGCAGCTCCGTGTCTCTGCACGCTCACCGTGTTGTGGACGTCTGCCGTCCTCAGGGTGCACGAAGCCAGCAGCACATCTCATATGCTGCTCCGTCTTGCACGCCAAGCCAGCATGGAGCGGCGGGGCGCAGAGGCCGAGCCAGGCGAGCCCGGCGCGCGCAAGCGGCGCAAGAGCCGCGGCGGGGGCGCCGGCGGCAGCGGCGGGCGCGGGCCCAAGCGCAAGACGCGCGCGATGCTGGAGGCCGAGCGGCGCGGGCCGCGCACGTTCGCCGGGCTGCTCGAGGAGGCCGAGGCCGCGGCGCTTGAGCCGGGGGGCCCGCCTGCGCCGGCCTACCTGGCTGCCGCAGTGGGGCCGCAGGTGTGAGCGGATGTGCACTTATGCCCAGCCTGACCGCAAGCAGGGCGGGGGACCGCCACCTATGCCTGCTGATGATGACGGCGGCCCATGGCGCGCAGGTGGGCGCGTCGCCGCGGCGCTGGTGCAGCGTGTGCGGCTTTGCGGCGCCGTACCGGTGCGTGCGCTGCGGATCGCGCTTCTGCACGCGCAAGTGCTACGGCGTGCACACCGAGACGCGGTGCCTGAAGTTTGTGGGGTGAGAGATTGACCGCGAGTCGCTGAGAGCGCCTTGGTAGTAAGAGAGTGTGCGCCCAGCTGCGTGCGGCCGCGGCGGCATGTTTTTGCGCGCTGCTTGGCCTGGTCCCCAGCAGGAGTTGTCATTGTAAGGCACACCGCACGGCGTGGGCAGTGTTACTTGAGCCATGATGCGCAAGGCTCGACATGTATGGCTGCACGCGTGTTGTGCCTGAGAGTGTGCTTGTTTGCGAGCGAGACGTGTGCGTGTACAGCTTGTGTATGGCAACACGATATATGTGTGCCTGTGCTTCAGTTCGCCAATGTGTTGGTTCCTGTCACTATCAGGGCATGAGGTTGTTGTTTGTCATGTTTGTTGCGTGGGTGCTTTATGCTCTGGTTTGCCGCCAGCAAGTATGGACTGCAGGACTGCACAAAATATGCCTGGTACGTCACTTATTAGTGGATGTGCTCAAGTCTGTTTCGGATGCTCTCCTTTGCGCTGTGCGTTTAAGTGATAAAGGCATGACCGTCTAGGAACAAAGCAAAGTCAGAACTGGTGAATTTTCGCATTGAATCTCAGTTTTTATTGTTTGCACGCCTCATTCAGCTACACCTTTGCAGCTGCATATCAACAGCATGGCTGCTCACAGCACACATTGTGCCTACCAGTACAGCAGCTGTTTACCAGTGCTACACACCCCAACCCTCCTTGCATGTACACCACGCCAGCGCCTGCCCCCTCCAAGCACCGACATCACGCAGCCACGAACTTCTTTGCAGCCTGGATGAGCATCGCATCGGCCGGCCCGGTCTTCTTCAGCGAGGGCCGCGCCATGCACGCCTGCGCGCCACAGCGCCGAACGCTGGCGCCCGACGCTTCCCCGATGCACCTCTGCTTCTTACACGCGCCGCGCCGCCCGAGCTGCTCAAGCAGGAGCGTATCGGCTTGCAGAGGCGCGTCTGTGGGGAGCGCATCAAGTCGCCGATGTGAACAGGTGTGTTTGCAGCTTGCGTGCACACATGCATGTCCTGCCGCCCGCCTGCGGACAGAAGGCCGCACAAGCGCACATGCCTGAGGGGTCCTACAGGAGTTGCTCTGCATGCATCCTGTCTTGTGCTTCCATGCGTTGTGCTTCCGATACCCACCCTGCTCGTCCTAGCTAAATAGCATGAATTCTCTGGCCTGTTCAGCGCATGAGACAACATGACCGTGGGCCACACCTCGAGCCAGGCGCTGAGGCGATTCAGGCCGCGCTCGCGCGCAACCGCGGCTGCGTCGAAGCCGCGGTAGTGCGGCTGCACGACCAGCATCCGCAGCAAGAACGGCGACGCGGCCGTCTCTGCGAAGCTGTACCGGCCGCCCAGCAGGTAGGCGCCGCCCTCCTCGCTGCCGTGCCGGCGCAGGAACGCGTCCAGCGTCTGCCGACCCGCAGCCGCCCCACCATCGCACCAGCGCCGCCCCACCCGTGCCCCTCGTGCGTACGCTGCCCGCGGGTCAGGGCCGCAAGCCAGGGTCGCATGCAGTAGCAGCACAAGGGGCGGCAGCGGTACCCCAACCCTAGCCCTAAACCACATAGCACACGGGCGGGGGCGCGCCGTGAGGCCGGCCGTCAAGGACGCCTCGGTCTGGGCAATCGCCTCGGGCGTGCCCGCGCGCAGCAGCCCGTACACGTGCGGGAAAACCTTAGCGCTGAAGACCTCCGCAAACAGCAGCACCTGCCGGGCCGGCACACCGTGGGCGACAGGGCCTGGCCGGGCGCCGCGCTGCTGCCAGGTCTGGCTGGAGCTGGCCGCAGGCGCGCCCTGCGACTGGCGTCGGGTCGTGCGGCAGTGTCACACACGTCCGCGTCGACTACGCCTAGTCAACCAGTGCCCTCGACATGGACCGCGCCTTGGCGCGCTGCACAGCGTCGTCGGGCAGCAGGCGCGTGGGCTCCGCGCCGTACTTGTCGTCCAAGTACTGCACTGCTCGCGCGCGCGCACAGCAGGCAGCCTCCTGTGAGCTTCACCTCGACACAATTGTGTACAAACGTCCCTGCCGGATACAAGATGCGGGGCGAAACAGAGCCTTGTCACTAAAGCAGAAAGTGTGGCAAGGGGGCTGCACCTGTGACGTTGCTCTCCACCAATGTGAAGCCGTCCCTGTCGACAATGATTGGCACCTTGGCCGGCGCTGGGTGACGCGGCACAGCAACGTTCACAACCACAGAGGCAGGTTTACTTTAGTCAGAGCAACATAGAGCGTTCACAGGGGTTGGCCTGGTCAAGAACGCTGGCGAGCAATGTATTATGTAAAGTACTGCAGAGAGCTTGCGCACCCTCTGGGTCCGGCCAGACCTGGTGGTACAGGTCCTGAAAGTCTTGCGGCTTGTTGCTCAAGTCCACCTTGCGCGTCTCATACTCCAGCTCCAGTTCCTCGAGCGCGAGCCAGGTTCGATGAGCGAAGGGGCAGCAGCTAGGGGCAGAAGGTTGCTTAGTGCCAGTCTGTGGCTGCCGCGTGCAGGTTCAGGGACCGGCGCGGCCAGCGCACCTGGTGGAGTCGTAGAACAGGATCTTCTTCTGCATTCGCAGGGGCTCCATGCCAGGCCACCAGTGCTGCTGGCGATGATAGCTGACTGTGCGCCAATCGATGTCCAGCTAGAGCGTGTAGGATGTTAGACGAATTACTGCTAATAGAGCATTTCCTTGATTTGGCAAACATACCCTCTTGTTAGGTTTAATAACGCCACAGCGTGCACGCTAGCGTGTTTGTGCAGAGGCAAACTTGTTTTGAACAGCAAAGCACACTTCGGATTAGTGCGTGTGAAGCGAATTCCTATGGCAAGTATGTCTGCGCTGCGCCCTGATGCACGCTTGTGCGCAGGTCCGGCACACCGCAGCACGGTGAACCTTGTGCGCTGTGCGCCGGCAGCCGTTGCAAGGCCCCGCGCGCGCGTCGCTCGGCACGCCAGCGCAAGCGCGGACGCGTATCCCACAAGCACCACCAGCACGTATAGCGCGGCGGAGCAGCCCGGCCGGGTGGGCACAGTCAGTACCAGCACAGCCGGCACTGCCGCCGTGGGCGCAAGCACTGTGCCACGCGGCCCGCGCGCGAGCGGGGAGGCAATTCTGGAGGATGCATGCAGTTTCCTTAGCGCGGAGCTGCGCCAGCTTTTCACGACCGGGGTGCGTACGTCCTCCTGTCAACAAACGCCTTGTCTTGCTTGTCGATCTGCAGACCATAGGCACCCAGCAGTACAGGCATAGGTGTATCAGGAGCCTGGCCCCATGTCAGTGCAAGCCAAGCCGCCTTGCGACGTCTATGTTGTGGTTGTATGCAGCAGCGCGCTTGCTTTGCTGCCACGTGCGCAGACATACCGGCTGAGAACAAGTGTCGCATCCTGCTTCAACTGTGCTTTGGGCTCCACCAGTCAGCTTGTGCCGCTCCTGCAAAGACGCCTGCACGACCAACAGCAGTGTGTGAGCTAGACTGAGAAACGCGTCGAGAGAGCTCGCGAGCGAGAGTTATTGACAGAGGCGCGAAGGAACAGCAACGCGCGGACGGCGCGGTTGGGCCCAGGCAAGCGCGTCTGCTGCGCGCGTGCAGGGCCTGACCCGCGAGCGCTACCTGCCCAGCTTCACGTTCCAGGACCCATCGCGCGCGTCGGCAGCCTGGACGCGTTTGCGCTCAACCTGCGGCTGCTGCGCACCGTGTTCGACGTGGGCTTCGACCTGCACAGCTGCCGGCCGTCCGGCCCCACCGAGGTGGTGACGCGGTGTGTCCCCATGTCACAATGGAACTTAGGTGACAAGCAAGTTGATGAGTGTCTGAGTGGCGGTGGTCCCAGGCTTGTAGCGCCGCCTTGCAGGCAAGCTCGTGGTCGCAAAAAGACCGTGAGGCATGCATGGCGTCATGCAGCAAGCACCTGTGTGTGGATGCTCCTCGTGAGGCGTGGGGAAGGGGACCAAGCGAACGCAACCTGAGAGTTTCAGGGGTGGCGTGAGTGCGTGCCTGGGTGGGCGTTGCTCTTACTAAGCAGGGCCGTCAGCAAAATGCAGCAGAGGTAACCGTCTCTGCGCATCGCGTGCAGCACGGTAAAGAGCTTGATCAAGGAAAGACACCTTTGTCTGCTTGTGGCCGCGCTGCGCAGGTGGACGATGCGGCTGCAGCAGAAGCTGCTGCCCTGGCGCCCGCCGCTGGTGTTCACGGGCCGCTCGTTCTACACCGTGGACGCCCTGACCGGGCGCCTGGCCACGCAGAGCGACGTGTGGGACGCCGTCGAGGACAACAAGTTCCTGTCGGTGCGCGCGCAGCTGCTAAAACGTGCATTCACGTCCTGGTTCTGGCACATGTGACGGAGGTGATGTCCTGTCTGCATAGCACTGAGGGCGATCGAGGAGGTTTGCAGTTGAGGCGGTCGAGGAGGGTTTTGCAGCCAAGTGCAAAGCCGCGTACGTGCAAGCAGTCTGCCACAGCAGGTGCTCTCTGCAGGCGTGCGGACAGAGCGCGCCAGCGAGCTTCCCAGTGCTAGCAGGCTGGACGCTGTTGTCTCACACAGACGCCCCGTGTGGCCGTGACCGTTGTGTGCCTGTCCGTCAGGTGGAGGGCGTCGCGCACGTGCTGCGCCAGGCGACCACCGCGCAGACGACGCCGTCGCTGGACTCGCCGGCGTATGCGGTGCTGCGCGCCGCGCGCGAGTATGAGGTCCGTCGCTACGCGCCGTACGCCGTGGCCGAGGTCGGCATGCCCGCCGGCGGGCCCGCCTCGGGTGCGCCCGGCGCAGCGCGGCCGCGGCGCGCAGAGGCGCAGACCTGTGACTGGATGTGATGCGGATGCTGGTGCTCTGGGCGCAACGCTGCTCTTGAGCTGGGCATGAGATGTATTTGGGCTGGGCGTGAGAATGCTCTGGGCTGGGCGTGAGAATGCTCTGGGCTGGGCGTGAGAATGCTCTGGACTGGGCGCGGTGCTGAAAACGCTGGGCAGGGAGCCCCGGAAGGCGCTGCCGCGCCCGCGGCCGGAGGCGCGCGGGGCCGCGCAGGCACCGGCTTCAACGAGCTGGCGGGCTACATCTTCGGCGGCAACACGGGCGGCCAGAAGATGGAGATGACGACGCCGGTCATCACCACGGCCGGCCAGCCGGGCGCCGCGATGCGCTTCCCCATGGAGCGCAAGTTCGGCGCCGACGCCGCGCTGCTGCCCACGCCCAACGACTCGCGGTGCGGCGCGCCGCGCGCGCGCGCCTGCCCGCCGCGCTGCTCTGCTCACAGGGGCGCGGGGTGTGACCACTGGGCGGCCCGAATGGCAGGCAGTGGGTGCGCAGGGTGGAGGCGGTGACCTAGTTGCAGAGGTGAGTGTCTATGCTGGTGATGGCGGTGGCCTCAGAAGCTGATCTGAAAGTGCTAAAGGGCGGGCCGGCCAGGGTGGTGATGCGGGTGGAGGAGGGCGGCGTGGTGGCCGCCGCCTCCTTCAGCGGCCTGCCGCTCGACTTCCAGGCGCGCCGGCCGCCCGCGCCATTCTGCTGTGCTCTGGACAGGCTGCACCGTCTGCCTAGCTTCCTGGAAGAGCGTGGACGAGCGCTCTGCGTGTGAAAACTGGCAGGGTGCTCGCAGCGCAGCAATGGTTTGCTTGCATGCAAGGGTTGCGTCCAAGCAACCCTCGCCTGGAGCCTGCGAGGCCCTCTGTTGGGCCGAGCCCGTATGCTGCAGAGCAACGGTGCGGATGAGTATGCACATGGCGTGCTCAGCGCCAACAGACCTCATTTTTAGGGGGTTAGGGTATAAGACCCCAGCCTGCATCAGCGGGGCGCGACGGGCGCGCAGGTGGTGGAGGCCGAGCGGCGGCTGCGCGGCGCGCTGCTGCTGGACGGCCTGCAGCCTGGGGAGGGCTACGCGCTCGCGCGCTACAACGACCCCTTCACGCTGCCCTTCCTGCGGCGCAATGAGGTCCTCATCAGCCTCAGGGATTTCGAGCTGGAGGAGGCGTGATCCGCGCGCATGATGCGCCGTGCGCGCTGCGGCGCATGCAAGCGTGGCACCGCATCAGAGTTGTGGAGCAGCAGAAGTGTGACCCTCATGTACCATGCTTGGCTGGATGCTGTGAAGGCAGTGTTTCCTACTATGGGCTTTGTATCCTCTCTGCTGTGTGCCTGGCCTGTGGGCATGTCTGCGCCTGTACTCTGCCTGTCTGCTGCCTTGTATGGTCTCACCTCTAAAAAGTAGCGGACGCTCGAGTAGTTTAGTTACCATGCCTTCAAGTGCAGCGTTTACCTTGCTTCCAAGGGCAACCGATACAGCTTGTACTGCCAGGAGCCAACACCTCGCGACTGCAGCTTGTTGCACAGCTGTTACAAGAACTCGCCCTTGAGCTGGTGAGCACGGTGGAGCACTGTGTGCACGTCCACGGACGGGTACCGCTGCAGCAGCTTCAGGTTGTGCGCAAAGTCGCCCTGCAGCAATATATGTGAAGTCAGTACGAAGTAATGCTACTGCAGATAGATCCAGATCTGAAGCTTTGCAGGGAGAAGGACTGGAAGGCAGACATTGACCGATCAGCAACATGCTAAGCCTCCATGTTATTACGCCATGCTGGATGGACCCTGCACGGCATGGCGAACCCTGTTGGGGCACTGCGGTGCGCGCGCCTGCAGCAGCTCCTCGCGCACGTTGAGCAGCATGGCCGTGCACACGCGCAGCAGGCAGTCGGTGCGCCCGCCTGCGTCCGCGAACAGCGTGTCCCAGAGCCGCACCTGCCGCTCACCGCACCCGCGCTCACTGCCTGCCGTCACATGTGGCACCTCTGAGGCCGGGAGTGGTAGGGTGGCGCTGTCGGCCTCCACGGCGCTCTCGGACAGCACGCACGCCGTCTGCCACAGCCGGTCGCCACATGGCAGGCTATGCGCTTGGCGCTGGCCAGGCTGACGCAGCTCGGGCGCGGGTGCTCTAGGCCAGCGCGTGAGTGCCGGCGAGGGCGCCCTGGCAGGCTGCGCCAAGGGCGAGCCGGGCTGCAAGGCGCGGGCGCGCGCACGGGCCCCGGGGCAAGCGCACTGCGTCCGAGCAGGAGATAGTGTGAGGGTACAGGGCATGCAGGCCCCGGGGCGGGCGCGCGCACGGCGTCCGGGAAGGGGAACTCCTGCGTCAGCAGCAGCGTGATCCAGCGGAACGCGTAGAACTGCGGGTTCACCTGCACAGCGCCCGCCCTACGGTTTAGGGGTGGGGTATGAACCCGACCTATTTTCTACCCCTCCACCCTGCCTGTCGCGCCGCTTCGCTGCCGGAGCCCCAAAATTTCGCCCTTCGAACAGCTCCTCCCACACCCGTCCGCTCGCTGCAGCGGCTTGGCGCGCCCGCACGTCACTCAGCAGCACACGCCGGGCGCCGCCGGGCACTGCACGTGCACTGCTGCGCGCCAGGCGGCGCGCGCTCAAAGGGGGCGGGCACGCATGCGAGCAGGGCCACGCCTTGTTCTCCTCCACCAGGTGCGCCCACAGCGCCGGGTCGACGCGCCGCAGCAGCTCGCTCAGCCGCGTCAGCGTCGCCCGGATGCCCACCGCGCTGTTGTCCTGCCGCCAGCGCGCGCACGCGCTCAAGCGGGGCGGCGTGCCAAGGCCTGCACACAGCGCCAGGGGGCGCCGTGCTGCGCCGCGTCGGTGTCGAGCAGGTGTTTCAGCTGTTGCTTCCGCACAAGCCACCGACTCCGAAATCGCTGTAGGGTGGCGGTGTACTCCACCTGGCACTTGCGGCTGGGTCCGCAGCACAGGGCGCAGGCAGGCAAGTCCGGCCAGCCCGCCACGACACGCTGACCAGCTCTCAACGCCACACAAAAAGGAATGCTGCGCCCCCCCGCCGAGCGCCCGCGCGCCAGCTGGGACAGGCACAGCTGACCCAGAAAACCACCAGCCGGCCAATTGAAATCTCAAACACAGGTGCAGTGCCCAAGAAAAGCTACCCAACCCTACCCTGCGCGCCCGCGCACCAGATGCTGGCAGAAGCGGTCCCGGAACTCGGCCAGCAGGCACGCTGGCACCCCATCCAAACAGGTGTGCTGCCCTGGAACCCCAACCCTACCCTACCCTGCACGCCCGCGCGCACCAGCTGCTGGCAGAAGTGGTCGCGGAACTCGGCCAGCAGGTCCATGAAGCAGAAGAACGCGTCGGCCTCCGCGTGGCCGGCCGCGCCCGGCGCGGGGTCGGTGCGGAAGTGGAAATAGAGCGGCGCGAGCAGCTCGTTCATGCCTTGCACGTAGCGCAGGCCGGGGTTGAGTTTGGCGAACACGAGCAGGCAGCGGCGCATCTCCTGCGCGGCGCCGGCGCGCGTTGTGCGCCGGGTGCCGCGCCGGGCCTAGGAGCGCGCGGGCGCGCCGCGCGCGAGAGCTTGCTCAGGGCAAGGGCGCGCTCGGCCACGCCGGCGCCCAGCAAAGCAGAGATCCATGCGCGCATGACGCGCGCCGACTTCAGGCACCACAACAGGCCGGCAGGGCGCTGCGGCCCCGCGGCCGCCGTGGGCGAGCCCGTGTGGGCACCGGTCATGCAGGGGCGATGGCGGGCGGCGCGGCGGCGGCGGGCCGCACCGCGCGGTGCGTGACCGCGCTGCCGTCGTCGCCGCTGAAGAAGTGCATGTCCGGGTGCGTGCGCAGCACGTCGCGCTCGATCTGCTCGGCAATCTCCGCGTCCTGCGCGCCAGATACTAGGGTTGGGTGTAGGTTTGGGTGTAGGGTGGAGTATATTCAATGCACCCAGCACGTCGATGGCCTTGAAAAATATAGTGTGGCGCGTGACTGGTCATCTCGGGCGCAGAGGGCGGGCGGGGCTGTGCAGGGCCTGCAGACCTCCTGCATGAGCGCACACGCCATCGGAGCGGCCACCCGGCGGACACAATGCTCTGCTGTAATGCCCTGCATGCTGCCGCGCGTCGCGCCCGCAATTTGCCGCCGGCGGCCCGCTTGCGAGACGATCGCACACGCGCCCGCGCAGCCCCGGGGCGTGCCGCGCCTTGAAGTACGCGTGCCACTTGCTGCCGTCGCTCTGGCTGAGCGGGTGGTCGTCCGGCGCGGCCGCCGCGGCGGCACCGCTGCCCTTCGGGTCGACGATGAGCTCCGCGCAGAATTGCGCGTAGGCCGCGCGCTTCTGCGCGAGCGCCGCGGCCCACACGCCTGTCTCTGGCGGCAGGTAGCCCAGCAGCAGCTGCAGCAAGCACGCCATGTCAGCCGACCCTGTGGTGGCATGCGTGCGTTGATAGGCAGGTCAGCAGACAGAGCAGATTGTGGCCGCTGTAAGCTTCTGGTTGCGCACACTCAGAGTCCATGCGCGGTGCGG
>JAABUV010001597.1_pt1 | contig 32584 bp, 33 predicted proteins | sample 5559971 | NCBI WGS metagenome assembly JAABUV01 (sample SAMN10711881, study PRJNA513362) | rock metagenome | isolation source: Antarctica rocks | place: Antarctica: Victoria Land, Knobhead nord | collected 2015-12-19
TCGTCGCTGGCGGCGCCGGCGGCGGCGGACGCGGCGCTGCCGCGCGCGAGCCGGCGCAGCTCCAGCGCGAGGCGCGAGGGCAGCAGCGCGGGCGGCCCCGCCGCGGCGGGCGGCACGCCGCTCGGCGACGCGCACGCGCCGGGCTGGCCGGCGCCGGCGCCGGGCTTGGCCAGGCTGCCGTCGGCGCAGAGCGCGCCGGGCGCCTTCTGAGCGGGGGCGAGCTCGACCGGCGCAGCCGCCGCGCCGCCCAGCGCGGCGGAGTAGAAGGAGGTGCGGCCGCCGCGCGCGAACGCCTGCGCGCGTGCGGGGCGCCGCTCAGGTGCGCGCGCGGGAGGCGCTGAGGTGTGCGCTGCAGGGCACCGGCATCCATCGCCCAACGGGATGCCAGGGACGCAGACGCGGCGCAGCTTAACAGCAAATGGCCGACTGCAGGCCAGCCGCCAGACACTCCTAGATTGTGCAAGCCACAGCCGGGCACGCGCACAGCATTACAGGCAGAGCCACCAGTGCCTCAGCCAGCCCCTTTGTGCCCACTTGTGCCAGCACTTTGAACGGCCAGCAGGCGCTTTAACGCGCCGCCGCCGCACCTGGCACGCAGCGCCGGCGGCGGCATACGCGGGCGGGAACGCGAGCGCGCCGGCCGTCCAGGGGCAGCACGGCCGGCTCTGGTCTACCGACAGCGCCACGCTCAGGCGCCCGGGGCTGAATATGGCCGCCACCTGCGGCGCCCGGCCGACCCGTCCTCAACGCAGGTAGTGTATGCACAGCGCAGGGTCACTCACACGGACGTGAGGCAAGTCTGCTTTCTGTGGCGCCCGCCTGTTGTGGCTTTAGCATAGATGTGTGACATCATGCACCTTGGAACAGCCAAGCGCTGAGCAATCCCAACTCGAACCCAGCGCTTGAGCACTCCCAACACGAGGCGACACCAGCAGCTGGTTTCACCATGCCACCTGCAAACGCCCCGCGCTGACGCAGGAAGGCAGTGCCAGATACAAAACAGCGAAGCCAGCGCTGCGGCTCCGGCAGAACACACGCCGCGGGCGCGCCTGCGCCACCATGGCCGACGCGTCCAGCGCGGCCGCCGCGTAGCCGCACAGCTCCACCGATGCGTACGAGAAGCCCTCCTCGGGCGTGACGTGGATGGTCGTGAAGGCGGCGCCGTCCACGCCGTTCATGGAGTAGCCGCACGGCTCAAACACGTAGTCGTCGATCGCCGCGCCCGGCAGCAGCGCGCCAATGCCGCTCGCCGCCGTCGTCGCGGCCGCCGACACAAAGCCCGGCCCGCGCACAAACTGGGCGGCCTGGCCGCACATCGGGCTGCATCAGCTAATGCACGGCAACGCCGTCGCACCGCCCGTGCCAGGTTTCTAATGCCAGAAGGTCCTCCCACGCACACGTCCGGCACGTCACATGCAGCACCACACTGTCAGAGGCGGCACATCACATGCAGCACCACACCGCAAGAGGCAGCCAAGCAGAAGGCTGCCGGAGCAGCACGGCGCGCTGCCCGTGCATGCATGCAAGGCTGCAGCAGCACAGGCCGTCGGCGAGCCCCGCCCGGCAGCCACCACGCGCACCTTGGCAGGGCACAGGTGCGTCATGCAGATCTCCAGCGTGTACACAGGCGGCGGCGGCGCGCCCGCGGCCGCGCCCGCATCGGCCACAAACACGTGCCACTGCAGGCCGTTGAGCGCGTCGCCGAGCACGTACGCGCTGCCCAGCGCGCCCAGCGCGCCCAGGCGCTCGCGCAGCAGCGCGACCTCGCCGCCAAAGTTGCCGTGCGGCTGCGGCTGCGCGCGGCGCACAGCGCATTGAACGCCTGGGCGCAACCCTCTGACGCCCTGTGCAGCTGCAACCCTGCCTCGGGCGCAAAGGTGAGGCACAGCTCAAGTGTGAGTGCTGGCACGCATCACTAGGCATGAGGTATGCCGGCGGAGTCAGAATTATCACACCACACAATATATCGCAAAATATATGATATCCAGGACAGCTCCGTCATATCAGTGTGGACAGGTGGCCGAGTGTACCGCAGCGCGAGTGCGGGGTGTTCACACCACACACACGCCACACACCCCACGCGGCGTATGCGAGGGGTCGCGCCGCACCTGGTGCTCCGGGAACAGGAACGAGGCGCGCGAGTACTTGCAGCGCCGCGCCGCCAGGCCGAGCCCGGCGGCCAGCGCCAGCAGCTCTGGCACCGCCTCCAGCAGGCGCGTCGTGCCGCACGTCTTGAGCACCAGGCGGTCCGCATACACAAACAGGCTCGACTCCGAGAGCACATACGCGTCGACGTGCGCGCTGGAGGTGCGCGACACGATGCAGCAGGCGGCCTGCAGCGGGAGACCGCGCCATCAGCATCAGGCCGGGTTTCCTCGCGGGACGATCAGGACGTACACACAATATGCCTCCGACATGCCGCCGGCAGCACCCCGTGCATCAGGCCGCCCCGCACCTTTTGGAGCAGGCCGTCGAGCTGAGGGCGCGCCAGCGTCCGCAGGCCGCCCGCCGGCGTGCCCAAACCGAAGCTGAAGTCGACCTCGAGCCGCTTCTCGCTGCCCTCAAAGCCGGGGCAGGGGAGCGCCATCGCGGCGGCTGCTGTCACAGGCGGTGAATGAGGAAGGCGCTGGTAGCTCCCCGGTCCTGTTATTTGGGCTTCTTGGCCAACTGCGCGGCCATGAGCAGCTGTCAGTCACCACCCAAGCGCGGCCGCCGGCGCGCCCGCAAGCGCAGGCCGCGGCGACAGGCAGGGGCCACGGGGCGCGCACGTCGCAGTAGCACGGGTTCTTGAACTTGGCTGCGTTGCCCCACGGCCGGACCGCCTCCACGGGGAATGCGCGCGCGCGCTCGAGCAGGTTGGTGTGGCGGCTGCTGACCACTGTCGCTGTCACGGACGTACCACAATTACTGCCACGCTTCTTCATCGCTCTGGCTCGTCAGGGCTGCAACAGACCCCGCCAGGCTGCTATGAGCTGTGGCCGAAGCCACCACAGGAGCGCGGGTGAGAGGCTGGCTGGAGCTGCCCTGGGCGGCTGCACCTCTCTGGCTCTGTGTAGCGACCTCGAGACTTGCTCGCTTCAGCCTTTCACCGCACTTTGCCGCCCAGCCGCCCCCTAGACCCAAGGCTTGCCAGGGTCTTGCTGTGTCCCATGTTGTGTTGCGGTGCTGTCCACCCTTACCTGTGCGATTGCTGCTCAGTGGAAGATGCAGGCCATGGCCCCGACAGCGCGGCCTGCGGCGCGGCCCTCTCAGCCCTGCTGCTGCAGGCAGGCCGCTGCGCCACGTGCCCCCTGCGCTTTCACGGCACAGCCGCCCCGCGCGCAGCACAGGACGCGGCTGCCCGCGCCGCGCGCCGGCCTGTCGCTCGACTGGTCCGACCCCGACACGCTGGTGAGCGAGCCCGGGCGGGCTGCCGTGCCTGGGCTCCGTGGCCTGCGGGAGTGCTTGCACTTGAGCACTGCAAGGCCCAGCGGGCAGCGCCTGCGGCAATGGTGGGAGCGTCTGCGGCGTGCGCTTGGGAGCACTCGGCCGCGCGGCAGGGCGCTCTGCTTCCCGCTCTCAGAGGGCCGCCTGCCTGAACCCGTCAACACCTGGGCATGGCACATGGTGCTGTGCCGTGCATGGAGCGGGCGGCCCCCCGTGTGACCGACGGGGCGGCCGCGCGGCAGGTGGGCGTGGCGGGCGCGGTGCTGGGCCTGGCGGTGGGCATCGGCGCGCCGCTGTTCTACATCAGCCGCGACGAGCGCGACGACGCGCGCCTGGAGGAGCTGCGCCAGCTCAACCGCCAGACGTTCAAGGAGACGGGCGAGTACCTGAGCGAGGCGCGCGGCCTGCCACTGGCCGCGCCAACGCGCGCGCCTCTGCCCGCGAGCGCCCCCAGGCGTAGCCGGGCCCTGTGGGGAGCCTGGTCGGGCAGGCTGCCGCACCTGCTTGGGCAGGCTGCCGCCGCAGAGCGCAGAGCTGGGGCGCGGCGCGCGCAGGAGGAGATAAAGGCCATCCGGCAGCCGCGGTGGACGGACAGGAGGTGCGCGGCTGCAGCGCAGGCGGCGTGCTGCCTTGCGGCGCGCGTGTCTGAGCGTCACCCATGCCAACCTCCTGCCGCGGGGCTGCAGGGAGTTCCAGGACGACGACTGAGACGCGCGCTGCCGGGGACGCCGTGGCGACTCGGCGCGCCCAGCGGCGCTGCAACTCCACGCTCCCGAGCAGGCCGTGCTGCCTGTTCTGCTCGCCGTGCGGTGCTGTGTGTGCCGGGGGGTGGGAGCGGCGGCGCTGCGAGCCTCACGTGCGTCAGACGTGACCGCGCACTCTCTGGCAGTGCATTGCATGTCGCCGCCTGCTGTAAGCGTGTATGTAGCAGCGCCGCAGATACAGAGCAGCCCTGTGGCCTGGTACGAGCCGCCTGCTTTTCACAGTACCCTGCTTTGGCGCCAGACAACACGAAGGACTGCCAGACTGTTCAGTACAGACCGTGCAAAGTCCGGCAAGAGCGGCGCACGCGAGCAGCGCTTCGCCGTCTTGCGACTTTGATGGCCGCCTGCAACGCGCACTACAAGTACCAGCGGAAGCTGCGACGCCCTCTGCCAACCCCGTGAAGTTGCCGTAAATCTACCCCCTGTTCTGGCCGCGCGGCAGCTCCAGCGCGATGCGGCCGAGTGCGCCGGTGCGAAAGTCCTTGAGCAGGCGCTGCGCGGCGCGCTCAGCGTCGCCCTGGCACTTCTCCGCGGCGAGCGCGAGCAGGTAGTCCTCGCCTGCGCAGCGCGGCCCGTCGCTCGGCCAACGCCAGGCCGCGCCTTGCACGGACGTGCATCTTATGCAGGTTGTGGATGCGGTGCACCAGGTTATAGCATGCGCATTGAATACTTACTACCCCACCAACCAAGAAGAGGCAGCCGAGGCTAGGCGCCCTGGGGCGGCCGCCAGGCGCCGACGCATGGCCGGCCTGCAGGGGCAGCGCCGCCAACGCGTGCTGCATAAGAATAGTCCATGTCAGCCGCACTGCCAGGCTCAGGAGTGGGCTTGCCGTCCGAAGGCGCGCGTCGTGCCCGGCAGCCGGGGCGCACTGCTTAGGCCTGGCGCCCAATTGACGCCGTAGCGCTCGGCCAGGCGGCGGCGCGCGGCGGCGCCGCCCGGCAGCGCGGCCAGCGCGTCTAGCAGCCCGGCGCCGACAAGCGAGTCCTCATAGGCGGCCTCGCCGATGTCATTGCACATGGCCAGGTGCCGTGCGGCGCGCTGGTCGCCGAAGCTGCCCGGGATGATGCCTGCGCACGCGCGGGACGCGCTGCGTCACGCGCCGCCGGCGGACAGCTGCGCGCCCGGCTCCGCCGAGCATGCGCCGACGCTGCATGCGCATACGCACCCGGCGCGCCCGGCTGCCGTGCGCCGGGCGGCCTGCCTGAGCCGCGTCAGCGGGCAGCGCGCATGCGCGCCCGCGCCCGGGCCGCGCAGCCGCGCTGCTGGCCGCGGCCGGGCGCAAAGGCGCGGGCCGTTCATGAGCATCCTGGCGCCCGCTCGCCGCGGTCGCGAGCGCAAGGCAGGGCCGCCGCCCATCGTCCGGGCCTGAGCCTGGCAGGGTAAGCCGGGGTTAGGGTCAGAGCGCGCGCGCACCGGGCGAGTCCAGCAGGTCGAGCTGGCCGCCGATGCGCAGCCACTTGAGCACGCGCGTGACGCCCGGCTTGGCCGCGCTCTCGCACAGCCGCCGGCCCAGCAGCCTGCGCGCGCGGGCGCGCGTCTGCGTGCGCCCCTGGCCATGGCGGGCGCCCAGCGCGCCGCTCGGAGCAGCGCGGGGCCCAGCAGCACGGCAAGTCGGCGCGCGCGGCCGCGGGGCAGTGTGCGCGCGAGCCGTCGGGCGCGATAAGTGCGCGGGCCGGGCGCGGGTGGCTGCGCACCGGTTGATGAGCGCGCTCTTGCCCACGTTGGGGAAGCCGACCACCACCGCGCGCACCGGGCGCGGGCGCAGGCCGCGCCGAGCGCGCGCTTCATTGATGCGATCGCTCACGCCCAGCGCCGCCTTCATCACCTGCTGAGCGCCAGGAGCGCGCTTAACCTAGCCCCCGGCTGCTTGTCGGCAGCTTGCGCTTGACGCATGCCAGGCTGGGGGCAAAGCTGCGGCCTTCCATGCTGTGGCATGGCTGCAACAGAAGGTACGGGGCTTGCCGATGCGATGCCTGAAGCAAGTCGACATGCGCGTCGCCGCCGGGCCTGCTTGTCTTCGGCCGCAGGGCAAGCGCACGCGGCAGGCGCGCCGCTGGCGGCCCGGCAACAGCGGGCGCGCGCCTGGCCCACGCCGAGGCCGGACGCGCCGTCGGTCCAGAGCGGCCGCTCGCCGGCCGCGCCAAAGTGCGCGGCCCAGGCGCCGCGGTCGCGCTCGGAGACCATGTCCACGCGGTTCACGACGAGCAGCCGCGGCTTTGCGCCGCACCAGCGCGCGACCGACGGGTGCGCGGTGGCCGCCGGGATGCTGGCGCGCGCGCCGCCCGGGTCAGCCGCGCAGGGCTGGCGTCAAAATCTTCCCAGGGGCTCAGCATACGCGCTCAGCCGAGCTGCACAAGCGAGGCGATGCCACACACGGCGGCTCGGCGCTCTACGCCGGCACGGTCCGCGCGCGCGCGGCGGGGCAGGCCGATCGGCCGCATGCAAGCAGCCCTGCTGCGCTCGCGCGGTGCTGGGCCGCCAGCCAGCGCGTCGGCCCACCGAATTTGTGGCGCAAGCGCTGGAGCAGCGGCAGGTTGAACCCCTCGCTCTCCGTGCCGCACATCGTGCACTGCAGACCTCTAGCACGATGTCCGCACCGTACCCAGCCAGAACGTCGGCCAGGATCGTGGCGAAACCGCTGCGACAGTGGTGGGTCGAAACCCTAGCCGCCCGTGCCGCGCACCGCGCGTCGCGGACCTCCAGCACGACGTCCACGAGCGCCAGCTGCTCGCGCAGCCGGCGCTCCGCTCGCGCGATGTGGCCCGGGTACCACTGCACCAGCCGGCCCTGCCGTACCCCGCAGATCACGGCTTGCTAGCCTGCATGTTGCTCTGCCACCAGCGGGTTTGCTTCCTCACGCCTGAGGCGGGCCTGGTGCAGCCGCCCAGCCGCCTTCTGCGCTGCTGTGCACTCGCTGCATGGGCTCGCCCTGCATCACGGCCGCGCCTGCATGTGCGGGTGCGGGTGGGGCTCAGACAGCGTGTGCTGTAGCGCGAGTGACAGCGGGCTCTCTTCAGCAGGGGCGCTCTGTTAGGTGTAGGTGCAGGACAGGTGCACACATTCCCTGCCCTCGCAGGCCAGGCGCTCGAACTGAGGCAGGGGTCGCCGCGCGCCCCGCACAGGCGCAGCGCCCGGGCAGCACAGCGGGGAGCGCGCACCCCCTCGCTGACGGCCGCGTCGCTCCAGCTGCGCTCATCCACGTCTGCCTGGCCATACGCGACGCTGCACACCTGCGGTTCGGCCGCGCAGCCGGCTGGGCTGGGCGGGCTCCCTGGCTTGCGCGCTGGCAGCGGGTCCATGCAGGCCCGGCAAGCATGCAGCAGGCCCCGCCAGCAGCCCTCCGGCGCGGCAGGGTCGCAGCAGAGCAGTGCCAGGCGGCGCAGCGCTGAGAGCACGGCGGGTGCGCGCAGCGGGCGGCCGCGCCTGGAGCCTCCATGCGCGGCAGCCCCTGCTTGTGGCCCGCCTGCCCTGCCCCGCAGCCGCCGGCGCGGGCAGCGGGCGCGTCCACCCACTGCATACAGCAGCAGGCTGTCAGCATGCCTGCGCGCGCGCAGCCGTGCAGCGGCCACGCACGCCTGGGTGCGCGCGGTGTGGCGCGCACCTGACAGGTGCAGCAGGGCCGCCGAGGCTGCTGCAAGTCGTCATCGCACAGGCTGCTCGCCTGGCAACAGGCTGGGACGGTTGCATTGCCAAGCGCCAAGCCTAAGCGGCGAGTGCTGGCGGTGCAGTGCACCAAACTTCGCCGGAGAGCGCGGTGCAGGTGCAGGCTTTGCAGCTGGCAAGCTTTGCACACTGCGCCAGTGCCAGTGCCTCCCGATAAATAATGGCTCCTGGGACCAGCACTGTACTACGCCTCTTCCTCTTCACGTCTACTCGAGTGCAAGACCAACTACATGGGCCCCTCAGGATCCAGACAACTACAGGCCTGCAAAACAGGGCAACCAACTAGGCCATCAGACTGTACAGAATCAGATACTGTATACGAGGCTCGTGCGGCAACAGGTACAGGGCACATGTATATGCACGCCAGGCTGCATGCATTATTCCGCTAGCGCGCGCGCGGCGCCGCCACCCTCCGCCGCTTGGGCGGCCTCTCGCAGGGCGTCCGCGCGCTGCAGGCGTCACGCCGGCTCAGGGAAGGGGTTGCAGGTCTGCGGCGGCAGGATCGCCTGGGCGCACGCGCGCGCGGCCGCGCGCTCGTCCTGCTGCGTCAGCCACATGCGCACGGCCTGCGCCGCGCCGCGCCCGCGCGTGGGCGCCAGCTCGCGCACGGCATAGCCCGACGCTGCTGTGCCGCTCTGGCGTGGGGCTGCGGCAGCACAGCATGCGCATGCACACCAACGGCGCCGCCTGGCGTGGTGCGCCAAGCCTGCTACCTAGACACCCACTCTCGCACACACACCGACAGGGGCGCCCGCACGCGCGCGGCACGCCACGCCTGGTCATGGGACTGGTCTGGGTGTGTCTGGCTGGTGGGTGGGAGGGCGGTCCCGAGCGTGCGCGCCTCGTAGGTCAGGAAGCTCACAAAGGCCATGGGCACCACGCGCAGCGACGCCGCGCCCACGCCCCTGCCGCGCGCCAGAGGCGCTCAGCCGCATGCGGGCGCGCGCAACGCTTTGTTGCACCAAAGGCGGACACAGGCAGCGTCAAGTGCGTTGCAACTCAGGTGTCCCAAGTCGTGCAGGCATCGGTGGCAGAGAGAGCAGCAGACACTCATGCGACTATTCCGCCAGAACTATCCACCCCCTGCGCAGCCTGTTGGGCTGGCAGCCACCAGCACAGTCACCCGGCGCATGGGCGGTTCGGTAGGGGCGCCCAGGGGCGCAGAGCGCGCGCGCGCCTGTACAGGCCGCGGACGCCGCCCTGAGCGAGCAGCTCGCGCACGACGTCGCCGACGCCCTGCTGGCCGGCGGCGCCGCGCTGCGCACGCGCGGCGACGGCGGGCATAAGGCCTCGCGCCCGGGCCACTGCACGGCGCACGGGGCAGGAAGGCGGCCCGATGCCATAACATGGCGGGGGAGGGGGTGGGACGAGGGCGCATGCGTTGCGGTGCACTAAGAGCAGGGGCCTTCCTATATTGGGAAAGCAAGCGAGCGGCGTCACACGCAGGCAGTGCCGCAGCCTGCAGCTTCGGGTCGTGTGACGGCAGCCTGCGCTGGTGTCGGATGCATGCTCACAGGGGCGCTGGCGCCCCACATGGCAGCCATGGGGCTCCGCGCCTGCACGCGCCGCGCGACAGGGCCAGGCCTGTGGAATTGAGGGCCTGTGCCTGGACGGGCCGCGCGACCGCCCCCAGAGGAAAGTAGGAGACCAAGCACCCGCTGACCGACAGCGCCTGCGGCAGCCATACGAGCGCCAGCGCAGGAGCGCCGGCGCAGGCGCCCGATGCGGGCGCGGAGGGGGGCGCGTGCCTGCATGCGCCGCGCAACCGCCTCCAGCGGGAAGGTGACCAGCTGCCCCGTAAACGCGGCGGCCACGCCGCACGCCACGCTCGGCACCACGCCCGCGTCCGCGCGGCCCGCCACGCGCGCCGCCGCCCGCTTCAGCACGTCGAACAGGCCTGCGGCGCGCGCGCCGTCGTGACCGCGCGCGCGGCGCGCGGCGCCGGGGCGCAGCTGTAGGCCGCGCCCTGCCCGCCGTGCCCTGCGGGCGCCCAGCACGGCGCGCCCGTATGCGGCCGGGCACGCGTTTTGTGCAACGTGGCAACGAAGGGGGCAGGCAGCCCTGCTGGTATGTGTGCCACAGCCTGGTGCGGTCGCAGAGCCCGTGCATCAGCGGCGCAGGGCTGCCGCTGGCGCACAGGGAGGGCCCTGTGGCACTCCAGAGCGCATGCTCCTGACTGGGGCGGCACCGTAGGTGATGGCGGCCTCGGGCGCGATGGCCGCCAAGCTGGGCAGCAGCCCGCGGTACAGCGAGCGCACGCCGCCGGCGCGCACGAGCGCCGAGGCGGCGTGCGCGGGGCCGCGGAACGTGCCTGTTACGTCCGTCGCGATCTGGCAGCGCACCACCTCCATCTGCGCGCGCGCGCAGCGCAGTGGGCATAGGGTAGGGCGCTGAATAAGGCAGGGTTAGAACAAGGGTCTGGGCGCTTTGGACGCGAGCGCGGCTCCGAGAGCGGGGGCCGCACCAACGCGTGCGCACGATTTTCGGGACAAGTGGGGGCAGCGTGCTCTGCCCCTGCGACAGCAGGCGCTGCAGCACGGCACATGCCGCGCACGCCAGCCACGGCAGCGACTCAGGCCGGTGCCCCGCGCGCAGCGCACGCACCGGGTAGAGCGCCACGGAGCCCACGGCGCCCGCCAGCCCCGCGGCCGTGAACGTCGGCAGCACGCCCACGCCGCCGCGCGCTGCCAGCAGCCCCTGCCCCGCCGCGCTCCCCGGCTCTGCCCTGTTTGACGGCGCACACGCAGCCCGCACACGCGTGCAGGGGCATGCCCTCCAGTGCAGGCCACCGCGCAGCGCGCAGGAGAGGCGGGACGCGCGGCGTGCACGGCCCGCTCTCAGGGTCGTTATCAGAAGCAGAGGGCGAGGGTGGGCAAAGGGGAAATGCGCGGCGGCGGCCGCGCCGGCGGCGGCGCGCCTTGAACGTGTCGAAAGCGAAGAAATCGATCGCCTTCTGCGGCGCGCTCTTGGCCACGTTGAGCAGGTTGCCCTGCGCGGCGCGCCCGGCAGAGTGTTAGATAAGAGGAACCTAACCCTCAACCTGTCTCTGGGGCCTTTTCTGACACGGCGCGACGAGCGACATAATGCAGCGCCCGAGGTCACACACGCATCACCCCCCCAAGGCGCGCGCCTCCAGCCGCCTCTGGGGCCTGTGGCTGCATACAGACTGGCAAGCGGCCCCCGGGGAGCTGGATCAGGCGGAGCTCTGCGGCCAAGCTCAACGCGAGCACGACAAGAGTAAGCCTAACCTAACCCTATCCAGTCCCCCGCGCCGGGCGCGCGCCTTGTACAGCGCAGGCCAGCCGCCGCGCGCGAGCGTGGCGCGGAAGGCGCCGAGCAGGCCGGGCGCCTCCAGGCAGCCGGCCATGGCCTGCAGGCGCAGCGTCTCCAGCGGCGCGGTGGCCGTGCGCGAGGCCGCGCCCGCCGCCGCGCCGGCCGCCAGGTGGCGCCAGGGCGAGGCCTCCTACGCGCGGCGCGCCTGGGCGCGTCGGGCGTCCTGCCCTTGTCTTTCTTTATCTTTTCACATTTGCCACTGCAGCTGGTAGCAATGCCAGGGCAGGGCTTCTTGGCCGGCATCTGGGCAAGTCGGGCCTCCCGCTCGGCCCTTACCCCCCTTGTCTTAAGATGCAATGGCGAAGGTGTGGCTGCTTGCAGCATTCCGGCGACACATATAATTGCGATAACATGATCCACCTCACCCCCCAGGGCAGTGTGCGACGGCTGCCACCACGCCAGGAGCTGACACACATGCTCTGCGATGCGGCGGACGGTGGCAGGTGGGCTTCAGAGGGGATGCACTCCAGCCTGGCCCGTGCGCGCGCCTTGCTCTTCTTGCCGCAGTGCATGATGACGCAGCCGCCAATGTCGCAGGAGGCCGCGCGCATCCAGTAGTCAACCTGCAGGGGCATGCAGCAGCCTATCAAAGGCTGCCGATGGCGTCTGAGCCCATTGCGCATACCTTTGGTAAAGAGCTCGAAACCACATCTGCATGCACCCCTTGCACGCGATCCAAGCACGGGCCGCTGAGAGGTCCGCGTGAAAAGAAGCCCTGCTCCTGTTCAAACCTTCTGGACACACATGAATGCAACTCCCTCCTCGACCCTGCCGACACAGGTCAGCGGCCCGCTTATCAAGGGCAAGGGTAGGGTTCCGGGCGCGACCCCACCAGGAGGTCAGACGAGGGCAGGAGCATGAAGCGCCGCCGGAAGTCTGCGAAAGTGATACCGCCCGCCGCAGGCATAGACGCCAGCAGCTGCCGTACGGCCTGCAGCCCGGCGCATGTCAAGCCCGCGCGCACGTCGCACACGGCTGAGGGCGATGACCGCGGGTGCGACGGGTGGATTTTACGGCCCGCCTCCTGCCCACATGTGCAGAGCATGCCCAAACAGCATGAGGCGTCCTGTATGCATCAGGCTCCCTGGACGAACCCGATGTTGACGCGCCTCCGCGCGGCAGGCCCGAAGCCACAGCGGCACCCCCCCGCCGAGCGGCAGGCCGGCTGCAGCAGGGGCGCGCCTCGGGCCGCGTGCGGTACTGGCAGCGCGTGTGCGGGCAGGTGAAGCAGATGTTGGCCAGGCCGGCCTCCACCTCGCGCCCGGTCAGCCGGCCGTTGCCGTCCGCGTCCAGCTGGTCGTACGTGCGCCGCAGGCTGGCCTCCCGGCCCCGCACAAAGCTGGAGAAGCGGTCGTACCTGCGCGCGCGCCTCAGCGCCTGTCAAGCCTGTCACAAGCACAGGAACTTCTTGCCTGGGACCTGTGTGCTTCTCCGTCTCTGGCTCACGTAAATGGCTCACTTGCACGCGTCAGAACTGACTCTCTGTGGGGCGCCGGGCGCGGCGACCGGCCTGCAGCGGCCAGGGCCGCGCCGCGCACCCGATGTGCCGCTCGTCGACGCCGTGCGTGACGGCGCCGACAAAGGCCGGCACGTACGAGACCGGCAGCCCCTCGCGCCGCGCGAAGGCCACTAGGTCCTCGGCGTCAAAGAAACCCTGCGCGGCGCGCTGGCGGGTGGGGCGGCGCTGGCGCGGGGCGCCTGTTGACAGCGAGGCTGCGGGGTGGCAGGCGCAGCAGCGGCTCGGCGACGCAGGCGGCTCAACTTTCGCGCGCGACTCACCTTGTGGCCGCTGCTGAGCGCGTCGAACGCCTGCTGCACGCTCTGCTGGCTGCAGACGCGCCGGGCCGGTGCCTCAAAGACTTGTTGCACACATGTATGCCGGGTGGAGTCGAGCATATGGCATAACATTAAAAGCGCACCTGGCGCGCGTGTCCGAGCTGGACTGCAGGGCGGCGAGCTTGGGCCGCTGCGCCCTGCGCTGCCGCTTTGCCGCTCTGGCCGGCGCCGGCCTGCCGCTGTCGAGCCGGAAGGCGAGCCGCGACAACGCATCACCGCGCGCAGGAGTTGGCCTCCCAACGATGGAGCCGAACGTGGGTGCATAGGGCGCAGCTTCTGCGCTCGCCTCGGGCGCGCCCTGTGCCAAGGCAGGGGCTGGAAAGCTGCCAAAGTGCACCATCTGATGGGTGCGTCCGCGCGCTCGCGCCGCTAGCCAGCCGTGGCCTTGGCGGAGGGTCCTGGCGCCCTCATACCTCAGCGCAACAGGCTGCACTGTTGTGTTGCCTGTCCGAACAGCTGGGGGCTGACTTTGCATCATGGCATGTCTTTGCTAAGGGCACCCCAGGCCCTGCCCCTACAGCACATGCGCATGCACTCGGCGAGAGCGCCATGGAGGATTACTTTGGGAGTTGCCACTGTGTCAGCGTAGCTCTGGCAAAGATCTGTGAGCCGTCTGTTGCCGCCCCTAGAGAGCCAGCCACATCTCAACCGGGCAGCCCCGCGCTGGTCATATCCCGCCTGAATGCAGCCTCTTGTGTCAAGCCCTGCGGCGAGGTCTGCATCGAGCTTGCCCGCGGCGCAGGCGCGTTGCGCGCACAGCCGCAGTGCCCGAGCTGCGCCACGCAGCTGGCGGCCGCGAAGTGTGTGCGCGTGTCACGCATCCCCAGCACAGCCCAACAGCGCAAGCCCGTCTGGCAGCGGCCAGGAGGCCTCGCTCTGCGCTGCTGGTCGAGGGGGTGTCTTTGAAGGTATGCGTCAGGCACGCAGTGGGCTGCAGGCGCACATTTCACGATGCATGCATTTGGGTCTGCTCTTCAGCCTTCTGCAACGAGGTTGATGCAACTGTGCCACCCTTGTGCTCCACCGGCCAGGCCGGGCCTCCGCCGCGCTGGTGCGGCGCTCGTGGGCAGCGGGCCTGCTGCACGCGGACGGCCGCGCCGCTGCTGCTGCGCTGGTGCTGGCCAGCTGCGCATGGCTGAGCACGGCAGACGGCGCGAGCGCCGCGGAACTGGCGCACGGCCACCCTGCCTTCCGGCCGCTGGCGGCAGACCTGAACCAGCTTGCGGCGGGGGTGCGGTGGCCCCTGACAAATTCAGTGCGGCAGGTGACACCTTGTACTTTCGAGGGTGCTCACTCGCATCGCGGAGCGTCCGCGTGTGCTGTACCAGCTGCTTGAACGCTTCCCGATGAGGCACAAATTCTATGTGGCTGAGCGCGAGGTTTTTAGCGCTACTGCATGCATGTGGCCCTGCTCTGGCTCCGTTGTGCAGGTATGTGGTTGCCGTGAACCTCCGCACATACCTTATTCATTTGATGCAGACACCCGGCAGCTTGGGTGTGCCGCCGCGGGCCCGCCCGCCCACTGGCCGGCAGCAGACGCTTGCTTTGGTGCGCAGGACGACTTCTGGAGCAACGTGGGCCGATATGGCAGCTACTTCTTCTCCGTGCTGCTCGGCACCGCGTACACGGCCGTCAAGCCGATCGGCGGCCTGCTGCGCAAGCCAGTCACGGCCGTCTTCACGCTGGCCGCGCTCGCCGCGCTGGCGGTGTTTGTAACGAGCACCGTGCGCGCGATGCTCGGCGTTGGCGCCGAGTTTGAGGTGCGCCGGCGTGGGCCTGTGGCCGATGCGCCTGGCGCGCGTGCGCGCCAGGCGCACGCGGCTTGCACGCGGGCAGCACTGCGCATGCAGCATACCTGCACTGTCTGGAAGGCTGGTTGGATGCGCTGGATCATGGAAGGCGCGCCAGCCCGGTCCATGGCGAGCCCTGGGACACGCTCCTGAGCATTCCTGGCGTCCATGTATGTAATGAAGGTTTAGACCAAGCCGGTTGTGTGCTCTCACTGTCAGGCAAGGAGCGCGCATGCTCTTGGCCCGTGCCCAGGGCCCAGTCTGCAGATATAATTTATATCTGTCGTCTCACATGCTCTTCGCGCTGCGTTCGCAGGCGTCCAGTCTGCTGCTGCCGCCTCAAGTGTGAGCCGGCGCGCGTGCGAGCGCCTGGCTTGTCAGCAGCGCACCGTGAGACGCTGCGCGCAGCTTTTTGGGTTCGGCTGGAGGCTCAACTCGCATGGGTTCAGACAGTGCGCTTCTTATAAAGCACAAAGTGCTCGGTGCCGTGCAGGCTCAGATGCGCCGCTGCGGCACTGGGAAGAGCGGCTGTGACTCTTACACAAAACTTGTAAGATGGTGGTGCTGTCCCCGCTACATCCACAACGCTCCACGGCCAACGCCGCACGCACTCGTCAGTGCTTCTGGTTGGGGTTGCCGAACTCTGCGGCCGCACCAGCAGAGCGTCAGCGGCGCTGTATACCTGATACAGACTTGATAACAACATCGCAGTGACTCCAGAGGGCGGGCAGCGCAGGCTCAAAGTTGAGCGAGCTGTAAGTAGGGGCGGGGCCGCGCACTGGACTTCTTTACCTCCTCGTCTGCGCGCGCACAGCACGCACGCGCGGTAAGTTGCGGCGCTCAGCAGGACAGGCAGCACACGGCCTCGGCAGGGCAGGCAGCGCGCGGCTTGCAAGCACCGCGCCGCACCCGTGATGCCTAGGGCGATATTCAGGAAGATGCCGCCCGTTACGGTGAAGCCGACCAGGAACGGCCACCTGCGGCGCGCGCGTGCGTCGGCCGGCGCGCCGGGTGCGGGGCAGCGCGCACGCCGCGCGGCGGTCGAGGGGGGGGTGCGCACATGTGCCCCAGCTCCCGCTGGCACGTGGTCAGCGTGCTCTCCCTCGTGAGGCGGTGCGCATACTTGCTGACCTTGGATATCTGCTCAGGCGCAGCCTTGGCCACTGCCGACATTCTGCACTACCGCGCTTGCGCGCACTCCCTTTCTGCCTCTGTTGAGCCCGTCTTCACCGCGCGTCTTCACCGCAACAGCCCTGCTGCGAACCTCGGACTGTGCAAAGTGTCTGACACCAAAGAGTAGAGTTCACCTCTTTGGCCAAGTTTGGCGCTCTGTTGTGAATGCCAGCAGCAGATCTGGTGCATATGCCCTCCTCGTGCGCGCATTGGTGTCTTCGAGCTCTGCACCTGCACCTAGCTCGCTGCGCGTCGTTTCGTCCCTGCAGTCCCGGCCAGCATTTTCACTGCACCTGCGTCGGGCGGGCCGGCCACCTCGCTCGGCCTGCTTGAGCGCCCGAACTGCTGTGCAGGGGGCATGCGGAGCAGCGCACACTGCAGCGCGACAACACACATAGGCCACCTCTGCCAAAATGCACCGCGGCGTTGACACCGGGCAGCACGTGCGCGGCGAGCTCGCTGGTGCGCCCGCCGCGCTGCTTGAGCTCCGGGCTGGGGTGCTCGCTCCTCAGGCAAAGCCGCAGAGCTGATGCCGGGCTTTCGGAGCGGCAGCGCTGCGGTGATGGCGTCCATGCTCGAGGCGTCCACGTCCAGCGGCCATCCGCCCATATCGCCCACGATCCGCCGCACCCGCCAGAAGACAGGAGACGGCTTCGGCGACGGCATGGACCGCTCCGCCGGCCACCTCTTTGCCGGGCGCGCTCCGCTCCGGACGTGAGCGCCCGCCCGTGTAGGCCTGTCACTTGGCCCTGAGAGGGCTCGCGTCCTGCCGAGCGAACGCGGCTGCACGCTGCTGCTGTGCTGCCGCTCGGGCGGCGGTCCGGGGACGGCCTGCGGCGCGGCATACGCGCTTGCTCGGACACCCCCCGGCGCCCTGAGCAGTTCAGAGGAGCGCCAACCAGCGCACGGCAGCTTTATGTTCTACGCGTGCTGAAGCGCCGCGCTCGGGGGCCGGCGCAGCACGTCCAGCCCCGGCGAGCAGGAACCCGGCCAGAGGAGTTCGCACAAGGCGACGCCGCTCGCCGCGCCTGCCAGGCGGTGGGGGATGCAGGTGGCGCCCCCCGACGTCCCCTGACCCTAGCCATACCCTCCATGGCTGCGCAGGCGTTAGCCTCATTCATTTCGTCGAGGGCAGCAGAGTGTGGCGCCCCTGCCGCATGGCTCACAAACAACAAGGCGTGTGGGACCGCTTGCGCGCACCTCAGCTGCAGCGTGCGCCGCGGCCGGCCGTGCGGCCGGCCGCCTTGTGCGCGCTCGCCGCTCGCCGCGCAGCAGCCGCCGCGCGCGGACGCGGCTCAGCGCGCGCCCGGCGGCGCGCAGGCGCCCGCGTTCGTGGCGGGCGCGGCCGGCTGCGCGCTGGTGACCGTCGCGTCGCTGCGCGCGGCGGACGACCGCTTCACGGAGCTGTTCCACATCTACTACCAGCCGCTGCTCGTGCTGCTGGCCATGCTCTGGCTCTGGGGCGCCAACGTGCGCTTCTTCGAGGCCGCGCGCGTGCGCTACGCCGTCTGCTTCGCGCCGCCCGACCAGGCGTTCCTGCTGAGCGGGCGCCAGATCCACCAGGCGCGCGGGGCCTTTCGGGGGCTGTGCAAGCCCTGAGCATGGGGGCCGAGCGTGGCGGCGCGTCTCACCATGTGGCTGGTGTGCGCACGTCGGCCGATCATCGTCCGGTCAGAGACGCCGCACGGCGAGCCGCGCACGCCTGGAACTGCAGTTGAGGTAAGGTAGGGTTATGGTAGGGTATTGACCTGCATGCCATGCACGCCTCGACGCGCGGCGCGGCCCGCTGCACTGCGCGAGACTGAGACCTCAACGATGTACTTCAGCTGCGGTCAGTGCCGCCCTGCGCCCTGCGGGCATGCGCTGGCAATTGCGCCGCTAACAAGCGGACGGCACTGTCTGGCGGTCTGCATGCGCCGCCCGCAGCCCGGCGCGCCGCCCGCGCCCGCGCCCGAGAGCGCGCGCGCGCCCGCGCGCAGGCGGCCGCGCTGCTGACGGCGGCGGTGCTGTCCAGCGGCGCGCTGTTCGCGTACCACTGCGCGCGCGAGCAGCTGGCGCTCGCGGCGCTGCACCCGGTCGCGCTCTACTCCGGCCTGCTCGCGCTGCTCGTGCTGCCCGTCGACCTCCTGTTCCGCGTGCGCGGCCGCCCGCCCGTGCCTGTTCCGGCGGGGCGCGTGCTGGGACGCGCCGCGCAGCTGCAGCGCTGCGCGAGCGCATGGCTGGGTGGTGGTGGTGGGCATGTGTGGGCGTACAGCCTCGGGTCATAGGAGGAGGGACAGGGGCGCTGCGCAGAGTGCACGGCATCGAGCATGCCCTCGGGTGTCCTATCATGTCAGTGGCCATGCAGCAGGCGCCGCAGGCGGCCGGGCCGCTGGCGCGCCAGATGTAGAGCTTATGGTAGGGTCCCTAACCAAACTTATTCTTACCCTATCCCTATACGGCGCTCAGGACACGCGCATGTTCTTCGCGCGCACGCTCTTCCGCGTGGCCGCGCCGCTGCGCGAGGTGTCCTGGGCGGACTTCATCTTGGCGGACGTGCTGACCAGCCTGTCCAAGGCGCTCAGCGACCTGGAGCGCGCCGCCTGCCACCTGCTCGCCGGGCCCGTGATGCGCGCGCACGCGGCCGACCAGGCGCGCGCGCCGTCCGGCCCCGCCGCCCGGGCGCGCGGCAGATGGCCCTGCTTTTTAATCCAGCGCGGCAGGGGCTTAAAGAACCCTGCCACACCACAGCCGCCGGCGAACGCGCTGACCGGCGCGCCCGGGGTGCGCAGCGGCCGGGAGCGCGCTGCGCGCTGGCGCCGCGCGTCCGGCCGGGCGCGGCTCAGACGCTGTGGGGCGCCTAAGAGACATTGGCGCAGGCCGCAGAGTAGTTGGAGCTTCCGCCCCAATGATCGACATTCATGAAGCAGGCGAGGCGCAGCACGCCCGCGCGCGGAAGCGCCGCCAGAGGCGAGCGGGCGGGGGCCGCGGCGGCGCAGATGTGCGGCAGCGCGAGCCTGATCCTGCCGCTGGGCCTGGCGCTGCCGTACGCGTGGCGCCTGGCGCAGTGCCTGCGCGTGTACCGCGACACCGGCGCGCGGCCGCAGCTCTTCAACGCGCTCAAGTACTCCACCGCCTTCCCCGTCATCCTCTTCTCCGCGCTGAAGTACCAGGCGCGCCGCAGTCCTAACCCTAATGCTGTCCTAACCCTATGCTGCCAGGCCCGCCGGGTTCTGTCATCCTCTTCTCCGCGCTAAGTAAGTACCAGGCGCGCCGCCCCGCGGCCAGGGTTAGGGTAGGGTGCAGCGCAGAGACGGGCCTCCCCTCCGCCCCTGCGCAACAGGTGGGGGCGGGCCCGGGCCTGATCACGAAGATAAAGGATCGCGCGCACATGGCCCGCGGCCAGGGCTGCCATGTTTGCGTGTGTCGGGTCCCCTCGCGGCCCCTGCGTGTTGGGCATCCGCCGGGCGCCGCGCAGCCAAATCTGCCGCGTCCTGCTCAGCGCCAGCGCTGCGTCATGCTCACCTATCCATCATTCGTCGGGGTCTGCGCACACAGCGGTCGCGCGGCCGCCTGCAGCGCCCTGGCGCAGCGCAAACGCGCCGCGCAGGCTCGCCCGGTGTGCCCGGTCGCGAAGGCCTCGACATAGCCTCTTACGCAGGTGCGCCAATCTCGGCGCGCGCGCGCAGGTGACGCCTGGCGCGTGGGCGGGCGTGTACAAGCCGCTGTGGCTGGCGGCCGCGCTGCTGAACAGCGGCTACTCCTACTTCTGGGACCTGGAGCGCGACTGGGAGATCCAGGCGTTCACGGGGCCCCCCAGCGGCGCGCCCTCTACCCCGCCGCGCCTGCCGCCACCGCCCGGTTCTCCCTCAAACATGTGCACAAAGCAATCCACGCAACGTCGACGGCGGCTGCTTTTCTGTGGCTGGAGTGGTCGTTGCAGCGGAAGCAGGGCTGGGCAGGGACAGCGTGTAGCTCTAGCGCGCCTCCCCGCGCCCGTTGATCGCTGCTGACAGTGCGCTGCTACGGTGCGGTGCACTTATTGGCGCGCGCGGTCTGAGCGCACGCACGCGCGCCGCGCAGGCGAGCGCTGCTGCGGCCTGCGGGCGCCTGCGCTGAAGAGCGAGCTGCTGTTCCCGCGGCCGGTCTACCTCTACCTCATGGCGTCCAACCTGCTGCTGCGCCTGTCCTGGACGTACAAGCTGTCGCCGCACCTGCGGCACAACTTTGACACCGTGCTCGTCTTCACGCTGCTGGAGGCGCGCGCCGCGGCCCGCCAGTGCCGCGCCCTGCGCGCGTTGTCGCGCACAGCTGCTGCCAAGCTCCCCGCAGTGGTCGCTGGTGCATGTTGCGAGGGAGATTCGCAGACATGGCAAACTGGCCTCCATAGGGCTCGAGTGCCATGTCGCTGCTCTCCAGGTGCTGAGCGGGCGCTGGCGCACACAGACGGGCGCTGCGCAGGCTGCGGCGCGTACGGCATGCTGCCTGGCGGCTGCGGCGGCTGCACTGAAGCGGCCGCGCCGGCGCGCAGGCGTTCAGGCGCTTCCAGTGGGTGCCGGTGCGGATAGAGGTGGAGCTGCGCAAGCTGCAGCACGCGCGCCCCGAGCTGGGCCAGCTCATCCCGCCGCCGCCGGCCGGCAGCGAGCCGGGCGCCGCAGCCAAGCTGCTGGCGGCCAACGGCGGCGAGCCCTAGGTCTGTGGGGCGAGCCCTAGGTTTGCGGAGCGCGCGCCCGGCCCGCGCTGGAAGCACAGCCAGGCTGCTGGCACATAACAGCGCGCTGGGTCCCGAGTGCCTATTCAGACCTGCTCGTTTGTATAGGCGGTCTGAACCTGATGCCACAGGGGCATGGGAACACGGCGCAGAGCGGCGCAATGCGGGCGCTTGTCTGGGTTGGTGGGTGCTGAGCCGCGGCCGCGCATGCGGCACCAGCGGGAAAGTCTTTGTGCGCGCGCATGTGCAAGGTTGGTAGTTTATGTGTTGTTCAGGGTTATGCATTCGATTCATGTTCCGCCACTGTGATCTGGCCGTGCGGGGGAGGTGCGCACGCCTGCGCGGGCCGTGCATGATCTGCAGCACTTGACGTCTGAGGGTTGTGTGTGTTTTCTGTTCAGGGCACATAGTCTGATGCAAGCAGCAAGTAGCGCTGCGCCTCCTTTGCTTTGCTCTGCAATCACAAAAGCAGAGCCCTTGCCTCGAGACAAAGTGAACTGGTATGTGTTGCGAAGAATGCATGCGCTGCTCATGAGGCCATAGCTGCCCCTCAGCAGGCGCGCTCTGCTCTTGCGCAGCTTGCACACATGGCCCATGTGTCGCCATCTAGCCGTAGACCTTGCTTTTGCACCTTGACAGACAAGCGAGGCCACACGCCTGCACGAACAAGACTCCACCATATAAGCAGGATACACATCTCCTGATGCATTGACATGGGACATTGGTACCGTCTGGCTCAGCCTCAAGGACAGGTACAGCATAGGCCTGCATCTGCGCCCAGGCCGCATCATATACACGCGAGCGCCAATCGCCACGCCCGCCTGCCCATGCAGCTCCGCGCGCATGCGCCGCGCCGCGCAGGCCCCTTGTGTGCGGCTCTCCAAGCAGCGCGCCCGCGCCGCACTTGACGCTCACTTGGGCTTGCGCGCCCTCTTGCCGGCCTTGGCCGCAGGATCCCCACCGCGCTTGACTGCCGCGCCGCGCTTGCTCGCGGCAGCCGCCCTGGCGCGCGCCGCTGCCTGGGTCAGGCGGGCACACGTGCGCGCGCACCCCGCGGCTGCTCTGCTGATGCCAGCACTGCCACGCTTGCAGTGGGTTAGCTGGCGCAAGGGTCGGCTGCGCCGACAGGGTGCTGGTGGCTGCTCGGTCATACATGGCCAAAGGATGGCGCCGGCAGTCATTTGCTCTCCCCGCACAGCAATGCAATAAAATTTCGCGTAGAAAAGAAGCGCACCTGGTGCCCTGTGAGGGCGAGGCGGCTGACGGCGAGGACGTGTGCGCCCGCAGCGACGGCGTGGGCGCTTCGCCCGCGGCCCCGTCGCCGCCGCTCACCGCGCCCCCCGCCGCCTGCGTCTTTGCGGCGGCCCGCGTGGTGGGCCGCGCCTGCTGCGCGGCCACGCCCTTGCGCCCAGCGCGCATCACGGCCGCCGCGCGGCCGGGTTGCTCCGCCGCCGCAGCAGCCTGCAGCTGCTCAGCATCGGAGCCAGGCCCAGAAGGCCCCGCCGCGTCGGGCTCGGGCTCCGAGTCGGAGAAGGCGCTCAGCGCGGGCGACCTCGGTCGCGGCGGCGTGCCCGCCGCCGGGGTGGCAGCCGCGGTCTGTGGGGTAGCAGCCGCTGCCGGCGCACCGCGCCGGCCCCTGGCCGCGGCCGTGCCGCCGGCGTTGCCGGCGGGCGCGGCCGCCGCCGGCCCTGTCGCGCGCCCCCGGCCGCCCTCGGCCCCCGCCCCGACTGCGCTCGCCAGTGCGGCAGCCTCCGGGCCTGCAGCTGGCGCAGTGCCGCCTCCGCCCATGCGCCCACCGGCAGCGGCGGGCGCTGCACCCTCGCCCACATTCGCTGCTGCCGCCTGTCCCCTGGAGCGTGGGTCCTCCTGCGCCAAGGTTGTTGCGCGCTCGTCTGCAGTGGGCCGCGCGGCTGCCGCGCCCGCATCCGCACTGCACTCAGCGTCGTCTGAATCGTCCTTGCCGGCGAGCGGGTCTGCGCTGATGTGGCCGCTGCACGCGTCGGCCTCGGGGCTGCTGGCGGGCCCGGCTGCAGCAGGGGATGCATGTGCGCTCGAGTCCCTGCAGTCACCAGCACGCCGCGCGTCGACCTTGCAAGACGGCCTTGTTCAGCAAGATACACTGCAAGCGCTTGTCTTCTAAGCGGAACCCGTCACATCATGGAACGACACGAGTGCCAGCGACACCCGCATGCAGGCACACATATGTCCTGCCGCTGAGCTGCATGTCGGGAGGGGCGCACTGCTTGGCGCGCTTGGCCACGGCGCCGCGCGTGCCGGCAGGCCCCGAGCTGGGCCGCTTGCCAGCGGCGGGCCTGCTGCTGCTCCCCGGCGCTTTCGCGGCTGCGCTCGCCTCCGCCCTGCCGCATGGCACATGGCGACGCTGGAGGCAGCTCGCCGTGCATGGAGTCAGCCTCGTCGCTGGATGCGATCCCCACAGTGAAGCTCTGAAGAGATTACAGAGGTTATAGACGAGGTCTGTAACCTCTTCACAGCCGGCCCTCGAGCGCTCGCCGCGCTGCGCCCTGGCGGCCTGCATGGCTGTCGCGCGTCCTGCTGTTAGAGGGACGGTGACAGTGAGGTGCTCACCCAGAGGCAGAGCAGGCGCGAGCTGCCGCATGCAAGGCGAGCGGCGCTGGGTGAAACGCCGGTGCGCGTGGCCCTGGTGGAGGGACGAGCGCGATGCCGGCCACGCACAGAGGCCCAGGGCCCGCGCACCCCGCGGCGGCGGCAGGCCGCCTGGTCCGCCGGCTGCGCGGCTTGCTGCGGCCGGCGGGCCGGCCGTGCGCGGCGGGCCGCGGCGGCGAGCCGTGGCCCGGCCACAGCTCCACCAGCTCCACCCGCAGGCCAGCGGGCAGGTGGCTGCCGTCGCGCAGCCGCACTGCGCCGCGCACAGCCCGCCTCGCCGCTGGATACCGTCGCTGGATCGATCGGCGGGCCAGCCCTGCGCTGGCGGCCACACCGCACGGCGGACCCCGCAGGCGGGCCCCGCGCATCCGGCGCGCGCGCGCGCGCCCCGACCTCTCTGGTTGCAAATGCCGAACGGGGCAGGGTCGCGGAAAGACATTGTTACGCCATCCCGAGGCCGACCCGGGCCGCCGGGCGCTTGCGGGCGGCGCTGCGGCGCACCCAGGTCCGCCTTCGGTCGCTGCCGGTAGAACGCGGTGGGCAGCGGCACGTCGCCCGGCACGCGCCCGGGCGGCAGCGCGCCGGGCGCGTGCTTGGCGGCGAGCGCAGCCGCGAGCGCGAGCGCGATGTCGCACAGCGCGTGCAGCTGCGGCGTGACCGGCGCCGGCGTCGCGTCCTCGGTGTGCTTCAGCGTGCGCAGCACCTTGGTGACAACCGGCAGCGCCGCCTCTGCGCCGCCGTTGTGCTCCCTCATACCCCTGGAGGCTGCACAAGTCCTGAAAGAAAAACATTGGACAGCCATGCAAGAAGCCGCCTCCGGCCTTTACCGCTTGCTCGAGTTTGGCGCTGGCGCGAGTGGGTACATCACAGTGCTGCTGCAGGCCGGACCCGGCACTGCGCGGCGCCCGGCAAGGCGTAGTGCGCGCGTGCCGGGAGCCGCACCCGGGGTCTCCGGCACCGGCAGCGCGGCGCCCGCCAGCAGCAGCGGCTCCAGCGCGAACTGCAGCATCTTCTGGAACGGCGCGAACGCCTCCTGCACGCCGTCCCGCTCGACCTCCTCCTCGCTCGGGAAGTCCGGGTGGTGCGCCATCACCTGCGCGCCCCGCAGCGCCCGCCTCCGCGTGCACAGGCGCATGCTGGCCCTCCAGACAGGTGTGATGGGACGCATGTGCCCAGGTCTGCAGGCCTTTAGGGCATCTGGGTGCCTGTATGCAGGGTTCCAGCATGCAGGGTTCCCGGGCCGCGCGCCTGCAGCAGGAAGGGCAGCAGGTAGTCGGGCAGCTCGTGCAGCACGGTGCCGCCCGAGCCCGCCGCGGTGCGCGGGCTGGCAGCGGCCGCGGCGGCCGCGCGCCGGCGCAGCGCCACATACTCGCTCAGCGCATGGTGCGCGGCGGTGCGGTGCGCGTCGCGCGGGTCCGCGGCGGCCAGCGGCAGCAGCGCCGCATACTTGGCCGCGCGCTGCACCGCGCCGGCCAGCAGCGCGCTCAGCGTGCGCCGCACGCGCGCGCCGAACGCCGCGCGCACCTCCAGCTGCGCGTCCTGCGCCCGCGCGCACGCGTTCGGCAGAGTTGTGAAAGTGGCGCGCAGGCGGCGGGCGGTTCGGCATCCGTTCGCAGAGCAAGTCGTGCAAAGCCGTTGCGGCAGACTTGAAACCTGCACACGCTTCGGACAGCAGACCATACGCCAACGTAGCGAGCTGTGACCTGACCTTGGCCGGTCTGAAAAAGTACTCAGCTGCAGATTAGCGCATCACTGCGAAATGATCCAAGCAAGGTTGTGCCAGCGCGGAGCGCGCGCGCAGGCGGCCCTCGCCTGCATGGCGAGCGCCAGCGCGCAGTACGTCAGCGGCGGGATGCGGCCGTCGTGGCAGCGCGCCAGGCGCAGCAGCGCGGCGCCCGCCGCCAGGCGCACCGCGCCGACGTCCGCCGCGCCGCACGTGCCCAGGCGCTCCGTCTCCTCCTGGTCGTCCGCTGCCACCTGCCGCCGCGCGCGCATTAGCAAGGTCAGCACAGTCTGACTTATAGAGTTCAGGTTAGGGTTAGTGTTTGAGAGACCTCCTGGTCATTCGCTGCCACCTGCCCCGCATAAATGAGCGCTTTCAGTCAGGACAGTCTCGGACGGTACATGCATGACAGCTGCTAGCCTCCCCAAGCTACTACAACTCCCTCGCAGTGTCTGCATGTGAGCGCCTTGGCCAGCGCGCAGCTCGCTTGTGCCATTCGCCGCCTGCGCCCTGTGACACGCCCCCAACACACAGTGCTTATGCAGTCCACCATGCTGACACAGTGCTACCTGACCCCCAGATACTGTCCCTGATGATCTTGCTGAGAGACATTCACGCCTGCATGCAGCAGGACGCTGGCTGCCAGGGCGCGCCTCGAGCAGCGCGGCCAGCTCGGGCACGAGCGCGTCCACGGCCTGCAGCGTGGCAGGCGGCAGCTCGGCCGGCCGCGCGGCCGCCGGGTCGTCCGGCACCAGCGCGCGCGCCACTGCCTGCGCCAGGGCGGCTCTCGCTGAGCGCATTACAAACATCAACAGCACGACATGGTGACGCAACACACTGCCCACCAGCCACGCGCCTCGTGAGATCCCAAGCAGTAAGCGCTGCAGAGCATACATATAAGGGTTTGAGACCTAGGCAGCTGAGGTGATCTGGAGTGCATCCAACTTGTGGATGGACACATGCGCTCGAGCGCAAGTCTGGACATGGCACGCCTTGAGCGCGGCAGTCTTCACGACGATGCTGGGGCTGAAGTGGTCCCAGTCACGCCCGGTGGTTGAGCTACTGGCGGCGCAGCCGGCCAGGTCGTCCGCTGGCAGCAGCGTCTGCAGCGCACACCACGCGTTGTTGGCCTGGGTAAGCCCTGGCGGTCATGTGAGGGGCAGGGCCACAGTGCAGAGTGTCCGCCATATGCTGTTGTGCTACTCCCACGTCCAGGCTTGCGCCCACGTCTGTGAGTGCAGACTAACCTGAGGGCATCGTGGAAAAAAAGGATAGGAAAGAATGCACGCGAGTCCTCAAGCAGGGCGCGCCTGCGTGACAAATGCGCAGACGGCCTGGGCGTGCGGCGCAAACGCGCCGGGCAGCAGGCGGCCGATGCTGCTGAGTGCCTGCAGCGCGGAGGACAGCCCCGCGTCCGCAGTCGCGCCCGGCTTGGCCAGGCGCCGCGCCAGCTGCGCACACAGCGGCGCCAGCGACTCCGCCGCGGCCTCCGGCCCGCGCAGGCCCACCAGCGCCCTGAGCAAAACAGGCGGAGAGGGGTCAGAAAATGGGCATCAACAGCGCCCGCTGCTGCGCCCAGCTCCAGCACACACGCACCAGAGAGTGCGATATACCTTGACACTGTGTCACCCAAGCCAACAGCCTGCCGACCAGCATGCTGCCGGGAGCCCGCTCGGCCCCAGCAGCTGTCCTCTAGCAAGCCAGTGCGCCAGGCAAGGAGATGCAGCAGGCATGCATGGTGGGGCCGCAGCAGTGGCAGGCATCCGATGCAAAGCCAAGGACCTGAGTCAGCCTTGTGCAGAGGCGCGCCTGACCGCCGCCTTGGCGGCCTTGGGCGCGCCGCTGCGACAGAGCCGCAGCAGGAGGGGCTGCAGCTGCTCGGTGCGCGCGGCGACTTTGTCGGCAGGCCCAGCCGCGCGCATGGCTGCGCCGGCGGACGCCAGCACGCGCGCGGCGGCTAGCGTGAGGTCGCTCTTGGCGCCCGGCACGGCCAGCTCGGCCTCGTCCGCGCACAGCAGCTCCGACACCTGTTGACCGGCCAGGGAGTCGCTGAGCTTCGAAGATGCATGAGTGTGCGGCTGTGTAGTGCCTGCACCCCCAGCCCCCTGTGAGAAGGCTTGCACCATTTCACGCTGCTGCCATGGCATGGGAACGCTGTGAATGCACACATAGACAGCAGCCAGCTGTCATATGTGCAGGTTGGCGCAGGGACCAGGGGCTGGCTAAGCCTCGACCTAATTCTAGGCATGTTACAACTCACCAATTTTTTCTTCTAACCGCAGTCAGTTTCGAGAGGTGGCAGCGGGGCGCGTACAGGCTCGAGCAGGCCCGCGAAGAGCGGGGGCGCAGCCGCAGCGGCGTCGGCCAGCAGCGCGAGCGCGGCGCGCACGAAGCCGGGCCCGGCGTCCTCGCGTGCGGCCGCCAGCGCCGCCTCGGCCAGCGCGCCGACGGCCGCCGGCGCCAGCAGCGTGGGCGCCAGCCTGGCGCAGAGGCTGCGCGCCACGTCCACGGTCGCGCCGCGCGTGCCCACGCGCTGCAGCACGTCCTGACGCGCGCACGCTCTGTCTTATATTTATGATTCTCATGCTGCCAAGTGTGTCAGCATCGACAGGCAACAAGCATGGGGTGCAGCGCAGCGGCCGACGCACAGCGTGTGTGCTGCAGCAGCAGCGCCTGAAAGAAGCCATGTGACCAGCACTGCGCATGGAACCGCCCGGCCTGCCTCGCAGAGCACCCGCCAACATGCGCAGAATTCAGGGCCGCAAGTGACATGCAGGCCCGTGACAAGCCGTCCAACCTCCTGCTCCAAAAGGTTGGGAGCAGCATTCGATGCTCGAGAGCCGCACGCTGGCGGCATGGGGCGCGCCTTGGTGTGCTTGGTGGCCTCGTCCAGGGACACGCCGGGCGCCGCCAGGGCCGCCAGGCCCTTGAAGATGTGATTGTCGCGCATGTCCGCCAGCTTGATGAGCTCAGCCTCCGCGCGCGGCGCCTCCGGCGCGCCGAACGCCGCCGCGATGCGCCGCGCGAGCGCGTGCAGGCGCGGCTGCGCGGCCGCGGCGTCGCCCGCGCGCGCGGCGCGCGCGTCCACGAACGCCGCGACCGCGGCCTGCAGGCTCGCGCGCGCGCGGAGCAGCATCGCGACGGCCGCGCGCTCCTGCGCGCGCGCACCACGTCGGAGGCGCGTGCATGCCCCGCGCGCGCTACCCTGGTGTGCACCGGGCGGCGCGACCCGCGAGATGCCGATGGCAGGCACGCATTGTCTGCTCAAGCATGCAAGCTCATTTGCTTAGAAGGCCCCACCGCCATGGACTTTCCCGCACTGTGCTTCGAGGGGCGGACATGCAGCGCAGGCGCGTATGGCACAACGCATAAGAGCTCATGTCGTTAGCCGACCAGCTGATTGGCGCGCCTGCGGCTCGGCGGTCATGTAAATGGCGCCCCACTGGCGCGCCGCAGCCGCGGCCGGCAGCTTGGCGGGCAGCAGGCCGGCGCGCAGCACGGACTCGAACAAGAAGTTCGCCAGCTCGGCTGCGCGCGACGCCTCCAGCAGCAGGCGGCCGGGGACCCACAGCACCGCCTCCTCCTCGCTGCCCACCAGCAGCCCGTCGTGCGAGCGCGTGCAATACGCCCTGCCGCGCAGCGCCACGCTCGCTGCCTGCCCGGGCCCTGTGCATGGGCTGCATCAACGAGCCTGGCAGCCGCCGGAGCGCATGCAGGGGCTGCCACGGCCTTCACGCCACATTGCCAGCAAGCTCACTTGCACGCTGCAGCAGGCGCGTCGGGCCGTGACAGGCAGCACGGACAGCTGGGGGCCGTCGTGCCGGAAGACTGCCGCCAGGCGCGTGGCGGCCTCGCGGCGGACAGAGCGCCTGACGTCGCGCAGCCGCTCGCTGACCGCCCGCAGCGCTCCCACCGTCACCAGCTGCAGGCGCAGCCCACAGAAGGCATGCTGAGTGTCACCGGACACCACATGGGTGCAGCAGCCCACCCCGCGACTAACACATCCATGGCTTGTAGTGGTAGCAGGCCAGACCGCCCAGCACATCATCGCTGCAACACCTTATAGCTCGCATCGTGGCGCTGAGCTCTAGCAGTGCCGCACGCAATCGCTCATGCTGGCGTGAAGGCCTCAGGCGCGCGCGCGCTGCCGGGCGCCGCGGGCGGGCGCTCACGCCGGGCCGAGCGCACCTGCAGGTCGGCCACGGCGGCGTCGCAGATGGCCGTCACCGCGGCCTGGCGCACTTTCTCCTCCGGGTCCGTCAGCCGGTCCACCAGCGCATCCAGCACCTGTGGCCGTGGCGCGCGCGCACATGTCGCCCCGCGCAGCGCGCGCGTCGCAGGAGCAGCAGCGAATGCAGCAGCAGATATGCAACGCCTGTGCTGTGGCCTCTTGTTCACATCCAAGCAGTCATGTACGACAATGATCTCCTATGTGAGGAACGTGAGCTGGCGGCGCTGATTGGAAGGCGGGGCAGGGCGCGCGCCCGCGCACGCGAGGCCGAGCACGAGCAGCTCTGCAGCAGGGCGGCGGAGAGCCCGAGCACCGTCTGCCGCACCTCAGCCTGCGCGCGCAGCGCGCGGGCCGGCTCGCACTGCGCCACCATGACACAGACAGCGCCGGCACTGCCAGTTGCACACTTGCACCTCCTCTCACTCTGTGACCAGGCGCACGCTGACCCTCATGCGCGGCAATAATGCAACTTGCAGGCCAGCACTGGCGTGCTGAGTGGGCTTCCTGCACTGCAGCCGACCGCGACAGGCGGGCGGGGGAGCCGAGCGCCGCGGGCGCGCCCTGAGGTCGCGGAAGCGGCGCACAAACTCGGAGAACAGGCTGGCGCACTGCGCGTCCATGTCGCTGCCGGCCGCGCCGAACAGGCGGCCGACCAGGCCGGCCGCCGCCAGGCGCTTGGCGTCCTCCTTGGCCTGCAGCTCGCGCTCCAAATGCGGCAGCACGGGCAGCAGTGCCTGCGGGCAGATGCGGTACACCTGCGCCCCCGGCCGGCGCCCGCTCGCGCGCCGGTTGCCGGACAGTCCTTCACCGCAGCAGGCGCAGCGCGCAAGCGCCGGCACGAGCGCCGGCCGGTCGCGGCGCAGGTTGCCAGCTTCCGCAAGGCGCCAGGCGAGCAAGTACTTGACCGGTGCCTGCTGGTTGTTCCAAGCGCGCGGCGTGCCTGGTAGATGAGGTGGTGGTAGTCCTCATGCAGGTCGCTGCCGGTGGCCTGGCCGTCCATGACGGCGGCCAGGAAGCGCTGCACCGCGGGCTGCAGGTGCGCCTCGTTGCGGCGGATGAGCTCCCGCGCCAGCCTGCGCGCCCAGCGGTCGCGCCCGGCTCCGCGCCGTGCACCGCGACGCCGCGCAGAGGGCACGGCCTGCGGCGTGCCTGCATGCGACGGGCTTCTCGTCCGACTTGGGAGCCAGCAGGCAGCCCAGGATGACGTCCAGCAGCCTCTGCGGCACTTCGTCGGTCTCCTCCAGCAGGCCCCCGAGCAGCTGCGGCAGCCCGCGCAGCCTTAGGACTTGCGCGCGTCGTTCGGGCCGGGCAGTCAATTGAGCCTCGTGGAAAACGAGGTAGGTTGCGCCTACCTGAAGGATGGGCTCCTCGATGGCAGGCAGGTTGTCCTTACTGCCCCCACCCACCAGCACCACCGGTCACGTCCGCCAGTGAAGCAGGCCCGTGCACGGCGCGCACTGGTCAAAGCAGAGCCAGAGCGTGCGTAGGGGCGCGCACTTGGCCACATCCAGCAAGACGCTGAACAGGTCGCAGATGTAGTCGCTGCCCTCAAAGTCCAGCGCGAGCACACCGGAGCGCGTCTGCGCACCGAGCAACGGTGTCGTGCGGCGGTGCAGCGGGGCCTTGTTCAAACAAAAATTCCGCACCGCAGAGCGCCGCACCTGGGTGAACGTGTCCAGGATGGACACGTAGCGCTGGAAGGAGGGCGCGCTCGCGCTCTCCAGCTTGCGGAACACCCAGAGCAGCAGGCCAAAGATGTCCTGCGGCGTGGGGCGGCCGGATGTTCACCGGCAACAAGCGCGCGGCCTCGCACGAGCAGACTTGCGGCGACGCGCCTGCAACTGCGCCGCCGTGTACGGCGAGTCCGGCACAAACACGCGCAGGATGTGGACCAGGCAGAAAGCGGCGTACGTTTTAACATCCTGACGGCACGCGCACAGAAGCTCAGTACGCCAGCAAAACGGCAGCGCCTCGGTAGAACAGCACTTTACATAGACTGCAGCAGCGGACGCGCAGCACGCGCCTTGTCCTTGTGCGACAGGACAGCTTTGTCGCCCAGCGCGCAGACAATGTCCTCAACCTCCTTGGACGGCGCCTGTGGGGCCTTCTCCAGGTAGTCGCCGGCTTGCTGCGCGCCGTACAGAGATCCCCATCATCTTTCACTATACACGCTCTTGAGGGAGGCAGCGCTGGAAGCGCAGGCTGCGCACCCGCAGCAGCTTCACCAAAACATCCTTCTTCACACCGCTCTGCCTCACGGCGTGCAGCAGCTTCTTGCCCAGGCTTACAACTTGCGCTTCGCTGTCTGAGTCCTCATCGAAGTCAAACCTGCCGGTCCCCATCTCACTCGTGGCAGGGCCGCCTCAACCAGTGCATTGACCTCTATCATAGGTGCAGTGCAGCAGGCAAAGCAGGGGCGTCGTACCCTAGCTTGCCTTCCCAAAGCCCTCCAGCCACCTCAGCACACCAAGGTGCTCGGAGAGGACTAAGCAAGGGAGGCGTGTGGGATCTGAACGCTGACCAGTATTAAACTCTGAGAACAGGCATGGACCGCTTGCGTGTGTTGTCAGCGCACCTGCAGCCTACAAGTGTCCAAGGTGGGCTGCTACTGCAGACTATGCTTCTGCTTACATGAGGCACTTGGTTGCCTGCACATGCCTGTGAGGCACAGGACTGCCGAGCGGACCCGCGCGTCTTCTTGTTCGGGGTGCTGCGGCGGGGCAGCAGGGCACTGCGTGTTGCACGGCCGAGCAGCGCCTGCTCGAGGCCAGCAAGGTGCAGGGTGTGTGGGGCGTGCAGGCGAGGGCGACGACAGGGGCGTGCAGCAGCAAGGCGTGCGCGCGGTCGAGGGCTATGAGGGCTTCCCCCAGGCGCAGACGATGGCCAGCTTCCCGCCGGCCGTGTCGGACAGCGCGTTTCGCTTTGACGAGCTGCTCTCGCCCGAGGAGCGCGGCATCCGGCACCGCACCCGCGCCTTCATGGTGCGCCGCCGGGCACGCCGCATGCCTGGCTGTGCCAGTGGCGCGAGCGCATTACTAACCGCAGAGCCTGTGCCGGCTGCTGCTGAGCGCGAGCGCAAGAGCAGTTCCGCTGCGGGCCGCTGGGTGCGTCCCGCACCGTCGACCCGCCCGCGCGCACCGGGCTGCAGGAAAAGGAGATCGCGCCGGTGATAGCAGACTTCTGGGAGCGCGCCGAGTTCCCGCACCACCTGATGCCGCGGCTGGCGACGCTGGGCCTGGGCGGCGCCACGCTGCAGGGCTACGGGTGCCCGGGGCAGAGCGTGCTCGGCGCGGCGATGGGTGTGATAGAGGTCGCGCGCGTGGACGGCA
>JAABUV010001598.1_pt1 | contig 32577 bp, 32 predicted proteins | sample 5559971 | NCBI WGS metagenome assembly JAABUV01 (sample SAMN10711881, study PRJNA513362) | rock metagenome | isolation source: Antarctica rocks | place: Antarctica: Victoria Land, Knobhead nord | collected 2015-12-19
TCTACGCCCTGCCCTATCCCGATGATGCGGCCACCCCGCCCGACCTGCGCGCCCTAGAACCGTGCGCCGACGCCCTGCCTGCGCTCGCCGCCTGAGGAGACCTTTAACGCAGATGAAACACACCCGATTCATTTCCTTCCCTTTCTTCATGTTCTTCATGGATTATCCGATCTTCATGGATTATCCGACATGTAAACCGTGATGTGACACCGGAGGGATGGGTCGGGCAGTGTACAATGATGTCTCGCCAGACCGCCGCCGCTCGGAAACTATTGAGACCGGCGCGCATCTCCGACGTACAACCGACAGCGACGCTTTTACGATGCGAACTATATCTCCTTTCATGAGTGGCGCAGCTTTGTACCGCGCCCTATGCTCATTACTTTATGCCCCCTATCGGGCTTGTACCACCGTGTTTTTACGGTAAGCGATCACCGTAAAAATACGGTAGTCGCGAACGTGCGAGGGGTGTATGCTAGGTTTCGGGTGCGGCCGCACGGCGTTGTTCTCGCCGCTACGACGAGCGCTGTCCGGCCACCTGGAAGAGAGAGCGGGATGGATATGAGTATGGGGATGTACGGTGAGGCGGCGCTGGAGCCGCGGGCGCAGGTGGACGCTATGGCGGCTATCGTGCAGGACCTCCTCGCGGGAGATCGAGCTCGGTTGCAAGACGGCCGCTGGCTGCGCCAGCGCGCAACGATGGATGGCCTTGGAGCGCATGCGTACGCCGCGCTTGAGGCGCTCCGCGCGCGCCTCTGTGAGAGCGGCGCGACGCTGTCTAGCGGCGTGTGGGACATCTTGTCCGACGTTCGCGGGACCTGGTAGTGACGACGGGGATGGGCGCCGGTACGCACAGGGCCGCCCGCGATGCCGTCGCCGCGCGGGTGCGGGACAGTGTGCGCGCCGCGCCTGGGTCGGACGAGTATCGGATGGCTTTGACGACGGCGCTCTCCCTGCCCGGCAATAGTCTCTCCGATACGGGAGATGCGCGCTGGGGCTATCTTGTCTGGACGTGCTGCGTTGCCGCGGGCGGGCGTTGGGAGCAAGCCGTGCCCGTGGCGGCGGCGGTCGAGCTCTTTATGATCGCGTTGGACGTGCTCGACGACGAGGAGGATGGCGAGGGTACACCCTTGCGCGCTGCCCTGGGCCCCGCTCGCACGCTCAACGTTTCGACGGGCCTGCTCCTGCTGGCACAGCGCGGTCTGCTGGCCGCGCCCGGCGGCGCCGCGCTGGCGGATATCCTTCTCGACGCGGGGGTGCGGGCGTGCTCCGGGCAGCACGCCGACCTCGCCCCTCCATTGGAGCATGGTCATGATCTCGACGTGGCTCTGGAGGTGGCGGCGGGCAAATCGGCCTCGCTCGTGGCCGCGCTCTGCCGGTTGGGCGCCGCCTGCGCGGCGGCTGACGTGGACACGCAACGTCTTTATGCCCATTTTGGCGCATCGCTTGGTATGATGATGCAGTTGCGCAACGACATCGCGGCCGTGCGGCCGGGAGCACTAGGGAAGACGGACATCGCGCTGGGACGGCCGACCCTACCTCTCGCGCGCATGGCGCCCATGGTCGTGACCCCGGAGATGAGCGCCTCTGAGGCCGACGACAGCGCCGCGCTTCGGAGGGGCCAAGCGGCTCTCGTCGCCTGGACGGTTGCCGAGATGTATCGCCGCCATGCGGAGGGCGTCATCCCGGCCCTGTCTACCGACCCGGACGGCCGCGCCGCGCTCGCACGGCTGCTCGAGACCCGCTGAGATCCGCTGCTATAGCGGCATATGACGCCAAAAGATGGGATAAGTTAGGAATGGCAACAGCACGCGTGGCTCTACCTCGGACGACACTGGTATGGCCCCAGTACGGCGGCTATACGCGTCGGGCGCTCATCGCGCTGGTGAGCGTGGTTTACGCCGTCGTGCTGGCGCTCAATATGTTGACGCTGCTGACGCCGCCGCGCATGATGCTCGTGCTGGGCGCGTCGACGACGGGAGCGGTGCGGGTCGCCTGGGTCCGGCCTGATAGTACGCTGTGGGACCGTGGTGTCCGACCCGGTGATCGGGCGCTCGCCCTCGACGGCCGGACGCCGACGTTACAGGACGCCGGCCTCTGGAGGGGCCAGCGGTTGGTCGTGCGCGGGGCCGATGGCGTGACGGCGGTCGCGGCCTCCGAACTACGGAGAGGGCACGATCCTCTGCCCCTCCTCCTGCTCAGCCCGTGGTTCTTTCTGTTGGGCACGCTTGTGGTCGTGCGGGCGCGGCAGCCGCGCATAGGCCGCGCCGCCTATTTGTTCTTGGTCAGTGGGGCGTACGCCTTGGCGCTGGCGCCGGCGACCGTCGCCGATGAACCTGTCGCCGGCGTGGCCGAGTTCGCGATGGTCCTATTGTTCGCCGCCTTTTTCGTCCGTTTCTTCCTGACTTTCCCCAGGTCACGGAGCGCCCGCATACGGCGCGCGGCCTTCGTAGCGCCCCTGGTCGTCAGCGCGCTCGGCGTCGCCGGGTTGGTGTATCCGTCGCTCGCGGGTACGGCTTCGCGCCTGCGCCTGGGCGTCCTGCTCGTTTACCTACTCCTTGGCGCCGGATTGCTGGCCTTCGCGTGCGTCAAGGAGCGCGAGCGCGACCCGCGCCGAGGGCTCATCATCATGGGCGTGGGGACGGCGGCGAGTATTCTGCCGTTCGCCCTGCTCTATCTCGCGCCCACCCTGCTGCATCATCCCGCGCTCGTGAGTTCGGAGCACGCCGTCTTCGCCTTCGCGATCCTGGCCGCGAGCTTCAGCTACGCCATCCCGCGCCGCGACGTTCTGGATGTGTCCCTGCTGCAGCGCTGGCTGGTGCACGGCCTCTTGTGGGGAATAGTATTCGCCCTGTGCTTGGCCGTCGCCTATGTGTTGCGCCATGTCGCCAACGTCGCCAACGGCGGACCCACCGGGACCCTCGTCGTGTTCGCCGTCCTCGTGTTGCTGACCGGCCTCGCTTTCCGGTGGCCCTACGACGGGTTACGGCGCGTCCTCGACGCCCATCTCTTCAAGGATGCGTATGATTATCGCGACGCGTTGGAGGGACTCAGCCGTGACCTCTCCCTCGTCGGGGACCTCGATACGCTAGCCGCCGCGCTGCCGGACCGCCTACAGCGGCTAATGAACCTCGACTTCGCCGTCCTGCTAGCTGATGGGGCGCGCGGCGCGTTCGGCGACTGGGGGCCGCAGGGCCCCTGTCCGGTGGACCTCGCGGCGGCCGTGCGCGCCGTTCAGGGTGAGCCGCGCGCCGTGTCCCTCGCGGACGGCGAGACGGCCGTCTTGATCGTGCCCCTGCGCACGCACGATCGGCTGGTGGGCCATCTCTGCCTGGGCCCGAAGCGCTCCGGCGAGCCTTTCCGCGCGGAGGATCGCGCCCTGCTGGCGACGCTCAGCGGCCACCTCGCCGCGCTCGTGCGCAACGCGCAGCTCGTCGACGAATTGCGCGCGCAAGTCGGCCTGCTCCGGGCGCGCGAGGCCACGCTGGACACGCTCAACGAGCGCCTGCAGCACGCGCAGGAGGAGGAGCGGGCGCGCCTCGCCGCCGACCTGCATGACGAGGCGCTGCAGACGGCGCTGCACCTGCGCCACCGCTTACTCGGCGACGGGCAGGGGCGGGCGGCCGCGGCCGGCCACGTCGCCGTCGCCGAGGCCGTGATCGACCAGTTGCGCCTGGTCTGCACCACGGTGCGCCCGCCCGCGCTGGACGAGTTGGGCCTGGCCGCCGCCCTGGAGGCGCTGGCCCTGGATCTGGGCGCGGGCCTGACCGTGCCCATCTTGCTCGACGCCGACCCGGAGGTGATCGAGCTCGCGCTGTCGCCCGATATCGAGTTGGTTATCTATCGCGCGGCGCAGGAAGCGCTCAACAATGCCTTGCGCCACGCCCGCCCGGCCATCATACGGATGACCCTGCGTTGCGACGATGGAGCGGTGCAATTGTCCGTGTGTGACGACGGCGACGGCTTCGTCGTGCCGGCGCGCCTGGACACGCTGGCCGCGGCCGGGCACTTGGGCCTGGTCGGACTGCAACGGCGCGTGGGGCACGCCGGCGGCCGGTTATCCGTGATAGCGGCGCCGGGGCGGGGGACGGTCGTGCGGGTCGCTATCCCCGTGGCGGTCATGGAAGGAGTGACAGAATGATTCGTGTGTTGTTGGTCGAGGACCACACACTGATGCGCCAGGGCCTGCGCGCCCTTCTGGGCGCGGCGCCGGACATGGCGATCGTAGGTGAGGCCGCGCGAGAGGACGAGGCGCTGGCGCTGGCGCTGGCGCGGCGGCTGCGGCCCGACGTGGCGCTGCTCGACATTCGCCTGGCCGGGTCGAACGGCATCGAGGTGGCGCGCACCCTGCGCTGGGACCTGCCGGAGATCCGGATCCTAATGTTGAGCGCCTACGCCCACGAGACCTACGTGCGCGCGCTCTTCGCCATCGGCGTGGACGGCTACCTGCTCAAGACCGCCTCGGACGAAGAATTGATCGGGGCGGTGCGGGCGGTGGCGCGCGGCGAGCAGATCCTCAGCGCCGAGGTCACGGCCCAACTCGCCGCGCTGCGCACGTCGGGGGGTGTCGCCACGACGGCGCTCTCCGCACGCGAGCGCGATGTCCTGGCCCTAGTTGGTGAGGGCGAGAGTAACAAGAGGATCGCGGACAAGTTGTCCCTTGGCAAGCGGACGGTCGACTCCTACCTCAGCAGCGCCATGGGCAAGCTCGGCGCCCGCTCGCGCACCGACGCGGTCAAGATCGCTACCCAGCGCGGCATCATCGTCGTAGACAAGTGACATTACAGTGTTCCGTGCAGCGGTGGCTTTTTGCGGCGCGCACGCAGGTTCAGAGGTGGAGACGCTCCGCGAAGTCCATTGGCGTGGTGATTAGCAGCCTTGTTGCTCTAGCCACCGCATGGTTCCAGTGACGGGTGTTCGTCGAAAGCACGACATCAGGTTGAGCTAATGCAGCCGCGACGACTTCCGCGCCTTTTCCAGTTGCTCCAGGAAATCCGCGCCGTAGTGCTCAGTAACCACCTGCGCACGTACAGTCGATAAGTGACGAACCATGTTCTGCGCCGTCACGCCGGTCGATGATAAGATGCGCAGCGCTTGTTGTGTTTGACGCTCTAGATCCGGATCTGATAGTTCGGAACTTTGATGCTCGTTGTCCAACTCCTGTTTCTCTTGGGCGCTCATGATCCTCACTCCTTAGACAGGTGAAATCATCTGTCTTCTGTAAGGGTAACAGCGGTTGAGTCCGCGCGTCAATAAGGGTGCCAGTGGCGCCGGTGGCCCCACGCCTATCAAAAGTTATCGCGCTCGATTGTGACATTTGTCATGACAGATTGGCAACATCCCTCACTTACCAACGCGCCCGCACAGCCCTATGCTTGTGTTGTACGGACGACAAACAACGAAGGGATGGGACGATGGTAGCGATGGCGATGAAGGAATTGCAAGATGATGGGACGGGCGCCGCGCGGGTTGCGGTGAACGGCCGTGACGGGCGCGCGCAGGTCGAGTTGCACGATGTGTCCAAGAGCTTCGGGACGGCGCAGGCGCTGCGCGGCGTGAGCTTCGCGGTGCGGCAGGGTGAGGTCGTGGCGCTGCTCGGCCCCAACGGCGCCGGCAAGACGACGGCGATTAGCATCATGCTGGGGCTGCGCACGGCCACGACGGGGTGGGCGCGCCTGCTCGGCCTGGACCCGCGCGACCCGCGCGCGCGCGGCAGTTGCGGTGTGATGCTACAGGAGTCGGGCGTGCCCATGACGCTCACGGTGCGCGAGTTGGTCGATTTGTTCCGCGGCTACTACCCGGCGCCGCTCACGGCGGAACGGGCCATCGCGATAGCCGGCCTGGAAGACAAGGCCCGCGCCCGCGCCGGCACGCTCTCGGGCGGGCAGCGCCAACGCCTGTACTTCGCGCTGGCGGTCTGCGGCGACCCCGCCGTGCTGTTCCTGGACGAGCCGACGGCCGCGCTCGACGTCGAGGCGCGCCACGAGTTCTGGGCGCAGGTGCGCGGCTTCGTGCAGGCCGGCAAGACGATCGTGCTCACCACGCACTACCTGGAGGAGGCCGACGCGCTGGCCGACCGCGTGGTGGTGATCGACCATGGTCAGGTTATCGCCGACGCCTCGCCCACCGCCATCAAGGCGCGCGTGGCCGGTAAGCGCGTCAGCTTCGACACGGACCAACCCCTCGACGATGCGGCTTTCGCCGGCCTACCCGTGCAGAACCTGCGACTGGCCGCGCATCATGCCTCACTGTTGAGTCCCGAGCCCGAAGCGGTGTTGCGGGCGCTCTTCGCACGCGGCGCTAATGTACATAACCTCGAGGTCGTCGGCGCCGGCCTGGAAGAGGCGTTCCTGACCTTGACGCATAGCGAGTAGGCTTGGCCTGCGACTGCCGTCGCATGGCAAAGCACGGCGACTGCGGTCGCGGGATGACTGACGACTATCGACTATCGACTTCCGACTTCCGACTTTAAGGAGAGACAACATGAGCGCTGTACCCACGGCTGTAACACATGCGACGACGCGTGGCGTGGCCCCCATTGGGCCGATGCTCTGGCGGCAGACCAAGGCCGAATTTCTAAAGCTGTGGCGTAATCCCGGCTTCAGTATCGTTAGCCTGGCGTTGCCGGCGATTTTCTTCGCTTTCTTTGGATTGCCCAACGCCCACTACCAGGAGGGCGCCGTGAGCGCGGGCCGCTATATCCTGGCCTCGTTCGCGGCGTATGGGGTCATCAGTGTAATGCTCTTTTCATTCGGCGTAGGGGTCGCGGTCGAGCGCGGCCAGCGCATGAACGTGCTGATACGCGCCACGCCGCTGCGCCCGATCGTCTATCTGGGGGCCAAAGTGTTGACAGCCCTGGTCTTTGCCCTGCTGATGCTGCTGATCCTGTTCGCGTTCGCGGCGATCGCCGGCGGCATACGCATGGACGCGGGGATGTGGCTGGTCCTGACGGGGCGCTTGCTGCTTGGCGCGCTGCCCTTTATCGCGCTGGGTTTCGCCGTCGGCTATTTGGCTAGCCCCACCGCGGCGGCCCCGATCATCCAGATCATCTTTCTGATCCTTTCGTTTGCTTCGGGGTTGTTCATCCCCATGCAGCAGTTGCCCAGCTTCATCCAGAAAATCGCGCCCTATCTGCCGACCTATCGCTATGGGCAATTGGCCTGGAACGCGATCGGCTACGACATCAAAGAGCCTCTCAGCACTCCCACGTTGTGGCTGCTCGGCTACGGCATCGCCTTCGTCGTCATCGCGGTGCGCGCCTACCGTCGCGAGGATCAGAAGTCGTTTGGTTAAGCCGCTCACAAAGCTCATACGGGATGCCGCCGGTTGTTAGCCGGCGGCATTCCGTATGTTCATCGCAGATGATGACGCGTGGGCCGTACAATGACCAAAGCTATACAATGATCGAAGATGGTGATTGGCGATAAAGGTGCGGTGAGCGATGCATGATGAAGGTGTGGGTCGGCGCGATGCCGCTACCGGGACCATGGAGGATGACACTGCGGCTGCCGGCGCGCGCCGCACTTTGATCGGGCAACTGTTCGGGCTGATCTGGCTGCTGTTCCTTGTGTACCCGGTCGTGACGCTGCTACAGACGCGTCCGCTGACCGCGCGCCCGCTCATCGCGCTGGCCGCCCTCGTCATCTTCGCCGTCGTCTATGCGCGGGGGGTTGCCCTGCGGCGCAACTGGTTCGCCCACCCGCCCACGGGCCGCACGCCGGGCTCCACATGGGTCGTGCTCGCCTTCCTCTTGGCCGTGCCGCTCGCCCTCACGCTGACCTATCGCGATAGCAGTTGGCTGTACCTCTTCATCTACACCGGTACCGCGTCGAGTATGATGCTCCCGGCGCGCCACGCGAGCCGCGTTGTCGCCGCCCTCACGGTGTTCACTGCCGCGCTTGGCCTGGGCCTGCATGCCGATTGGTCGACGCTGCTCTATGTCGTCTTGATTATCCCCGCAAGCAGCTATAGCATCATCGGCAGTATCGGCATGGTGCGGACAATCCGGGAGTTGCGCGCGGCGCGCGAGGAGATCGCGCGGCTGGCCGTGAGCGAGGAGCGTCTACGGTTCGCACGCGACTTGCACGACCTGCTGGGGCACAGCCTCTCGCTGATCGTGCTCAAGAGCGAACTGGCCGGCCGCCTGGTCGACGTGTCTCCTGAGCGCGCCGGGCCGGAGATCCGCGACGTGGAGAGCGTGGCGCGTGCGGCGCTGCGCGAGGTGCGCGAAGCCGTGGCCGGCTACCGCCAACCCACTCTGACCGAGGAGTTGCGCGGCGCGCGCGAGATGCTGGCCGCGGCCGGTATCGCCTACTGGTGCGACGCCGCGCCCGCCGCGCTGCCCGCCGTGACGGAGGCCGTCCTGGCCTGGGTCGTGCGCGAAGGGGTGACTAACGTGATCCGGCACAGCGGGGCCACGCGGTGCACGATCCAGGTCACGCGCGACGCCGAGACCGTGACCCTCGACGTGGTCGACGACGGCCGCGGCGGCGCCTGCCCCGAGACGGGGACGGGCAGTGGGCTGCGCGGACTGGTCGAGCGCGTGGCCGCGCAGGGCGGTGACTTCTCGGCCGGCCCCGACGCCTCGGGCGGCTTCTGTCTGTGCGCGCGGCTGCCGCTTTCGCCCGCTACACATAATGATCTTCCCACCGCTATGGCCCCGGCGCCACGACAGGCTACGTCAGAGCAAAGCGTATGATCCGGGTGCTGCTGGCCGAGGACCAAGCCATGGTGCGCGGCGCGCTGGCGGCGCTGCTGGCGCTGGAGGGTGACATCGAGATCGTGGCCGAGGTGGCGCGCGGCGACGAGGTCGTGGCCGCCGCTCTGCGGGCGCGGCCGGACGTGGCGTTGCTCGACATCGAGATGCCGGGTGGGGACGGCCTCACCGCCGCCTCTCTATTACATGCCCACGCGCCGTCCTGCCGCGTGCTCATGCTGACCACCTTCGGGCGTCCAGGCTACCTGCGGCGCGCCATGGAGAGCGGCGTCAGCGGCTTCCTGCTCAAGGACGCCCCCGCCGCGCAGTTGGCCGTCGCCATCCGCCGCGCCCTCGCCGGTGAGCGCGTTGTCGACCCCGCGCTGGCCACGGCGGCGCTCAGCGATGGTAACAACCTGCTCTCCGAGCGTGAGCGCGCCGTGCTGGCCGTCGCCGCGTCGGGCGCCAGCATCGCCGCCATCGCATCGCAGCTATACCTCTCCGAGGGCACCGTGCGCAACTACCTCTCCGTGGCTATCCAGAAGCTCAACGTCCACAACCGCGTCGAGGCCGCGCGCGTCGCGGAAGAGAAGGGGTGGCTATAGAAAAATGCTATTGAGCGCGATGTGGCCGAGCGCGAGTAGGACGATGCCGATCATGACCCAGATGTGCCGCCGCCTTACCACGGGACGCCGCCGCAGGCTGGGCTCGCGCAGCAGCAGCCCCAGGAACAACTGCAGGAACACGAGCAGCAGGGCGCCCGTCGCCAGGTAGACGCCCGTCGCGTTCGCGCGCAGCGCCACGCCGAGGCCCGCTGCTATCCCCGCGTGGGCGATCGCGAGGACGGCGATGCCGTAACCCAGCCAGAAATGTGGGCGCAGCGCCGGCAGGATGGCGCGCTGTACGCGGCTGTGTCGGAGTGGGATGGCGATTGTGATAGGAAGCAGCAGCGCCACTGCCCACCCGCTTATACTGGTTAGTATGATGGGTCCCATGCCTATGTCTACCATACATGACATAAGATGACAGAAGAAAAGAGTTCCGATGACACGAGATGAAGCCCTAGCGCTGCTGCACGAGTATGTGAAGAGTCCCACCCTGATCAACCACTGCCTTGGCGTCGAGACGGCGATGCGCGCCTATGCGCCGCGCTACGACGGCGACCCCGACACATGGGGTTTGACCGGACTGCTGCACGACTTCGATTGGGAGGTCCACCCCGACGCCGAGCGCCACCCCGCCGCCGGCGCGCCGATCTTGCGCGCACACGGCGTGTCCGAGGATGTGATCTATGCCATCCAGGGGCACGCCACCTACCTCAATGTGCCGCGCTCGCACCCCATGGACCAGGCGCTGTTCGCCTGTGACGAGTTGGTGGGCCTCATTACCGCCGTGACCTACGTGCGTCCGTCGCGTAACATCGCCGACGTCGACGTGGCCGCCGTGCGCAAGAAGATGAAAGACAAGGCGTTCGCGCGCAACGTCAACCGCCAGGACATCATTGACGGCGCGGCCGAACTGGGCGTCGCCCTCGACGAGCATATCGCCTTCGTCGTCGCGGCCATGCAGGCGCACGCGGCGGAACTGGGCCTCGCGGGGTAGGCGAGAGGCGGACGAGCGAGACGGAGGTTAGTCGCCATAGTGGTGGCTAGCGGCCACTAACTCCTTGCGGCCCTCATCGAGCCGGCGGAAGGTGACGCGCAAGCCCTTGGTCGCGTAGGCGGCCCACTGATCGGCTTCTTTGCCGTGGAGTTGGTGAACTTGGAGCGATGGATGCCGCTCATTGTCGTCGAGCAGACGGAGCGTGCGGAAGATCCGACCCTGGTCGCGCGATGAGAGGCGCTCCAGGCTATCGAGGAACTCGCTCGTCAGGACGAGGCTCTCAAGGGCGGGCATGTCAGGCGTGCGTCGCGAACCAGGTCCGCAATTCCTCGAAGTTGTCGAGGCGGCGGCGCCGCTCGGCATGATCGAGGGTGGCGTAGAAAGCTTCCAACGCCTCACTTGTCACGCCGGTGAGGACGCGGCCAGCCTCGGAATCGGCCCGCGCCCGTGCGGCGCTCGCCTCTTCCTCCGCGGTTAGCGTGTCCATCCAGTCCTCATGCGTGATACGCTCCGTCGCCATGTGTCCCCCCCGGATGCCAATAAAAAATCGCGTCCACTGCTACTGTCAGCGTACGCGGACCGACGCCTTCTATCCCATCAGTATAACGAATGACACGAGTCTCCCAACAAGATATGTAACCAGGGCGTTGTAGTACGCTTGTCATCGACCATCGACCATCGACCATCGACCATCGACCATCGACCATCGACCATCGTCCCGCGCCCCGCGCCCCGCGCCTACCCAGCGTACCGTTCCAGCACAGCCAACAACTCGTCGATCTCGAAGGGCTTGCTCAGGTAGTCGTCGCAGCCGAGGGCGAGGGCGCGCTCACGGTCGCCGCGCATGGCGTGGGCGGTGAGCGCGACGACCGGCGTGCGCAGCCCGTCGTCGCGCAGGCGCTGGATGACGTCCCAGCCGCTAAGCTTGGGCAGCGAGAGGTCCAGCAGGATCAGGTCGGGCGACCAGGCGTGCGCCGCTGCTACCCCCGCTTCGCCGTCCGTAGCCACGCTATAGGCGTAGCCCTCGTCGTCGAAGAGACTCGTCACCAGTTCGACGATATCTTCGGCGTCCTCGATCAGCAGCACTCGCCGGCCCGCCGGTTCGGGCGCGCTCACCACGCTGCCTCTAGCACCGCGCGCACCTGATCGAGCAAGTGCGCGAGCGGCACGCCGTTCTTGGTGACGATCATCGATGCCTCCGTACTCAACAGGCGTTCCTCCTCGGGCGATAGGGTTTTGGCCGTCACGATGACGACGGGGATGTGCCGCGTGCGCTCGTCGGCGCGCAGCCTCCGCAGCACCTCGAAGCCGTCCATCCCCGGCATCATCAAGTCGAGCAGCACCAGGCGCGGCGCCTGCTCGGTGACGATGCGTAGCGCCTCCTCCCCGTCGGCGGCGGCGCTCACGGGGATTTGTTCATCGACCAGTATACGCGCCAGCAAGGCGCGGATGTTCTCGTCGTCGTCGACGATGAGGACGGGACCCGTGCTCACGGGCGTAAGCTTGGCGAGCGCGGCCAGCAACTGTTCGCGCTCCACCGGCTTGACAAGGTAGTCTGTCGCGCCCAGGCTAAAGCCGAGGGCTTGGTCGGCGACGATGGTGTGCATGACGACCGGGATGTGGGCGATGCGTGGGTCTCGCTTGAGGCGGTGTAGCGCGCGCCAGCCGTCGGTCTCGGGCATCATGACGTCGAGCAGGATGGCGTCGGGTTGTAGCTCATGCGCCTTACGCACGCCGTCGTCGGCCGAGAGCGCGCCGAACACGACATAGGCGCTGCCTTCGAGCGCGCGCTCCAGCAGCACGACCATCTCGGGGTCGTCGTCGATGACGAGGACACGTCTCATCTGTAGCGGCGGGACAGGCGCGCCAGGCAGTTCGGGACCGAGGATGGCGTGGGCGCGTGGCGTCGCCGGTAGGACGACGGTAAACGCGCTACCCTCGCCCGGCGCGCTAGACAGCGTGAGCCGTCCGCCGAGCAGGGTCGTCAGGCGGCGCGAGATGGTCAGCCCGAGCCCCGTGCCGCCGGCTGTGCGCGTGTTCGACTGGTCGGCCTGGTAGAACTCGTCGAAGATACGCTCTTGCTGATCGAATGGGATGCCGACGCCAGTGTCGCGGACGGTTATGGTGATAGTGTTGACCGCTCTTGTCGCGTGCACGGTCACGCCTCCTTGTTGCGTGAATTTGACCGCGTTGCCGACAAGGTTGACCAGCACCTGGCGTAGCCGATCCCGGTCGGTCACGACACGATCGAGGTCGGTATCCACCTCGACGCGCACATAGAGCCCCCTGGCCCGCGCCTGTGGCTCGATCTCGGCGCGCAGCGCCTCTAGTAGGTCGCGCAGGTCGACCTCGCGCCGGAAGATGTCGAGGCGTCCGGCCTCGATGCGCGAGAGGTCCAAGATGTCGTTGATGAGTGTCACCAGGTTGCGCGCCGAGGACAGGATCCGTTCAGCGTTGTCGCGCTGGCGCTCACTCAGGCTTTCGCCCTTGCGGCCGCGCAACAACAGAGAACCGAAGCCGATAATGCTAGTGAGTGGTGTGCGCAGTTCGTGGCTCATCGTAGAGAGGAATTGGCTCTTGAGGACGTTGGCGCGGCGCAACTCGTCGTTTAGTTGGGCTAGCTTCTCCTTTTGACGCGCCAACTCTTCGTTGCGCCGCGCCAACTCGGCGCCTTGCTCCAGGATGCGCGCGTAGGCGGTCGCGTTGCGCAGGGCGATGGCCGCGGCGTCGGAGAGCGCGTCGAGCATCTCCACGTCGTCGCGTGGGATGACGCGCGGCGCGGCGTAGTAGGCCTCGATCACGCCAAAGGACCGTCCTTCCACGCGGATTGGCGCCACGATCGTGGCGCCTGGGCGGGCGCCATTGGCGAGCGTCAGGACGGGCACGTTAGGTTCCGCCGCGGTCTCCTCTATCGCCACCACGTCCCGCGTCTCCAGGGCGCGCGTGGCGAAGCTCCCCTTAAGGGGCATGTGCGCGCCGACGCCAAGCTCCCCGTGTAAGCCCTGCCCGGCCTCCACGCGTAACATCGCCAATGGTTCGTCGACCAGCAGCAGGGCCGCGCCCTGTGACGAGGCCAGGTCTCCCGTGGCACGCACGATCTCGTCAAAGAGGGCCGCGCGGTCGAGCGAGGCGGCGAGGCGCGCCGTGATGCCGCGCAGACGGGCAAGGCGGCGCGCGCGCTCGGCATTGTGCGCGGCCGCGGCGCGCAACTCCTCGTTCTCGCGCCGCACAGCGTCGATGTCAGGCGTCGTTGTGTCCTCCACTTTCGACTTTCGACTTTCGACTCGGCTACACGCTCGTCACCGGCTCCGGCGAGTCCGGGTATGGCGTGGCCGGACCGGTGGGGACGGGGATGGGCTCCATGCCGTCGGGCCGGTGCGCGTTGACGATGGCCGTGAGCTGGTTGCGGTCGAGCGACTCGTCCTTCATCAGGGCGTCGGCGATGGCGTCGAGCATGGGCCGATTGTCGGTCAGCGTCTTGAGCGCGCGCTCGTGCGCCTCGTCGATCAGGCGCGCCACGGCGACATCGATGCGCTTGGCCGTTTCGTCGCTGTACTCCTTGGGTTCCCAGGGGTTGAAGCCGCGGCCGTTCAGCGCGTCGTCGCCCGAGCCGCCGAAGTACTCGGGACCCAATTCCGGGGACATACCAAGTTGCGTCACCATAGCGCGCGCCATGCCCGTGACCTGCTGCAGGTCGTTTTGCGCGCCCGACGTGATGTCGTCGCACGAGATTTCCTCGGCGGCGCGTCCGCCCAGCCCCACGGCCATGCGGTCGAGCAGGTAGTCACGCCGATAGTTGCGGCGGTCGTCGATGGGGCGGAACTGCGTCACGCCCAGGCTGCGGCCGCGCGGCGTGATGGTGACACGGTGTACCGGGTCGACGTTGGGCAGCATGAAGGCGACCAGCGTGTGCCCACCCTCGTGGTAGGCCACGAGCCGCCGCTCGTCCTCGTTCATCAGCGCCGCGCCGGGCGCGCCGAGTGTGATGCGGTCGAGCGCCTCCTCGAAGTCATGTGGGTTGACCTGCGACTCGCCCTTGCGCGCGGCGGTCAGCGCGGCCTCGTTGGCCAGGTTGGACAGGTCGGCGCCGCTCATGCCGGGCGTGGCCTGCGCGATGGAGGCGAGGTCGACCGTGCCTGACATCGGGATGTTACGCGTGTGGATGCGTAGGATGGCCTCGCGTCCGCGCCGATCCGGCGGGTCGACCTGCACCTGGCGGTCGAAGCGGCCGGGGCGCAGCAGCGCATGGTCGAGCACGTCGGGACGGTTGGTGGCGGCGAGCACGATCACGGCCTGGTTCGGCTCGAAGCCGTCCATGGAGACGAGCAACTGGTTGAGCGTCTGTTCGCGCTCGTCGTTGGTGCCGCCGCCGAGTGGTCCGCCGCTGCCGCGCTGGCGGCCGATGGCGTCGATCTCGTCGATGAACACGATGGCCGGCGCCGCCGCCTTGGCCTTGTCGAAGAGGTCGCGTACGCGGCTGGCGCCGACGCCGACGAAGACCTCGACGAACTCGGTCGCGCTGATGCTGAAGAATGGCACATGCGCCTCGCCGGCGACGGCGCGCGCGAGCAGCGTCTTGCCGGTGCCGGGCGGGCCCACCAACAGCACACCCTTGGGGATGCGCGCGCCGAGCTTATGGTACTTGGTGGGGTCGCGCAGGAAGTCGACCTCCTCGGAGAGTTCGTTCTTGGCCGCCTCGACGCCGGCGACATCGCCGAAGGTCGTGCTGGGGCGCTCCTCGGTGTAGAGCTTGGCCTTGCTCTGTCCGAAGCCGAAGATACCCTGCTGCTGGCGGCGCGCCGCCTGCGTGCCGAAGTAGAGGAAGCCGATGATCAGCAGGAAGGGCAGCACGTTGAGCAGGATGCCGACGATATTGAGCCAGGCCGGCGTCGTGTCGGGCACGAACGTGATGGCGACGTTGTGCTGCTTCAACAGCGGGATAAGCGTCGTGTCGGGGACCGAGGGCTGTGACTGCAGCGCCGTGGTGTAGCTGGGGTAGGTCTTGCCGCTCTGCGCGTACTGTTTATTGAAGTCACCCGTCACGGCGGTCGACGAGATGTGCGCCGTCTTAACGTTGTTCTGCGTGACCTGCGTCGTAAAATCGCTGTAGGAGAGCGTCGCCACCGGCCCCTTGTTGCTGTTGGGCAGGAGCGAGAGGTAGTACGGCAGGTACAACAGAACGACGACGGCGGTGATGATGAGCCACACGCGGCCGGAGATACGCCGGCGCGGCGGCTGGTTGTTCGGTCCATTACTATTATTGTTTGGCCCGCCCCGTAACGGGTCGTTTTTTCGCGGGTCGTTCACGACATGCCTCCTGGAAAGTAAGAAAGGTAGAAATACCTCTACTACACACTGTACCCGACCCTACGCTACACTGTACCCGACCCTACGCTATGCCACTAACACCACAGGGTGCACCTTAAAATAGTGGACGTGGCCTGCGACTAAAGTCGCATGGCAAACGACGGACACTGAAGTGTCTCTAGCCGTGGTGTTCCGTGAGACTTTAGTCGCGGTGGTTTGCCATGCGACTTCAGTCGCAGGCGTTTCCCGCACAATTCCACTATTTCAAGGCGCACCCACACCACAGCGTTGTGTCCCGCAGGGTATGAGGGGACGATTGCACAAATCGTTCCATCGGGGGAGCCACGCCTGTTATGCTATACGGTATGACCGACGACACCCTCGAGCACGACCTGCGCCGCGCCTACGGCGCCTACGAGTACCTGTGCGCCCACGACCTCCGCGATGTTTCCGCGACATCGCGTGTGCTACATGAGGACGACCCGGACTGCGCACGGCGCATAGTCGACGAGACACGCGAACTGTACGGCGCCGTCGAGGGCACGCACGGGCATGGCGGCGGGCGCGACGATATCGTGCTCGAGGCTTACCAGAGCCTCTACTGGTTGATGGTCGTAGCCGTCGCCGCTGGCGACGACTACGATGACCTGCGTCCTCATGAGCCTCTAGCTGATCCAACCAGCGTTGCCGTGACCCCGCGGTCCTGGCCGTTGCGCGCGCTCGGCCTCCGCGACGGCGACGACGCGCGGCGCCGGCTGGCGCTGCGGGCGGGCTTCGCGATCGTCGGGGCGGCCTGCATGCGCGCCGGCGTTCCCGCGCGCGAACCGGTGCGGCGCGACCTGGACGAGTTGCGCGCGAAGGCGTACCTCGCCCCCTACTGGAGAGAGTTGGGTGAATAAAGAGCAGACGCGTCCCGGGCGGCCGCGCCCCGACATCGCCGCGCTGTCCGCGTACGTGCCGGGACGCTCCGTCGAGGAGGTGCGGCGGCGCTACGGGCTGGATGACGTGGCGAGGTTGGCCTCGAACGAGAACCCCGTCGGTCCGTCGCCGCGCGCCGTCGCGGCGGCGACGGCCGTGCTTGCCGCGAGCAACCGTTACCCCGACGGCGCGTCTACGGCGCTGCGCGAACGGCTGGCCACGGTCTATCGCCTGGCGCCGGCCAACGTCATCGTGGGCAACGGCAGCGATGAGATTATCTTGCTCCTGGCCCTGGCCTACCTCCGACCCGGCGAGACCGCCGTCATGGCCGCGCCGCCGTATGCGATCCACCGTAGCGCCGTCGCCATCGCCGGCGGCGCCGTGGCCGGCGTCGCGCTCAAAGACCATGTCCACGACCTCGACGCGATGGCGGACGCGGTCGGGGAGGACACGAAGCTCGTCTTCGTCGCCAACCCGCACAACCCGACCGGCACGCACCTCGACCGCGACGCGCTGCGCCGTTTCGCCGCCCACATCCCGGCTCGTACGTTGCTGGTCGTCGACGAAGCCTACCACGACTACGTCGACGACGCGGCCCGCCACACCGCGCGCGACCTGCTCGACGACTATCCGAACGTGGTCACGCTGCGCACCTTTTCCAAGGCGCATGGGCTGGCCGGGCTGCGCGCCGGCTACGCTCTCGCCCACGAGGACGTCGTGGGCATGCTCGACCGCATCCGCCCGCCCTTCGATCTCAACATCGCCGCGCAGGCCGCCGCGCTCGCCGCGCTCGACGACGATGCGCATGTGCGCCACGTCGCGCGTGAGAACCGCGCCGGCCGTGCGCGTCTCATGGCGATCGCGCGGCGCCATGGCTTGACGACCGTCCCAAGCGAGGCGAACTTCGTTCTGATGCGGGTGGACGATTCGCTGGCGCTCACGGAGGCCCTGATGGCGCGCGGCGTCATCGTGCGCCCTGGCGAGAACCTGGGCATGCCCGGCTGGATACGCGTCAGCGTCGGGACCAGTGATGATTTGGACCGCTTCGAAAGGGCGATGGAACTAGTCGAAAGTCGATAGTCGATAGTCGATAGTCGATAGTCGATAGTCGATAGTCGATGGAGCGTACTGCCAAGCGGTACATGGTCACCAGTTTGCCCACGATGCGTCAGCCGCATACTATCGACTATCGACTATCGACTATCGACTTCTACGAGGAGAGAGCTATGGCTGATACAGAGAAAGCGCCGCTGGGCGGCACGCGGGTCGAGGTGGAGGGGCCGGGGCGCATCGCGGTGCGCCGCGAGACGCGCGAGTCGCTGGTGGAAGCGCGCGTCGACGACGGGCCGCGCCGTGAGGGCACGGTCGACACCGGGCTCAACTTCTTCGACCACATGCTGGAGACGATCGCCTGGCAGGCCTGCCTCAACCTCGACGTGCACTTTTCGCACAAGCGCTACCACCTCACCCACGTCGTCACCGAGGATGTCGGCCTGACCCTGGGGCGGGCGCTGGCGCGTCTGCTCGAAGAGCGTACGCCACAAGGGGTCAACGGCCTGGGCTCGGCGCACGGCGCCATCGACGAGGCCCTCGCGCTCGCCCTCATCTCGTTCGAGGGGCGTGCGGGCGGCTACTACGACCTCGCCACGCCCGGCGCTCAGAAAGAGCGCGTCGAGGACATGCTCGCGGCCGACCTCGTGGCCTTCTTCGACGGGCTGGCGCAGGGCGCCCGCTGCACCATCCATCTGCGCTCGCTGCAGGGCGTCGACCCGCACCACGTCTGGGAGTCGATCTTCCGCGGCTTCGGCATAGCCCTGCGCAACGCCCTTGCCCGCAACGAGTGGCGCGCTGGGTTGACGGCAGGGATCAAAGGAACGCTGGACTAGGTTCCGCGTTCATTAGTGTGATTTGCCCCATTCGCGTCGGCGCCAAAGTCCGTGCTCAACTTGCGCGGCGAGGCTGGACGGAGGCTGTCGTGCGGCAAACCATCCTGTATCCGGTTCGTCGCGCCCCAACGCAAGACACGCGCTTCCTCGGTCACGGCCTGCGCGAGAACAGCTCCGCGACGGTATTCTATAGGGGTGATGGTCATTACGTTGTACGTAATGATGTAACAGGGGACATCGTGCAAGTGAGTAACACTCGTGATTCGAACTGGATCGATCCTTTCGATAGAAGGGTAGGGACTATTCTATGACTATTGAAACCGAGCAACTGTTGGCGCATCGCGGCTCTACCGCGGTCATGAAAGCGGGCGAGATGCTTTTGCAGCCGCGGGCGGCGCTTTCTTTGATTGAGGAGCTTGAACGGGCAGGAGTTCTCATACTCGGTGTCGATGTCTGGTACGACGTGGACGGTGAGATAGCTCAGAGCCTGAGTTCCCTTGACTTGAGCAATTCGCGCGATAGACGCTGCAACGCTACTCAGGCACAATCGTTTATTGAGAGCAGCTTACCCGAAGGGACCGTGTTCGTTTCACTCGTATTCGACGAGAGCGCTATGGATACGCGGAGTTCTGCCTAAAACACCGTGGATGTCAGGTACAGCCGGACGGGACAGGCGAAATGCGGGATAATCAAGGGTAGCCGCTCGACGCATTTTCTAAATACTAAACACTAGCCACTAATCACTCCAAAAAATGTCCATACTCACCGCACACAACCTCGGTCTCGCGCACGGCGGCTTCGACGTGTTCAGCGGGATCTCGCTCGCCATCCCCAATGACGCGCGTATCGGGCTGGTCGGGCCCAACGGCATCGGCAAGACGACGCTGCTGCGCATTCTTGCCGGCGTGACCACGCCGAGTACCGGCTCCGTCAGCCGCGCGCGTGGCCGCACCCTCGGTTACCTGCGCCAGGAGGCCCAGGAGGTCTTCGCCGGCCGCGACCTCTCGATCTATGGCGAGTTGCTCGACGTCTTCGCCCCCTTGCGGGCGCGGGCGGAGGACCTGCACGCCATGGAGGCGCGCATGTCCGCCGGCGATACGCATGCAAGCAACGATTTGTTGACAAGCTACGGCGCCGCGCAGGAAGCCTTCGAGCGCGACGGCGGCTACACCTACGAGGTGCGCATCCGCCGCACGTTGGAGGGGCTGGGCTTCGGGCAGGCGCAATGGGACCTGCCCGTCAGCCACCTCAGCGGCGGCCAGAAGACGCGCGTGCTGCTGGCGCGGCTGCTGCTGGAGACCCCCGACCTGCTGATCCTCGACGAGCCGACCAATCACCTCGATGTGGAGGCGGTGGAGTGGCTCGAAGGGACGCTGCGCGCCTGGAGCGGCGCCCTGCTGGTGGTCTCGCACGACCGCTACTTCCTCGACCACACCGTCGACCACATCTGGGACATGAGCCGCGCCGGCATCGATACCTATCGCGGCGCCTACAGCGCCTACGTGGGGCAGCGCCAGGAGCGCTGGGAGCGGCAACAGGCCCTCTTCGCCGAACATAAGGAGCGCCTGGAGAAGGAACTCGACTACATCCGGCGCAACATCGCCGGGCAGCGCACCGACCAGGCCAAGGGTAAGCTGCGCCGGCTCAGCCGCGAGCTCAAGGCCATCGAGGAACTCGGCCTGTTCGATGCCATCGGCAAAAGCTGGTCCGAGACCGGCGTAGGGAATGTGCACCCCATGGGCGTCGACGAGGCCGCCGCGCGCATCGGGGCGCTGCAGCCGCCGGCCGCGCGCCCCGCGCTGGCGATGCGGCTCAAGGCCGTGGGGCGCGGCGGCGACCTGGTGCTGCGCACCAAAGATCTGGAGGTCGGCTACCCCGGCAAGCCCCTGTTCGCGGCCGACGACATCCTGCTGCGACGCGGTGAATGCGCCGCCCTGATCGGCCCCAACGGCGCTGGCAAGACGACCTTCCTGCGCACCGTGCTGGGCGAGCAGCCGCCGCTGGCCGGCGACGTGCGGCTGGGCGCGGGCCTCAAGGTGGGCTACTTCGCGCAGGCGCACGATCGGCTGAACCCCGACAGCAGCGTGGTTGAGGAGCTGATGGCGCATCGCCCGGTTATGACCGTCTTCGAGGCGCGCGACTACCTCGCGCAGTACCTGTTCCGGGGCGAGGACGTGTTCAAGCCCGTCAAGGCGCTCAGCGGCGGCGAGCGCGGGCGGCTGGCCTTGGCCATCTTGGCCGTCGACGGCGCCAACGTGCTGCTGCTCGACGAGCCGACCAACCACCTGGACATCCCGGCGCAGGAGGCGCTGCAGGAGAATCTGGAGCGCTTCGCGGGCACGCTGCTGATCGTGTCGCACGATCGCTACCTGGTCGACCGGCTGGCCACGGCGGTGTGGGAAGTGCGCGACGGGCGGCTGCGCGTGTTCGAGGGCGACTACCAGGAGTTCGTGGCCGCGCGCGAGGTGGAGTTGGCGCGCGCCAAAGAGGCGCGGGACGCCGCCAAGGCGCGCGAGCCCGCGCGGCGCGAGGAGCCCGGCGCCAACGCGGGCGGCGGGGGCGGGAGCCTGCGCGAGGAGCGCAAGAGCCTGCGCGAAGAGCGCAAGCGCGCCGAGTCGTTGGCCAAACTGGAGGGGCAAATCGCCGCGGCCGAGGCGCAACTGGCCGACTACACGCGCCGGCTGCAAGAGGAGAGCGAGGCGCGACGCCACGACGAGGTCGGCCGTCTGGGCGAAGAGTACACCACGACGCAGCAGCGCCTCGACGACCTCATGGCCGCGTGGCTTGTTTTGGCCGGCTACTGACATCCTCGCGCGCCGACACCCCTTTGACAGACCAATGACGCCCGTGGCGCCGTTGCAGGTAACCGTGCTGCGTGTCCTTTGTTCGCCGATTTGGACGATGAGGCCATCGCCGGTGTGGCCGCGGTCAGCACGGCGGTCGCCGCGAGGCGCGAAGAGGTCGGCAAGGCGCTCAATCGATCCTGTCCTGAGCTATTCCACCTACCTCGGCGGCAGCATAGGTGACTATGTCCAGGGCATCGCGGTGGCCGCGGCGGGCAACGCCTATGTCACGGGATACACCAATTCGATCACGGCGTGGACGCCGCACTCGGTGAGGTAGACGCCCTGGACCTGTGGGAAGGTCAGGCCGCCTCTCACGATCATGAGGTACACTCTCGGGTGGCTATCAAGCTGGTGGTGTGCCGCCGTAGTGGCTACCATGCAGGCAAGCTACATGAACCCACCGGAACCTGAGGGACGCTGATGATTGAACGCTATAAGGTGGCGGCGCTGCAGTTCGAGCCGCGGCTGGGCGCGAAAAAAGAGAACCTGGCGCGCTTGCGCACGCTGGCGGACGAGGCGGCCGGCGCCGGCGCGCGGGTGATCGTGATGCCGGAGATGGCCGTGACTGGCTATTGCTGGCGCGACCGCGCCGAGGTGGCGCCGCTGGTCGAGACCGTGCCGGGACCCACGACCGACTTATTCGGCGAGGTGGCGCGACGACACGGCTGCTACATCGTCGTGGGTTTGGCCGAGCGCGACCCGCTGACGGACCTCTACTACAATACCGCCGCGCTGGTGGGTCCCGACGGCGTCGTGTGTGTCTATCGCAAGTCGCACGCCTTCATCGCCGAGCCGCGCTGGGCGGCGGAGAGCATCAACACCCCGCCCGTCGTCGCCACGCCCTACGGACGCCTGGGACTGTTCATCTGCATGGACGCCGACTACGTGGAGCCGGCGCGCCTGCTCGGCGTGGCCGGCTGCGACGTGGCCCTGTTCCCGACCTGCTGGCTCGACGAGAAGGCGCCCGCGACGGCCTGGATGGCCCGCGCCTACGAGAACGGCATGTACCTCGTCGCCGCCGATCGTTTCGGGTGTGAGCGCGGCGTGCAGTTCAGCGGCGGGAGTTGCGTGCTCGACCCGGACGGCGCGGTGGTGGCGATGCGCGACACGGGCGAGGGTATCGTCTACGGAGAGGTAGACTTGTCGCGCACGCGGACGCGTCCCTTCAGCCCCACTGAGCCCGACGACAAGCTGTCCGACCGTCGGCCCGCCGCCTACGCGGCGCTGGCCCAGCACGCCTACTTGTGGAACCCGCTACAATCGCACGGCCTCTACGGCGAGCGCGGCCTCGACGCGGGGGCGCTACTACGCGTGGGCGTGGCGCAAACCGGAGCGCCAACTCCCCGTAGAGACGACCGGCCACTCGCGCTCGACGCGGAGGGGCGAGACGCATTGCGCCGGTTGGCCGCGACGGCGGCGCCGGATGGCGTCGATCTGCTTGTGCTGCCGGCCCTCCCCCTCCTGTCACGACCGCCGCGCGACGCCGCCGAGGCCGAGGGCGCGGCGGAGAGCATGGACGGCCCCACGACGCGCTGGTTGTGCGCCCTGGCGGGGGACCTGCGCGCCCACGTCGTGGGCTCGTTCGTCGAGCGCGACGGCGACCGCTATTACCTGATCGTGGCGCTGGTCGATGTCGAGGGTGTCGTGGGCCGCTACCGCGCCCTGCACCCCGGCCGGGCGGCGGACGCCTGGGCCACGCCAGGCGACCTGGGGCTACCCGTCTTCGACCTGCCGGGGCTGCGGATCGGGCTGTTGTACGGGCGCGACATGCTCTTGCCCGAGCCGGCGCGCGTGCTGGCACTGGCCGGGGCCGACGTCATCTGCGCGGTCGCGGCGCTCGCGGGGCCGCTCCCGTGCGGCCTGCCCGCCTCGGACATCCCGTTCGCCGCCGCACCGGCGCGCGCCGCCGATCCGCGCCACTTCCATCTGTGGCGCCAGCGCGCGCACGAGAACAACACGGTCGTCGCGTTCGCCAACCGTGGCGCGCCGCACGGCATGGGTGAGAGCGGTGTGTTCGGCCCCGAATGGGGGGCTTTGGACGCATTGGTCCCTGGCGCCGCGCCCGGCGTGGCCGCGCTTGATGTCGACACGCGCTCCGACTCGAAGCGGTTTCCGACCGCGCCGGTGCGCGTGAAAGAATTGCTGCGCCAGCGCGTCCCCGCCATGTACGCGCCGCTTGTCACAACCAATTGAGGCAGCTGTCGCGGCCATCAGGAATAGCTGTATACAGATCGTGGTCACGATGGGAAGCCGTTAGCGCCGTTCCCTACGGCGCGTGAAGCTGGCGGGGTCGGGCGCGGGTGACGGGCGGCCGGGTTGAGGACTGGGGCGCCAATAGTCCGTCACGCGAGGGATAAAGAGTAGAGGGTAGGGGGGCTAGTCGAAGAGGTCCGCGACAGGATGGGTGAAGCCGCGCACGACGTCTAGACCGTCGAGCGTATCGCCGGGCGCCAAGGTGGCGACAGGGACGCGTTCGCCGCGGCGCCATACATCGACCCGCCGCCCTTCGGGCCAGAGCACCCACACCAGGGCTGTCCCTGCCGCGAGGTATCGTCGCGCCTTGGCGTCCATAGCCGGCTGCTTCTGCGAGGACCCCGCGACCTCGACAGCAAGGTCGGGGGCGAACGGGATAGCCTTGCGCGGTTCTACCAACGCGTCGCGCGCGTGCGGGTAGAAGCCCAGGTCGGGGAGTAGCCCCGTGTTGCGCTGTCCCGTGTGCTCGAAGTCGTACACCTCATCGGGCAGCGTCACGGCGCCCAGGTCGTGGGCTTGGACATAGAGTGCGAGTGGGAGTTGAAGACGGCGCGTGACGCGCCCGGCCCCGGGCCAGGTCCCTGCCATGCGAACTAGTACCCCTTCCACGACTTCATAAAGGTATTCGTCATCATCCGGCCAGTCTAGCAGGTCCGCGACGGTCATAGGGTACGGCGCGTCGGGCACGATCTCGGCCCACGGCGCGATAGAGTCTGGTGGGAAGGCGCGGAGTGCGGTCATGGGTATCGTGTCCTCTGTTCATCGGTCGTGGTCAATCGTCTTCATAGTCTACCCAAGTATACATATATGCGATGGCTCTACGTCCCGCGCAGGGACGCTGGTTGCCGTCCATCGATATCGGTGAACCCGTATTCCAGCGCGAGTTCCGCCGCGAAGAGGACCTGCCCGGACTTGCGCATGATGTGCGGGTCCGCCGCCAACGCCGCGACCGCACGCCCGATAAACTGGGGCGACTCCGCGTTGGACAGGTCGAAGTGCGCGGCCGCGCGCAGGACGCTTTCCGTGCGCACCAGCCCCGGATAGAGCGCGACGGCCGCGACGTCGTGCGCGCGCAGGTCGTGCGCCATGCAGGCGGCCATACGGTCGTCGGCGGCCTTGGCTATCCCGTAGCACACGCCGCTGTCGTCTTTGGCCGCCGCGATGAAGGAGATGTTTACGATCAGCCCCGCGCGGCGCGCGACCATGAGCGGGGCGGCCAGGACGCTAGCGACGTAGTGTGCGCGGACACCGGCCTGGAACATGGCGTCCCAGCGCGATAGGGGCATCGTCCAGAAGCCCTGCTCCGTCCAGAACTCCGTGCCGTCCCAGAAGAACTCGTAGCCGCCCCAGACGTTGTTGACGAGGATGTCCAGGCGTCCGTGCGCGGCCTCGATCCGGGCGAGCACGGCCTTGACCTGCTCGTCATCGCGATGATCGCAGGCGATGGCGACGCCATGGCCGCCCAGGCGGTTCACCTCGTCGACGGTCTGATGAATCGTTCCCGGGAGATTCCCGACCCCCTGGCCGTCGTCGACGGTCCGGCCCGTGACGTACACGGTGGCGCCCGCTTCACCCAGGCCAAGGGCGATGCCCTTGCCCACACCACGGCTCGCGCCCGTGACCAGGGCCACTTGCCCGTTTAGTGTTGTCATGTATCATCCCCCCACTTGTTCAAGCACGCTCCATGATACATCATAGTGGTCAGCGCGCGGCGTTCTTATGGGGATAACGTGGCGTGCGCGGCGTCATGTGCGTAGAGTATGGGGGCTTTACCGTCACGAGCATGCGCCTGACGATTGTGCCGCGTGGCGTTTGCGCTGTCACGACCAGCGTCAGCCGTTGGATGGATCGAATCCTTGACTGAATGACGGAGGTCTATAGACCAGTGTTCGGAAGCATGATCCTGCCGTGTTGTGAAGCATAGTGGCGCCTGCGCCACGCCTTGTTGGCTGCCGACGGATCGTCGTGTGCTGTGACGCAGGACCAGGAGCGTTGACGCGCGTGAAACGTGGTCAGGCGTGGGCAGCCAGCCACGTCAGAATGCCGGCCCGGATTTCTGGATCCAAGCGAGTATCGGGCCCGTTGTAGCTCCCCGCTATCTCGGCCGGCGCCAACGCCGACCGCGGCCGCGGTTCCTGCTTGAGGACGTGATTCGCGTTCTCGGGGTAGAGGAAGGTCACATCCGCCCGTCCCGCGGCGGCACGTTGGAGCGGCGCGCCATCGGCTTGCCAGTCGACCTGGATGTCCTTCTTCCCGATGATGACCAGCACCGGGACGTCCACCTGCCGGAGCAGGGTCGCCGCATCGGCCCTCCAGAGTTCACGGGCAAAGGGCAGGTTGGCCGGCGTCTCCAGGCTCTGCAGCAGCAGCCGGACACCCTGCGGCAGCGACAGATCCGGGGCGATAGGCTCGCCCGCCAAGAAGCGGGCGATGGCTGCGTCGTAGAGGTTCATCAACGCAGCCCTGTTCGGGAGGCCAGCGGCCTGCGCCGCCAATTGGGAGCGCGCCACCGTGCCGACGGGCCGTCCGGGAGGACCGGTCAGCACGAGTCCCGCGAATGGAATCGCGGGGCTGCGCAGTTGGTAGTTCAGGGCGTGCAGGGTCCCCTCACTGTTGGCGAGCGCGAAGATGCGGCCGTCACGGGCGTACACTTGGCTTGCCATCGTGCGTACGGCTCCGGCGAGTTCGTCGACATGGCTTTGCATGCTGAGCTTACCGATGAGGGCTTGCATGTTCTCGCGGGCCTGGGGGCCGGAGGCGCGCTTGTCGTAGCGCAGTGACGCGATCCCGGCCCGTGCGAACGCCTCCGCAAGCAGGCGGGCGCTGCCATTGGATCCCGGAAGGAGTGATGAATTCCAATCGCGGTCAGTGGGGCCGCTGCCCGCCACCATCACCACAGCGGGAAAAGGTCCGGGACCAAACGGCCTGACCAACGTGCCATGAACGGTCGTCGCGCCCAGCCGCCAGGTGATGTCCGCGCGCGCTCCAGATGAATCTTGATCAGTCATTATGCACATCCTTTATCCTCACTCTTTCGCTACGTCCTGAAACTGGGCGGCCACACGCGCCCGCAGGTCGGCGATGAACGCCTCACGCTGGTCCACGTTGATCACCACCTCGCGTACGGTCCAGACCGGCAGCGCGTGGAACAGACGGAACCGCTGGGGCCGCCGCAGCCGGATTGCCACCAGGTTGACCGGCCAGAGAGCGACGAACAGGGTGTGCCGGTAGAGGGCGATGGGAAAGTGCGTGGGCTTGCGCTCCGTGGCATGCACGGCGGCGATGTCGCGATAGGCGATCTGGCCGCGGAAGTTGAGGCCCTGGCGGATCACCAGGTGATCGGCGTCCAGTTCGTGTGCGGTCAACCACGGGCTGACCACGACGCCGGCGCCGAGCGCGGCCGCACGCGCGTTCTTCCCGAGGCTCTCGCCGGCCAGCCGGTGGCCCCGCGCCACCAGCGCCATGTTCGTCAGTGGCAGAAGCATCGCGCCCAGGGTCAAGGCGCCCCAGCCCCAGGTCACCTGGGGCGTGCGCGTATACGAGTACCGAGTGGTCGTGGTCATTGGTGTGGGTCTCCTTGTGGGTCTCCCGCATCAACGGTTTCGTCGCTCAACCAGGCGTACTCCACGAGCGTGCGCACGTCGCGCAAGAGCTCGACGCACAGAGCGATCCCTGGGGTCACCAGCAGCGCGTAGCTGGACGCGATGCCCAGCCGGCCCCACAGCGGCAGGTCCTTGCGCGTCACGATCGCCAGGTCGTGCGCCACGCTGCGCAGGAGCAGCACGATCAAAGCGATGAGCCCGCCCGTCAGTGCGATGCCGGCGCCTTGCCGGCGCAAGCGTCGACGCAGATGCGGGCGCAGGTTCGGCGCCCGGGGCGTGGGCTGCAGGCCGGCCAACGCCGCGTCGCCGGCCTGCAGCTGCGCCAGCTCCTGGGTACAGATCGCGCACGTCGCCAGGTGTGCCGCGACCTGCCGGCGGCGCGCCGGATCGAGCTCGCCGTCAAGATAAGCGGAGAGCAGCGGTTCCAGGGTGTCGTGCGCATCGTTCATCGTTCTATCTCCTGCTCTTGCTGACTATAGGCGGCGCGGAAGGCCTGCCGGGACCGATGGATTAGCGACGTGACGGCCTCCACGCTGATCCCCAGCGCCTCGCCGATCTCCGCATAGGAGAGGCCCTGCCATTGCCGCAGGATCAGCGCCTGCCGGTAGTGGGCCGGCAGCGCGTCCAGCGTGCGCTGCTCGTGCTGGATTAGTCGCTGCTCCGGATCGCTGGCCGCGCGATCGGCCAGCAGCGCCAGCGCCTCCTCCTCGGGCGCCGGGACCGGGCGCCGCGCCGCGGCACGCTGGGCGTCGATGCAGGTGGTGGTGGCGATGCGGTAAATCCAGGCCTTGAAGGTCGTCTCCGTCGCCGTGCGGCGCAGGTGCAGGAAGGCTTTGAGGAAGACATCCTGCGTCAACTCTTCGGCCAGCGCGGGGTCGCCCACGCCGCGATAGATGTAGCCGAAGATAGGCTGGCCATAGCGGGCGAAGAGCGCGTCGAACGTCCGCACATCGCCACCCTTGAACGCGGCGACCAACGCCTCGTCGGCCGCCTCCTCGGCGCCATGCGCGCGGGCGTCCCGAACCGGATCAGCCGGCGCTGCCGCGAACGGCATCCAGAGCACGGACCACATGATGGAAGCACTGTCCCTTTCCGTCGTTTTGACCTGTCATAGGTGGTAACGTCGGGCGCGCGCAATCCTTTCGCAGGCACGGACGACGCAGCGAAGGCGCGTGCCGCTCTCGATCTCCGTGGTCTCGGTGTACGTTCCGGCCGCCGCGCTCACGGTATCTCCGGGCGTCGCTTTAGCGAGAGCGCCGCCGGTGGTCGCGCACGGCGCCCCGGACGACAGGCAGCTATTTCCGTCGTTGCCGGTCGGCGCGGCATAATACGTGGCGCCCGTCGCGTAGGCGATCGGCGCGGTCTCCAGCGGATGCGCCGGCCCGATTCCGGGCACAATGCAGCAACTTACAATGAGAGCGGCTGGCGCGGCCTATTCAGCGGCGAGCTCTTCGGCCGGCAGGGTAAATTGCGCGGCGGCGGCGACCAGCGCGTCTGGCCCGTCGCGAAGCGTCCGCGATAGGCGCGCTGGCCCAGGTACGGCGTGAGCAGGTCTTGCCGCCTCCGGCTCAGGTAGGACCATACGCTGCCGAGCGTGACCACGCTCTCGTCCTCACGCAACAGGGCCGGGACCAGCGCATGGAAGCGCTCCGGCTGCCAGCGCGACAGCAGGCGCAAGGCGTGGTCGGCGGTGTACGAGGAGAGCGTGGTCGCGGCGATGCGCCCCAGGATCTCGCCCAATTCGTCGAACAGGCGCAGCCGCCGGCCCAGGCTAACGGCCACGCGCCGCACGTACGACTCGCGCTCGCGGGTCTCCCACGAGCGCAGCACCGGGAGTAGGATGGGCGCCACGCGGGCGATATCGGCGTCGGTGAGACGCCCCTCCAGGTTGTCGACCGGCAAGTCGCCGCGCTCGCGTACCAGAGCCGCCATCCACTCGGCGGCCCAGGCGGGGTGAAACGGGAACAGTGACGCGACCAGGCGGCCAGCCTGGGCCGCCGTGCCGCCCGAGAGATCGGCGGCGTCGAGGGCGTCGCGGATAGTCGCCCCGAGGTCGGCGAGCTGTGGGGCGCGCCAGGTACCGGGCGGCAGGCCGGCCAGCCCCGCGAGCATGGCCAGGCGCACGGGGTCCTGCTCGTTGCGGCGCGCGTGCACGAGCGCCAGGATCTCCCCCGCGCGCCCCCGCTCGTAGCGCACCGTGGCCGTGAGCGCGGCGAGCGCGGCGGCGCGCAGGTCGGGATCAGGCGAACCGATGGCGGGCGTGAGCAGGGCGCGCGCCTCATCCCAGGGCAGCAATCCGGCGTAGGGCAAGCGTTGCAGTGGGCGGGTCGCCAGGGCCGGCAGGGCTAGGTGACGCCGCGCCTCGGGCACGCGCAGCGCGGCGGGCAAGTCGCGCAGGGTCTCGATGGCGACGGCGCCGCCTCCGTCGCGCCAGCCCCGCTCGCCGGCCGTGAAGACGGCGGCGCGGACCTCGGGGCGCAGGCGGCGGAAACGGTCCGCCACGGCCCAGCGCGCCTCGGGCATCCGCTCCAGCGCGGCGATTAGCCGGCCCGCGTCGAGGCGATGCGCGACCCGCTCCAGCGGCAGCGCGACGTCGTCGTCCGCGCGCAGCACGACGTCGACGACCGCTGCCGGGCGCCGCATGAGCAGCGGGGTGAGCGCCGCGCCCAGGTTGCGCAGGGAGACGCGGCCGTCCAGCGACGCGGCCAGCGCCAGCGTCGCGTCGGGGCGCGACTGGGCCAGGATAGGCGCTACGGCGTTGATCTGCCACAGCAGGCGCGGGTCGTCGTCGTCCATGCCCGCGACGCGCGCCGACAGCGTCTCGACGGCCATGTCGGGATGCAGGCGCGCCAGCCGCACCCAGAGGGTGCGGCTGGCGCTGTCCTGTACCTGTGGTAGGTGTGCGGCGACGGCGTCGCGCGAGCCGAACGGTAACAGATCGGCCAGCTGCCGCGTGTCGCCGTCCGCGGCCAGTCGTCCCAGGACGGCGTCGATGGGATCAAGCCGGCGCTTCAGCCACAAGCGCTTGGCCAAACGGCGGCGATCTTGCGGTTGCAGGGTAGCGAGGGCGCGGACCGCCTGCGCGTCGTCGCAGACGCGGGGGACGAGCGCGATAGCCAGTCCGCGCAACAGGCGCGACGGGTCGGCCAACGCGCGCAGGGCGTGGACGCCGTCGCCGCTGCCGTAGCAGGACATCAGCGCCAGGTGGCGCTCGTAGAAACCGCGCGCCTCCAGGTCGGCCAGCGCCGCCACGAGATCCGTGTCGTCGCGGCCAGCCCGATCGAGCGCGACTATCTCGCGCATGCGGGCGTCGTATGTCAGCGGCTCGAGCCGCGTCAGGATCGTGTCGGCGGTCGTCATCGGTTGTCGTCCCACTCATGCCACTCATCCGCTCATGCATGGACACCTCGCGTAGCGCGGCGCGACAGCGTAGACAGGATGGCACAGCGCCAGCGTGCTGTCAAACTAGCACGATGATTGACATAACGAAGGCTGTCGTGCTCTTGGGAGCGACGCCGGGTGGAGGCGCGACGCGCTACACTATGGGCATGGTAAAGGCGATGGGGGTGAATGCTATGGTAGCGCAACGCAAGCGGGTGACCGTCGCGGAGTTTATGGCCCTGCCGGACGACGGCAACAAGCACGAATTGGTGAGAGGAGAGGTGCGCGTCATGCCGCCGTCGAAGGGGGAACACGGGTTTGTCGAGACGGCTATCACAGAGGCCATCGGACGCTACCTGTACGATAGGGCGATCGCGTTGGGCTGGGAGCCGCGCCAAGGCATTGGCGCACGCAACAGATTGGTTGGGCGCGTCGGCGGCGGCGAGTTGGGGCTGCGCTTCGCGGTCCCCGACGACCCGAGCATGGTCCGCGGCGCCGACGGCGTCTACGTCCCGCCCGCGCAGCTCGCCGAGGTCGCCTGGGACGGGCGGGAGTATTTCCCCGCGGTCCCGGCCCTCGTCATCGAGGTCATCAGCGCGTCGGATCGCGCCGATCAGGTCAATGAGAAGATACAGGACTACCTCATAGGTGGCGCGCGCCGCGTATGGTGCGTCTACCCGGCGCAACGCCGCGTGCACGTCCACGACGCGCAGGCCCCCACGCGGGTCGTGAGCGGCGCGGACAGCCTCACGGACGACGACCTGTTGCCCGGCTTCGCCCTCCCGCTCAACCTCGTGTTCGCGTAGCCATAGGTATCCATGGCGCTATGCGCGCTCCTGGTCGGTCGTCAAGAGCGAGTGCATGATGAGATCAAGCCGTCGCCCGTGGAACTCTTCATACGAGCGCAGCAGCCCTTCGCGTTGGAAGCCCGCGCGCGCGGCCACGCGCTGAGACGCTACGTTGTGCGGTTCCACCAGGATTTCCAGGCGCGCGATACAGAGCGCCGCGAAGGCCCAGGCGCCAAGCAAATGTACGGCCTCTGTCGCGGCGCCCTGCCCGCGCGCCGCCGGAATGACCCAATAGCCGAAGCTGGCACGACCGCGCGCCCTGTTCTCCAACCACAAGGCAATCAATCCCAGGGGTTGGTCGGTCACTGCGTCCGCGATACACAGGACAACACCGGGACGCGTCGTCGCGTGCCGCTCCTGGCGCTCGATCCAGGCGCGCCCGGCCTCGTCACTGTAGATCGCCGGCACGCTCGTCGTGGTGGGGATATAGGGATCGTGACTCGCCTGCTCCACGGCAGGCAGATCACGTAGGGTCCAGGGCCGCAGTCTGATCGTACTGTTTGACAGCGGAGGATTGGGATAGGCCGGGCGTTCTGTCATAGCTGCCTCCTGGTGTTGCGGATACGGGTGTGCGATGTTCGCGGTATAGTGTTTTCGTCCCGCACATGACCCACACCTCACCGGTCTCCTTGACCTCCGTCACCATGAGAAGCTCGCCGCACTCTCCGCAACGCGTTGTCACCGGATGCCCCTGGTCGTAGGCGTCTAGCGCTTCCATCGCTTGCACCAACTCCGGGTGCTTTGACAGAATGCCCGCGGGAATGCCTTCTAACGCCATCAGTACCTCCCGGTCTGTCGCATCTGCTCAATCTCGCGCATCATCTCTTGCACGTCACTGTCCGTGATGCCCCAGTGATCGCGAGCTTGAATCATCAGTTCGCGCGCCTGTATTTCCGCCTCGACAACAGAGTTGATACCCTCACGCTGTTGTTGGACGTGGATAAGCTCCTCTCGCAGTATACGAATGTTGCCGACATACTGTGGGCGCACGAATATGTCGGCGCCAAGAGTGGCGGCACGGTAGTTTTCCGGTGGCGCGTTGTGTCTCCGCGCGCCAATCGAGGTACGCCTGCGCCTCATCGTCGGAATGGATAGTAATAGCGAGGCTACGCGGTATCTTATCGAAAAGTCGGGGGGCTAGGCCGCTGCGAGCGCCACGGGGGCGTGGGCCTCAGCCGCGCGTTGGGTGATGAGGGCGGCCAGGGAGGGCATCCGATTGGCGCCAGAGAGACGGTCGTG
>JAABUV010001599.1_pt1 | contig 32575 bp, 42 predicted proteins | sample 5559971 | NCBI WGS metagenome assembly JAABUV01 (sample SAMN10711881, study PRJNA513362) | rock metagenome | isolation source: Antarctica rocks | place: Antarctica: Victoria Land, Knobhead nord | collected 2015-12-19
GCGGGCCGGGCAGCAGCGGGCGGCGGAAGAGCATGTCGCTGTCGACGATCAGGATGTACTCCTCCGGGGGCGCGGCCTCCTTGAGCCAGGTGGACACTGTGTAGGGCTTGAGGTAGGTGGGATAGCTGCGCGACGCGCGCCAGCGGCAGTCAGCGGCGGCGCTCCTGACCAGGCGACCTCACACGGTCTGCGCATGGTCTGTGCTGCGGCGGACAGGGAGCTGCACGTGTCGTCGAACTGAGTGCTTGCAGAGCGTGTGAGGAGCTACGGCCAACGCGATTGTTGTTGCGTGACACACGCCAGTGGACAGACAAGGCAGGGCAAGGCTGGACGGTGCGGACACGCACTAGTCGCCGTCGATCTGCTTCATGGATGGCACGACCCAGGTCGGCATGGCCCAGTAGACGGTGCGGCGGCGCAGCTCCTCGAGCGTGCATGATGCCAGCCGCGTGATCGCGCCGGGCTGCCGCGCTCGCAGGAAGCTGAAGTACAGGCCCAGGCACTGCCAGTCCGCGTGCGCCTCGCAGCTGGTGGCGACCACGGTGTGGATGCTGGGGGGCCGCGCGGCGGGCTCCGGCAGGCCGTGCGCGCAGGCCAGGCAGGTCACCAGCGCTGTCAGTGCCGCCCAGCCCCGGCGGTCCATACCCACGACCGCATCCTTCTGTTCATGCAGCTCGGCAATGAGCGCAGACCCTGGTGAGCATGACCAATCAGGCCCTCCCCCTTTTCAGTACGAGGCCTCCAAGAGCAGACAGGCACTCCGACTGCACTGGGCCGAGCTGGTGACCAGGGCGACAACAAGCGACAGGGCCTGATACTGTAGCGAAACCTTGCACCTTGCCGCTCGCGGCGTTGCGAATCTAGTTTCCTGGCGCTGAACCTGGCCGGGGCGCCGGCAGGCGGGGCCCGCGCAGGTCACCCGGGCGCAATGCGGGGCGCATGCGGGTGAGGCAGACCCTCGCACAGGCGGAGCTGGGTCAGTGCGAGCGCCGCGAGCGCAGGGAACCCAGGATGGGAAGGAAGGAGAGCCCCATGGACACCCTCCGCAGGTCCGCCCGCCTCGCGCCGCCGATGCCGGGGGCGCTGTTGCCTGTTTGGCCACTTCTTGTAGCACTCCCTGTCCTTCCACTGGCTGCGGGGCATTGCTCCCTCTTTCTCGGGCGCCTCCAGCCCCTGCACGCCGCGGCACACCTCGCGGCCCACCCGACGCGCACGTGCGCCCGGGGCACAGGTACAAAGCGCCGATTCTCATCGTGGCGGTGCCGGTGCGCGCCCCGCATCAGACGCAGCTGCCGCGGCAAACGCCCTGGCGCCCCGCCCGAGCGCGCCCGGGCTAACCGGGCGCTGCTCAGGTGCTGCTGGTCGCTTGCATCCTGCTGGCGCTGCCGCGCGGCGCCAGCCGCACGAGCTTCATCAGGCGCCTCGCGCCCGACACATTCAGCAAGCGCGCGGAGCAGATGAAGGACTCGATCCCCGCGGGCCAGGGGCACGACGTGTTCTGCGTCGTCTTCGACGCCGGCAGCACCGGCGCGCCCCGGCCGAAACCCCCGCAGGCCCCCCGCCCGCTGCCGCTGCCCTGGCTGGGCGCGCGTGGCCCGCCTCCGCTGCGCGCGCGTGGGGCGCCGGGCTCCGGCCGGGGGTACCAGGCGGCGCGCTGTGCCGTGTCCCATTCTAGAGGCGGCTGTAGCGTGCCGGCGCAGATACGGGGGCCTGCCTGCAGCCCCGGCAGCGCCAAGCCCGCAGTCGTGAGCTGTTACTGCCGCCGCGCAGTCCTGGCCGCGGCGTTTGCTTCTCCCATGCAGGCGAGGTGCGAAAGCGCCGCCGCGGCCGCGCGCGCGCAGGCAGCCGCGTGCACGTGTACAAGTTCACGCAGGCCGGCGCGAAGCTGGACCTGCAGGGCGACACGTTCGAGCAGCTCAAGCCGGGGCTGTCCTCGTTCGCGGACGACCCGCAGGCCGCCGCCGACTCGCTGCAGCCGCTGCTGCAGACCGCGCTGGCGACTGTGCCGGAGGACCTGCAGGCGCGCAGGCCCTGCGTGCCCGCAGATCTTACCCTAAACCTAATACTGCCAGCCACGCATGCGCGAACGTGCGTGGGGCGCCGCCGCGCGGACGGGCTGAGCGCTCAGAGGGCGCGCTGGGGGGCGACGCGCGCGCCGGGCTGCCTCGCACAGCCTCCACACAGCCCGGCGTCGGGGCAAGTAGTGGCGCGCGCATGACGGCGCCGCGCGTGGCCGCGCAGGGCAGGACCAAGGTGAAGCTGGGCGCGACGGGGGGCCTGCGGCTGCTGCCGGGCGGCAAGGCGGAGCTGATCCTGGACCGCGTGCGCGACTTCCTGCGCGCCTCGCCCTTCCTGCTGGACGAGGACGCTGGCGTCACCATCCTGGATGGTCCGGCCCGCCTCATACCCTATACCCTATACCCTTTACCCCTTGCCCCTTCCCCCCCCCCATGGGCCCAGGACCGCGCCCGCTGAGTTGTCATCGCGCTACGCCGGCAGCTCGCCCGTGCCCTCGCCGCGGAGCGGTCGCCGGCCGCTACCGGCTTGCCGCGCCCGCGGTGCGCCGGGCGGGGTCCTCCAAATCGCGCGCCGCGCGCAGGCGCGGACGAGGGCGCGTTCGCGTGGCTGACGCTCAACTACCTGCTGGGCAACCTGGGCAAGGGCGAGGCGCGCACGATGGCCGCCATCGACCTGGGCGGCGGCTCGGTGCAGCAGGCGTACGCGCTGACGGCCTTCGAGGCGGCCGCCGCGCCCGACGGCTACATCACCAAGCTCGCCGGCGGCGGCCGCACGTACTCCGTCTATGTGCACAGGCGCGCGGCGCGCCGTACGCCTTGCGCCGGCTCGGGGGCCCCATGCAGCGCTGAGAGCCTGACTCAAGTTTTAAGAAAAGGGAGGATAGTTGCAATATTAGAAAATGGTCTACAGAGCGCGGCATTCCATTGTCACAGTCACACAATATTCAGTCGCTGATTAACTTGAACCACGGCTGCGCGTGCAGCTACCTGGGCTTTGGGCTGATGGCGGGCCGCGCGGCGGTGCTGGCGTTTGAGGAGACGCGCGCGGCCAACCCCTGCATCCCGGCCGACCACAGCGGCTCGTACGAGTACGCGGGCGCCGTGCACGAGCTGACCAGCCACCCGGACGGCGCCAGCTTCGCCGCCTGCAGTAAGCTCGTCGCGATGGTGCTCAAGCTGGACGCCGACTGCGGCGCGCCGCGGGTGCGCGCCGCCCTCCAGCGCTCGCGCGCGCGCGCGCGCACGCTCAGGCTCCCATGGGCCAGCCTCATGGAGCGGGCCTCGGCGCGGCGCCCGGGTCGGGTCGCCGATCCGGGTCGGCCCTGCCCGCTCTCCCGCGCGCGCGCTTTGGCGGGCGAGCCGCCGCCAGGCTGCGGCCGCTCTTCAAGTGTGCTCCGCAACCTGTTAACATGCCCGCGCGCGCAACCCAGGTCCCCGGGCGCCCGCTGAGCAGCAAACATGCCCCAGGCACGCCGGCCGGCGGCGGGCGCGCCCCGATCCTGCCCCGCGCGCCGCGCAGGACCAGTGCGCGTTCAACGGCGCGTGGGGCGGCGGCCGCAAGCCGACCGCGTTCTACGTCTCGTCGTACTTCTGGGACCGCGCGACCGACGCGGGCATCATCGCGGACGAGGGCGCCATCACCTGGACGCTCAAGCCGGACGACCTGGGCGCGGCCGCGCAGAAGGCCTGCGCCGCGTCGGCCGCCAAAGTGGCCGACCTGTTCCCCAAGGCGCGCCCCATGCGCGCCCGCCGCGCATGCAGCACGCCCGCGCGCCGCCCGGCCGCCGACCGGGCATCCGCGCACCTCGGGAGCCTGTGCGCGGCTGCCTGCCACGAGCCCGGCCCGCGCGCGCTTGTCCTGTTCCTGTTCTGCCACCAGCTCCTGCCTGCGCCGCCATGAATTGCCAGCTCGCGCGGCGCGCGCACCAGCCGAGCGGCGCGCGCGGGCGAGCATCGCCGCCGCCGCCTGGTGTTGCAATTTGCGCGTGTGCATGTCTGCGCGAGGCTGCAGCGCAGGCGCCCCCGCACCAGCTACTCCCTGCAGCACAACCCGCGGCCCGTCGAGCAGAGCGGGCGTGCCGCTTGTGCATGTGCCCGCGCCGCATCGATCCCAGGCAGGGCGCGCGAGCCGAGGCAGCCGCGGCCGCGCGCGGCAGGTGGAGAAGGCGCAGGCGCCGTACCTGTGCCTGGACCTCAGCTTCCAGCACGCGCTGCTGACGCACGGCTTCAAGATCGAGGCGGCCAGCCCCGTCACGCTCGTCAAGCGCGTCAAGTACCTGGGCCAGGAGATCGAGGCCGCCTGGCCGCTGGGCGCCGCCATCAACCTGCTCTCCTCCTAGGCGGCGGGCCGCGGCGCGCGCGGGCGGTGCAGGCCTGGGCACCCCGCGCGTGTGAGCCGTTAAGCCAGGACCTGCGAGCTGAATGCCTGCGCGCTGGCCGGGCTGTCAAGCAGCGGCCGCGAGCGCGCGCGCCGCGTGCCAAGGCGCAAGGGGCGGCGCGGCGTGACCGGCCGTGCACGAGCCGCGAGCGTGCCTTGTGCTGTGCGGGTCGGCGGCCGGCTGCGGCAGTGCGCCCGGCCGCGGCCTGGCCTGCGGGTGCCAGCTGCAGCTGGGGCGCCCGCGCGCGCATGTCAGCAGCGCCTGCGCGCTGCATCTGCGGCAGTCTGTGTGGGGTGCCTCGCGCGCGGCAGCGACATGCAAGCTGCACAGCCGGCCAGAAGGCTGTTTCTAGGCAGGCAATATCGGGTGCGTAGGCGGCGCTGGACATCTGTGAAAGGTGTTTGGGTGTATACAGATAAGCTTTTGCAAACAGTTTTGAATGGGCCTGCTTGATGGCGGCTGCCATGTTTATGGCAGCGGCAATAAGTGGGGTTTGATGCCTGCGCTCAGGGTCATATTGCATTCATTCAGGGCTCATTTGCAGCGGCCTTGAGCGCGAGGAGTGGTCCAAACAAACAGAATTTACAGCAGATTAGTTTTGCACGCTGCCGAAACATGCATGCGTGGACATGCTCCAAGCTGCCCAGAACAGCGCAGCAGCCCGGAGGCCACCACGAACAGATGGTACTTTGCAAAGTCTGGACATTGCGTCATGCCCAAGTCTGTTATCCCCCAGAGGCCTGGTTCAATAGGTATCCTGCGCTTCATGCGCATGGACTGGGCCAAGACCCTAACAAGCCAGGAGGCCCGCACAGTACGCCCTGTATGAGGGGACTCACGGCAGGTTCCGGCAAGCACCCAGACGTACATAGCAGATAAGAAAGAAACTGACTAAAGAGCAAGGCAGGGGCGCACACGTGCTCCGCACTTGCACAGCACCCTGAGGAGCATAGCACTGTGTTAGCAGTCCTGTGCATGCTGACCCGGCGGTGCTCCTCCCCTAGACCTACGCTAGAAGGCATTTGCCAGACAAGTAGACCGAGGGTTGCAACCCATGACAAGAAGAAGACTGGCTCTCCAACCGCTGAAGCGTGCAGTCACATGCCCATGAGCGCCTCAAAGCGTTGTGCGCATGTGTCAGCAAATCTCATGGCAAAAGGCAGGCGAGCGCCGCGTCGCCGCGTCAGATTTCCTGGAGCTGGCAGGGTCGCCACGCTCTAAATGCACAGGGGAGCCTAGAATTGTACAGCCACCACACCGGACCACGCAAACACCCTCAAAAAGCTCCTGGCTACTACCCATCTACTTCAGCGCCCAAGGAGCGGCGCAGACACTGCGCGGCTCTCCTACAAGCAAGCAGTCTGCTTAGCCTCTGTGTGCTCTAAGCCCTTGCTTAACCCAGGCTGATCAGAAGATGGCATGAAGGGCTATGCGCCCTGCAGATGTCTACCAGCCCACGCATGAGCCGGAAGAAATCCTGCCGCGGTCATACGGGGCTCTCTGGGATCCCGATGTTTGCGCGAGTCCAAAAGCTGTTCAAGTGCGGCGCCAGCGTGGCGACACTGCCCAGAGGCGGCCTGCCTGGCAGCGCCCCGGCGGGCGCGCCCTGCCCCTTGCCAGCAGGCGCCACCATCGGTTGCCCTACCTGCACATGCCAGGCGCCCGCGCCCTCCGCCGGTGCATGGCAGCCCCCAAGCTCGGCGCGCGCGCCTCTTACCTCCCACTGGCCGTCCTGCGGGCCCTATTCTACCCTGCGCCGGCGCGCTGGCCGGGGCGCAGGCGCTCCAGCGGCCACTGCCATTGCGTGTCGACGACATGCTCAGCTGACGGCGCCTCGCGCGGCACGAACATGTTGATCGCGTGCACCCACGCGCCGCATGTGGGCTGCACCATGGCGCCCATGTAGCCGAGCCCCTCCTGCCCGCCCGGCAGCATGATGCCGCCGTGCACCTGCGCGCGGGCGGCACGGGGTCAGCCGCGCGCGGGGCTGGGCGGAGCGCCCGATGTGGGCGCCGGCACAGGCACGCGGATCGGGCTGCAGCCGGTGCCGCGTCCCTGCATGTGATTGCAGTGAAAAGGACATTCTGAGATAAAGCCAGCCCAGAGCAACCTGATCACTTGAAGGATACTCTTCAGAGAACATTGCAGTGCTGTTCCGCAGCTACTCGGCTGGCCGAGGGCGGCAGAGAGTCGCCCGGCAACCTGCAGTGGCGTTGGCGCGAGGCGCGGGTGGCGCGCGGGGCAGCACCTCAAAGGGCCCGGCGTGCTCGGGGTCCACGAAGGCCTTGCCATGCTCATGCTTGTAGGGCTGGCGCTTGCGCGTCGTGTAGTGCTGCATCGGGTGGCCGCCGCCGGCGGGCCCGCGCGACCACAGGTCCGCCTCGTCATCCGCGCTCGCGCAGGCGGCGCAGAAGGCGTCGTAGCGCCACAGCCGCGCGATGGTGCGCCCGCGGAAGCAGTACTTGACGAGCGCTTGCACGGAGCGCACGGAGGGGCTGGGCAGCGCGAGGTACTCGTCGTGGTCGGCCAGCGCGAGGCGCAGGTTGGCCATGCCCCAGCCCATCAGGATGGCGTGCGAGTAGATGACCGGCTGCCAGCACTTGATGTGCGCGGGGCCGGAGCACCAGGCCGTGCCCTCCCACAGCACGAGCACGAGGCGGCCAGCGTCCACGAGCGCCGCCAGGCGCGGGTCCGCCAGGAAGGAGGCCACAAAGATGCTCTGCCGCCCCGCGGCCGCGCCGCGTCAGCCGCGCCGCCCCCGCCCCCGCCCGCGCCGCGCGCAGAGCTGGGCGCCGAGCCCGGCGCCGCAGCACTCTGACACACAGCTTTGGTCACGGCCTCTGGGCACCGAGCAGCCCGCTCGCCATGATGGCCTGTGAGTACCAGTGCGGTGCGGAGCACGACGGCGCGCCACGCAGCGCGCGGCGCGGCGCGCCTGCGTGTACTGGAAGAAGCGGCTGTAGCCCAGCTGCAGGTGGTACTGGATGTAGTAGAAGAGCACGTTGTTGGCGGCGCCCGGGTCGGTGTGCTCCAGGAAGGGGTGCAGCACCGCGTGCACGCGCGGCTCCGCCGACGCGGCCGCCCGGTGCTGCAGCGGCCGGTGCAGCGCGCCTGCGCGCGGCGCCCCGCGCTCGGCGCGGGGCGGCGAGCGCGCGGGCCTGCTTTCCAGCCCCGGCTGCGTGGCGGCACGCAGGGTGCCCGCGTGCAACAGGCACGCAGTGCGCGCCTGGCAACCACCCAAGTCAGTGCCACGCCCGCTGCTCCAAGTCCAGGCGCAGAGACACACTGCAGCGCCAGTCTCCCTCACCGCCGTCCACACAACATGCCTGTCCACATACGCTCGTTCAGAGCGCTGCAGGGCTGGCAAGGGCGACCCAGGGCGAACGCACCCGGCGAGAAGTAGGCATAATCGGCGATGCCGAAAACGTGCAGCGTATAGTCAGCGGCGGCCTCGGCGGCGCTGAGCGCCAGCTCCACCGGGTACGGCACGCACATGCGGTAGTAGTCGTCCGTGCCCGGTGCGGGCCGCTCCGCGTTAAAGCCTGCCATCAGCTCACGCAGCACGCGGAAGCGCAGCGCGGTCCGCTCGCCGCGCACCGGCCTGCGCGGTGCGGCCCGCCGGCGCGGCGTCGCGCCCGTGCCGCCCCGGCCGCTGGCTTTGCTTGATGAATAGGACGGCCTAAAGGGCTGACCTGCGGCTCGCGACCTGATCTCCCGCTATGCAGCAAAGCGTCACGGCTGCAGGCGGCTGCGCAGGGGTATTTTGAGAAACCGGAGCGTCCAGGGCCTGCTTTACCCGGCTGTGCCAGGGGCCTGGAGCGTGCACGGGGGCGGGCAGCAGGGAGGGCGCTGCATGGCGGCCAGGGCAGGGCGCACTGCAGGAACAGGTCCGGCCATGTCGAGCCGGGGACGTGGGGCTGGCAGAGGTACCCGCCGCCCCACCCCTGTCGCGCAGACGCTTGTTGGTGCGTCGAGCAGGAGCCCTTCCTGTCGCGCACACGGCGTTGCAACTGCGCCGTACGTGCCGGGCCGCGCCTGCCACGCGCGCTCGGCGGACTCCGCAAACAGGAAGCCGCGCAGCGCGACGCCGCCGCCGCGGTGCAGGCCCTTGAGGTAGATGTGCACCACCGCGGCCTCGCGGAAGCCGGCCACCGCAATGACTCCCGGCAGCGCAAAGTGGTGCACGCCCAGCTGCGCGCGCGTGCCGAGAGTCGGCGTCGGGGCAAAGCGGGCGCACACTCTTGCGGGCGGGCCTGGGCGCACGTGCGAGGGACGGCTGCCGGACGTCTACAAGTAAGCCAGGTGAGCAAAGCGTGGCAGCGCCTACGGGTGGCAAGGCAACATCCTCACCTCGCCCGAGTTTTTCACCAGGTGCCGTATCGACCAGTGCGCCCCATGCGCGCGCTGCAGCCCGCGCTGCAGGGGCTCCCCGGGTTCCTCCCCAGCCTGCTGCGCCCCCGACACGACAGTTGGCTTGCAAACAAAGACAGCACGCTCAGGCACCAGACCAATTGCAATACGCATGCATGCTATCTAGCTCAGGTCGAGCACTAGCAAACACTGCGCTTGGGTGCTGCTACCTGGCCGGCCGCCGCCGCCCAGGGCGCCGCCGCCAGCACCAGCAGGCTGAGGAGGAGCGCTTTCAACATGCCCTTGCGCCCCCGCCTCTGCACGGGTGCCCCGCCATGCCCGCCGCTCTGTGCGGCAGCAAGCGCTCTGTACAGCGATGATCAACCCCTTCGCAAACTGTTGCGCAAAGCAATGCCGGGAACCATCCGACTCGGAACCCAACCGTTGAGGGTCGACAGGATCTGTCACCAGGCAGGGCTTCCAAGTTCACGACGCACACGACGCAGTTGCTTGTTGAACTGCGAGGGACCTTCCGCCCACGCCCAAGGTCGCGTTGCACCCAGCCAAACGTAGAGAACAGAAGGTATTGTGCATCCCCAGGCGTCCGTACTGGGCCAGGCGCAGTTCGTGCCATCCGAGGGAGGTCGGCAGGAGAGGTTGGCTCGGTTGGCGACTGACACTCGACCAGTCCAATACAGTCGCACCACTGGCATGGGCAATTGCGGGGAGAGGCTCGAGGTACATCGGTAGCTTTGCTAGCTAGAGCACGACTGGGGCGATGGCCTGCTGCATGCGCCTGCGCAGCCTCGCGGCTGTCCGCCTGGCCTTCCTGTGCGTGCTGGCGCTGCGGCTGTCGCTGGGCGGGGCGGCGCCCTCGCGCAACCTGATAAAAGTGACAGCCACGCGATCGCGCTCCGTCGCGGCCTCCGCTGGCTCCGAGTGCGCCCCTGCTGCGCCGCCGAGCTTATGCTTGGCACACGCCGCTCCCTGCAGCGCCGCAGACGTCCGCGGGCCCGCGCCGCAGGTCGGAGCACCTCACGCGGCGGCGGCGCACGTCCGAGGTGGCGGAGTGGGCGCTGTCGACCGATGTGGACCTGAAGCCCTTCATCTACGTCTACGAGCTGCCCCCGGAGTACAACGAGGCCTTCAAGGCCCTGCCCGCCGGCTGGCACTCTGACCAATACGACTGTGCGGCCCCCGCCCCGCCTCAACGCCGTGGCCTGCCCGCAGCGCCCCGCCGCCCGGCGCGCCACTCGTGCCGCCTGCCTGCACACCGCCTGCCTGCACACCGCCTGCCTGCACACCGCCTGCCTGAACACCGGGTGCGGCGTGCTGTCCGGCACACACGCGGCGGTCGCCGACGGGGCGCGCCGGCGGCGCGCAGTCGACATCACGCTGCACGAGTACCTGCTCAACAGCACGCGGCGGCAGCGCGACCCCGAGAAGGCCAGCATCTTCTTCATGCCCGTGTACCTGGCGCGCCTGTTCAACTGGTTCTGGACGCGGCAGCACTGCAAGTCGGAGGCCGACAGCCCGCTGACCTGCATGAAGGAGCCCGACGTGCGCCCCCCGCGCGCGCCCCTCCTCGCACGAGCCCGCGGCCTGCCTTCAGCCCCGCCGTCGCTTGTAGCGCTGCTCCTGCTGGCTCATGCCCGCCCCAGCGCGGGGCGCGGTGCGCGGCGCCGGCGGGCAGGCGCGGAGCGTGACCGGCGGGCGCGGGCGGCGCAGGTGGACCCCTGGTGGGACCAGCACTGGGTCGGCGCGCAGAACGCGACGAGCAACGTGGTGCGCGCGGCGATCAAGCACATCAGCCACAAGTACCCGTACTGGAACCGCACCAACGGCGCCGACCACTTCCTCGTCTACTCATATGACCGAGGCGCGCGCCCCCAGGCTCCACCCTCGCGCCCACCCTCGCGCACCGCAGCGGGCACGGGGAGGGCCCGCAACGCCCGGGGCCGGGCCGGCGCGCTGACACGGCGGCGCGCGCAGGGCGCTGCGACATGGGCGCGGGCCTGGCGCTGCCGGAGATGGGCAAGTCGTTCGCGGTGATGTCGTACGGCGACCTGGCCGCCCGGTGCGCGCCCCCGGCCCTGCCGGGCGCCGGCCACAGGCACCCCGCGTCGTCACATGTTGCACTGGGTTGGCGCCGCGCCCGCAAGGGCCGCCCGCCGCCGGCCCTGCCGCTCCGGCAGCAGCCCGCGGCGGGGACGCGCCGGGCGCGCTGACGCGTGCGCGCCGGGCCGGCAGGTCCATCCCGATGCCCACCTGGCACCGCAACGACAACTCCGACGGCTGGGGCTTCGAGTGGAAGGGCGCCGCGGGCTTCCACTGCGTGCGGCCCGACTTCGACATCGTCGTGCCCATGTACGCGCCGTACACGCGCACGGCGCTCGTGTCGCCCTTCAGCCACCCGCGCAACATCAGCGTGCTGCTGCGCTTCAAGGTCGACAAGACCGACGGCAAGTACCTCATCGCCAACCACGGTGCGGCCCGCCGCGCCCCGCGCCCGCGCGCCGCGCCGCGCCGCACGGCCGTGCAGCCCGGAGCGGGCCAGCGGCGCGCGTCGAGTGGCGCGCGTCGAGTCGCGGCGCTGCCCCGCGCGCGCCCTGACTGCCTCGCACGGCATGCCGCGCGCGCGCTGGGCCGGGGCTGAGCGCGCGCGCGCGCGCGGCAGGCCACCGCCTGCGGTACGAGCTGGAGGACTGGTGGGCCAAGGACCCGATCGCCGGCTCCGAGCTGGGCGTGAAAAACATGAAGCAGACGCAGGCCGACATGCAGAACGCCGTCTTCTGCGTCTGCCCGCCCGGTGCGCAGCCCGCGCCGGCCGCCCCGCGCATGTAAGGTGCCGAAGAAGCCGCAGGCAGCCGCTTGCAGAGCTCATGTCGTTGTGGGGGAGCTTGCCGCGGCCGCGCATGGGCGGCGGGCGCGCGCACGCGTTGACACAGCGCGGGTTGGTCCAGGCGTCGAGCGCGCGCTGTGCGCCGCCGCGCGCAGGCGGCACGCAGGACAGCACGCGCATGTGGCGCTCGCTCATCTACGGCTGCATCCCGGTGACGTACTACCGCGCGGTGGAGCTGCCGTTCATGCGGCGCCTGGGCATCGACTACGGCCAGTTCTCCGTCAACATCCAGCCCGACGACTACGACACCACGCAGGCGCGCGCCCGGCCTCCCGCCCCTCCCTCGCGCCGGCGGCCGGCTGCGCAGCTGCTCAGCCACCGGCCATTCCTGTATGGCTGACGGCGCACTCCGCTCGCATGGCTCGCTCTCGTGCCACACTGCTGCACATGAGGTCTTTCGATTCAGGCGCGCGCCTTGAGAGGCCGATGCACCGTGCGGGGACGGCGCAAGGGCTGCTGGCTGCCGCGGGTTCAGCCGCGCCCTGACGGAAGCGGGGGGGCGCGGCAGGCGCGCCTGCGCGCGCTGCTGGAGCGGCCGGAGCGCGTGCGCGCGCTGCAGGAGGGCGTGCTGCAGCACCAGGCGCACTTCCTGTGGGACCCCGAGCTCGCATCCGGCGTGTACGGCAACATCGAGCGCGAGCTGGCCATGCGCGCGGTGCAGCGCGCGACCGGCGAGACCATCTCGGTTTTCTGAGCGGCGGGGAGGGGCGGCATTTCTTCGCTGGTAGGCGCGGTGCAGGCGGGGCCATGACGGCAGACGCGGCAGGGCCCATGTGTGAGCGCTGCTGCGGCCGAGCGGACCGTGCCCAGGTGGCGGCGGCCCATTGCGGGCCGTACGCCGACCGTGCGTGAGAATTTGCTTCTCCCGCGGCATATTCATTTGCATGCTCGGGGGCACTGCATGCTGCTGGGCAGCGCCATTTCGCCCCTGCCGGGTGACGGGGGCATGGGCCGGGGTTGCTCCCGAGTCTGCGCAGGGCAGCAGCCCCAGCGACCATGGTGGGCTGGCAGCATGGGAGCTGCGCGCACGCTGCGGGCGGGACAAAGTGGGACTGCCCGATCTGTGCGATCTGTGCGGAGCTGCTCACCCGGCGGCCTGCATGCAGTGTGCCCAGTGAGGTACACTCCGTGCCCGTGTGCGCACCTGCTCGCACGCATGCGCAGCCTCTCTGGCTGAACCCCCTCCATGTGGTGGCGCGCGTGACATTTCGTGCATCAAGTCAGAATTCAGAGACATGTTTGTTTCACGGGCATCCTTGTGAGGGAGTCGCCCAACGTGCGCGACCGTGTTGCCCAGGCTGGTGCGCTTTCCAACGTCTTTTCTGAGGGTTTCTGAGGGTCCTTGTCAGCCAGGCTCGTAAATGGAACCCGTTTCATCCATTCAACGGATGGAACAGACTCCTCTGGGCGGCACTCGCGCTCGGAGGTACATGCAAGAGGGCGCATGGGTAGTGCACTGCCGCTTGCCGAGTAAATTAGGGAGACCCGCAACGCGCAGCCGGAGCATTTAGCTCTCCGCCATGTGTGGCGTGGCGCTACGCGCAGGACATGCAGGGCCACGATTGATGGTGCCTCAGCATAAGCAGGATGGGCTTTAGATTAGTTGCTGCTGGTCGCTGCCTTTCAAGGCAGCGCCAATGTGGGTCAGCTGTGTGTACGTGATCATGTATTGCAATCCCGCCCTGCATGCCTTTTGTGGGTGCCCCGTGCCTGCTCGGCGGTGCCGCAGCATGGCGTAGAAGGTCTGTTGCATTGGGCAAAACCCCACCGTTCCGGGAACACTTTCTAGCAGTAACGCAAATACTCAAGGCCCGCTCTGCAGTCCCTGCACGCAGGTCCTGCCAGTATTGCCAAGCAGGTTCTCGCAGGGACGGCAGAACCATTATGCCGTCTGGCTGTCCAAGAGACTGCACCCATAACAAAGCCGCTGCAAAATGTGGCGCAGGCATCCCAGAGCCAGCGGCCCCGGCGCCGGGCCCGCAGCGTGTGCATGGCGCTCGGGCAGGCTGCCCGGCACGCGCTCACAGGCGCGCGGTGCTGAAGCTGCGCTCAAAGTCCTCGCGGACAGCGTCCATGAAGGGGATGGTGTTGAGGTACTGCTCCGGTGTGACCTTGGTGGTGCCGTGTACGCAGATGGCCAGGTCCTGTGCGCGTGCGCGCGCCGCCGTCAGCGGTGACACAGCTGCTCGGCAGGGCTGCGGGGGCTCCTGGCCAGTGACATATACGCATCGCGCTTTGAGCAATGGCAGCTGCACGGTCAGGGCTGTGGTAACTCCTGGCCCGCGCTGTAGGGCGTACCGGGAGCCCTGCCCCAGCCTGCCAGCCCACTCCATAGGCCCACTGGGTCAGCACCCTGCAGAATGTAAAGCGTAGAGCGCCGCAGCAACACGCCTCCAGAGCCCCGCCGGTGCCTGTCTGTGAGGCGCGGCCGCGCCTGCCCATGCTGCTCAGCACCGCATCCCGCCCGGGCGCCCACCCGCTCTGTGCAGCATGGCCGCCGCGAACGTGCGAGCGCAGAGCGCGAGCAGCGGCCTCCAGGCTGTGCGTGCCGCTGAAGAGTGCGCAGCGTGCGGTTGTGCATTAAGGGTTGGGGTTAGGCGGGCGCGCCTTGGTCATGTTGCCGCTCTCGATGGTCCGCAGCACAGACGCCTCCAGCTGCGCGCAGAAGTCAGACAGCGCGGCGTTGCCGTCCAGCTTGGCGCGGTGCGCCAGGCCGCGCGTCCACGCAAAGATGGACGCCACTGCGGGAACACAAAAATCAGCGCGTTAAACTGCGGCGCGGCTGCCTGCAACTCAACAGCTCTGGGCCTGCGGCGACACGTCTGCCCTAGGAGAACGCCGCACCACCTACACTACAAGGTGCTGTGCGGTTGCACGAGGGCATACACAGGGTGATGGCGGCATCTGGCCTGCCCATTGCGATGAGCAGTGCTGCAAGCAGTCTCAGCAAAACGTGAACGGTCGCAACCTCAGCGGTAAGCCAGATAGCCAAGATCAGGGTACGTACCGGGGTTTGTGGACGTCGGCCGGCCCTTCTGGTGCTCCCGCCAGTGCCGCGTGACGGTGCCTGCCCACGACGTCCGCTTCAGACACTAGGCATGCAGAAGGGCTCTGTGCTACAAGTCCAGCGGCGCTGAGTGGTACAGGTCATGCATCCCGCCCCACGCCGCGCCTGTGATCCATGGTGCACACCGCTGTCTGTCCTTCACAAGGACGTCAGGCAGCATGTCTCGAGGGGCTGACACGCTTGGCAGGGCGGCATGGAGCGGCGCGGCAGGGCGCGCGCCGTGAGCGGCCTCGGCCTCCAGGGTCTTGCCGTCGGGCGTGGTGAGCACCGAGGTCATGAGGCCGAGCGAGCCAAAGCCCTGCGCGACGATATCGGACTGCACGTCGCCGTCTGTCCGTGCGCACACATGCTTTAGTCACATGCTGAGAGACATGTGAGACACTAGTGCGTGAGCTGTACACAGCACAAGATCTACCTTGCAACAGGCACTGTGCATATGTCACGTTACAAAAGCAAAACAGCGGCTGGGGCCGGCGATGGGCGCGCGGTGCGCAGCGGGGCCGCACCGTAGTTCTTGCACGCCCACACAAACTTGCCCTCCGACTTTAGGGCCTGCGCGCAGGCCGGTGCCGTGTCAGCGCACTGAAAGACTCCTCCGAACATATGGCTGCATTCCCATCGCATCGAGCATGCCAGACAAGCCGATGTTGCCGTTCTTTCGCCAATAGTCGCCAATAGTCAATCGCCAATAGTCAGAGGCAAGTGCCTACCCGGCCACGGCTGCGCCAGCAGGCGCGCACAGCAGAGCTGCTCGGCATGCGTGCCAGGCGGGCGCGCCTGCGCGACCATGTCGTCGATGAGGCGGTGCTGGTACCAGATGCCGGCGGCCTCGTACTTGGCGCGGTAGCCCTCGCCCTCGTACATGTCCTCGAAGATCTGCAGGAAGCGCCCGTCGTACTTCTTCAGGATCGTGTTCTTGGTGCTCAGGTACAGCGGCCTGCGCGCGCGGCGGGCGCCGCGCCGGGCACTGGCCGCCTCTGCATGGGCAATCCTGCGTGACAGGGTCACATGCTGTTCCGTGTTTGGGAGGGGGGGGGGGGGGATGTTATCTAGCAGTGATTCAATAGTCTAAACCAAAGATTCACGCGGCCACAGGAGCCCAGGCACGAGCCTCCGCATACAGCAGCCTGGCTCGCCTGGCGCAGGGCTGCGGCGCGCACCACTGCTTGGTCAGCGCGTACTCGAAGCACGACTTGGCAAAGCCGCGGATGGACTCCTCTGTGTTGTACCTGCGCCGCCGCGGGGTTCTGGGCCTTGGCCGCATGCGGGGCGCGCATCAGTCTACGCATGGTGTCACGTTTCACGGAGGAGCAGGGTGACATAAGCGAGCTGATATGAACTCGCTGCCAGCGCTGCATCACGGCTTGATGTATCCACCAAACGCATGCGGCACGCAGCCTGCCTCTGTGCATCTCTGCAGAGACTGGCGGCGCGCGACTCGTGCGCGCGCGACTGCGCCGCCGGGCGCGGGCGCACATGCCCAGCGCGACGCCCGCGCCGTCAAACTGGTGCACCTCGTGGCGCTCCGGCGCGCCGCCGCCGGCTGGCGTGAACACCAGCTCCAGCTTGCCGGGCGCCTTGATCAGCAGGTCGGTCGCGCGGTACTGGTCCCCAAACGCGTGCCTGCGCGGCCGCGCGCGGCGCCCTGAACGCCTGCTGGGCGCCTGCTGGGCGTCCTGCCAGGCGCCGCAGCGCAAGGCCCGCCCTATAGCAAGGTCCCGCATGATACCAGGGCCAGCATGCGTTTGCATGCCCGCGCGCTGCCCGCGGTGCGGCGCCCGGACGCCGCGCGCAGGCCTGCCCTCTCAGGTCCTCATTGACAACAATGCATCGCACGCGCCGGCAGCAGCAGCTGGGCCCGCAGCACGCACACCCTTGACTCCATGCTCCTGGCTGTCAGCAGGCCGCCTATCGGCAGATGCACACTGCTGTACTGAGTTCCTGCTTGACCGGATGTACGGCAACTGGGTTGTGGGTGACCCCGACCGGGGCGTGCAAGGGCCCAGGCTGCCGCACACGCTGCACGATGCGCAACTTGGCGGGGTGCCGCACTGAGCACATGGAGGCCATGTCAGGCCGCGGCGCAGCGCACCGGCCGACCACAATCGGGTGCTTCCAGCCGGGAACCAGGCGCGGGACGTTGGACACGACGATGGGCTCCCGGAACACCGTGCCTGCACAGGCGTGCCAGCGGTCCGCACACCTTAAACCTCACACACCCTCAGACCACTGCCATTGACCTGGACGTGCACAGGCCCTGGATGCGTACGGCATCGGGTCAGGCTGGCCGGGCGCGCCGTTGAGGATGTTTCGGATGGTGCCGTTCGGGCTGCGCCACATCTGCTTCAGGTTGAACTCCTTGACGCGTGCCTCGTCGGGCGTGATGGTGGCGCACTGCCGCATCAGGGGCGCGTCATGACCATGCCCTGCTCGCACACGGTGCACCGCGCACGCAGGGACGCAAGCAAGCCCGGGCGTGCAGGCGCGCCTTGATGCCCACGCCATACTTCTGCGCGCCCGCGCGCGTGCGTCAGCTGCCTGCCTGCTGCTCAGCCCGTCGCGCGGCCGAGCGGGCCGCGAGCTATGCGCGGGCGGCCCGCAGCCCCGGGGCAGGCTGCGGACCTGTATCGCCTTTGCGGCGTCCACGGTGACCTGGTCGTCAGTCGCGTCGCGGTGCTCGATGCCCAGGTCAAAGTATTTGATGTCCAGGTCCAAGTAGGGCAGGATGAGCTGCGCGCCGGCCCGCCGCTCAGCTATGAGCCGGACTTGCAAGCAGGCACGCTTCAACATTCACATTGTGTGAGAGCATGTGAGAGAAAGCTGGCGACCGCGGCGGACCCCACCTTGTTCTTGATCTCTGTCCAGATCACCCTGGTGACACCAGGCGCGGCAGTCAGTTGCTGAGCTACTCAAGAGCATGCAGAAGGCCTGCCGTTCAGCACTCACCGTGTCTGCTCATCGCCGTCGAGGTCGCACACTGGGCCCTCCACCTTGATCTTATGCCCACTCGCCATATGCCTACCTTTCAGGCGCACGCACACATTTTCAGCCAAAAGTGTGTGCAATGCCTCCTGAGCCGCGCAGACAGCCTCAGAGTGTCCACCAGACACTGCCCTGCTGTGCAGTGTGTAATGACTACGAGCAGATATGAATGATATTGCACAAACAGCCTGAGTCTCTTTCAGCAATCCAAGCAAGACGAAGCTGGTGTGCTCACTTTGGACAGCGGATATCGCAGTTGGCGCAACGCGCTTACAGCATTGGATGTTCTGCCTGCTATTAAATGCCTGCCCTCCCCTGGATATCAGCGCGCGCAGCATCCCAGTGACATGTGGCAGTCCAAGGTGTCGCAGCTGTGGCAGATTGAGAAGAATGCGCACTCCCGCCGCCCGGCTCACGCTGCTGGAAGCGGACCGCCAGCTAAGGGTTATGTTCGGATGATGAGGGCTGATAGGTAGGTATCTGCCCACAAACCGTTGCCCGCAAATGAAATACGGCCCATAACTCCAGTCATATTCAGAACTTTGGAGCATCGGGGCTAGCCATTCATGTTCCGAGAAGGCAAGCCCGGTCCTGGCATTCCCCTGGGGGAGTTTCCCAGAGTACCGCAGGACGACACGCGCTCCGGCAAGCGGGGTGGGCAGAACCATGCTGTCACAGGCTATGACTCATAGCTATTGCGTCGCCTCAGGGAAAGGCCTGCACGCCGCTATGCAAGCAGTACGCGTGATAAAGGTTTACAGCACTGCACTTCATACAAAGTCGCGCGTCTCACGCCTGACTTGCCTTGTGGAAGACCATCACGGTTTGTGACAGCCACGGCAATTTGGTGTGTGCACGCAGCCGCCGCGTGGCTTCTGCATCATGGATAAAGCCATGGCTCTCCAGCTCTGCAATGACCTCTGCATTAGCCTTCATGTTGACGTGGAAGTGGCCCACCTGCAATGTGGTCCAAATCAGGCAGTCCTGAGGCGTACACCGTGCATGCAGCACCCATGCCGTCAAAAGCTGCATGCAGAGCATAAGCTGCATGCAGAGAGAGACCAGCACCGCTCGCCAGTGGTTGTTCACATGGCTGAATCACAAATTTGCAGCTTAATACCATGCTAGAGACTGGTGTGGTCCGCAGGAGCTCAAGCAGGCGCGCGCGGCCGCTGCTGCACCTGGCCGGGCACGGCCCAGGACAGGACCACGCCCAGCGCGGCATGCCGGTACACATTCTCGAGGTACACCCTCTCATGCTGCACCGGAATGTGCTCCGCGACCTGCGCGCCCCGCTCACAGCTCGGCGCTCCACGCTTGGGCCCCGTCATGGCAGGAGGAGATGCCCTGCCGCAAGACATTTGCAACGAGCCGCACCCCGACCGCGCGGTGCCAGAAACATTCATGTCCAGCCACGCCGGCATGGCACCCATGCAACGAGCACGCGCTGCCGTGCATGCGTGTCATCGTCCCACCCCGCGCTGGTCACGCGAGCGGTGCGCGCGCCTCCAGGCTGAGCACCCAGTCGAACTTGCGCCCGAACCACTGCGGCACGGTCAGGTCAGCGAAGCGCACGTCCTCGGTGGCCACCTCGATGTTCTCGGCGCCGTCGTAGCCGGTCCAGTCAATGCCCTGCCGGCGCGCGCGGCTGCCCTCCTGACGCGCGTGCCCTAACCCCTAACCCTATGCCCTACCGTATGGGCCAGCAAGTGGCGGCAAGCAGCCTGTTGCTCCCCCGCGACGCAGCGGCACAGGCAGCAGCAGGCCGGCAGGCGCGCGGCTGGTGCGCAGGGCCGCCGGCGGGGCGCGGCACCCGGGCCCTGAGGTAGGCGCCGTAGTGCCCCAGCCCCGCGCCCAGGTCCAGCACGCGGCTGTGCCTGAACAGGCCGACCAGCTGCGCGGCCAGGCCCTCGTCCAGGTAGTCGTTGGCGCCCACCTTGCGCACCTCCGCCGTCAGGCAGAAGCCGCCTGCGCCGCGCGGCCGGCGCGTCGGCCCCCGCCCGCCGCGTCACGCGGCGCGCATGGCGGGCGCCGGGCGTCGCTGCAGGCACGGCAAGGCCCCCAGGCCTCCCGGCAGCAGCCACGGGCGAGCGCATGGACGCGTTTTGCAGTGCGCCTGATGAGCCTGGTGACACATAGAGCAGCCCATCACGCGGACAGCTGACACACACGACGCACAGCCTCGGACGTGCTCGCAGTCAGAAGGGGCTGCTGGCGCTGGCGCCGCGTCGGCACGGGGACAAGGCGCCAGGGGCGCGCGCACCGGTGGGCCCGATGCCCAGGTGCTTGCAGGCGAGCGCGCCGAGCTCGCGCCGCACGGCGTACAGGCGCTTCCGCAGCGCCAGCACCTCCGCGTCGCGGCAGGCCGGCTCGCTGCTGTTGCACTGCACGTAGACGCCGCGGTCCACGTCGTCGACCGGCTGCCGCCGCGCGGGCGCCAGGCTGCGCTCCGGGAACAGCCGCGGCCAGGGCCCGGGGTGCCACGCGGCGCGCCCCGCGTGCGCCAGCGCCAACAGGGCGGCCGCGGCAGCCAGGCACGCCGCGGCCAGCGCCAGGCGCGGCCGGCGGCGGCGCCGAGCTCCCGGCCCTGCCAGGCGCCGACAGCACGTTGGGGCTGACTCTATAGTGTTTTTATGGCCAGCCCTACTTTGTATTGGTTGCACCAGCGTGAGCGCGCTTGCAGGTCGCATGCGCGTGTCTTCACACCCTCTTGGGTGTGGACCGGGGCTGTACAGGAGCAGGTGGAGGCAATGTGCATGCATCATAAGAGCAGAGGTGCTCACCAGCGGCCGAGAAGCGCTGGCGGGCGCCCATTCACGCTACATCTAGCTACGCCCTGCCGCTTGCCGCTCCTTGCCTGCCTGCCGCTGCGGTCTCTTGGATAAAATGGGTGTGACGAGCACTGTGCTCACCAAGACGCCGACCCTCCTGCGCTACGGTGTGTTTCAGCGCTGGTAGTAACTGAGCACACACAGAAGGGTCTGCCGCTCCACCCTAGATGCAGGTCTGGACAGGGAGTGCAATCCAGCCGTTGCACACCTCAGGAGCAGAGGTGGAGAGGCTGTGCTTTGTATCGTACAGGGCGTGGCCGGGCTGTTGCAGCCATGACGGGCGCTTGGACTGTGCCTAGTGGCAGCTCATGCTCGTGCTGGCTGCAGCGCTCCCAGCACAGGCATGTTTTGAGGAGGGTGGGTCACAGCCTCCTTTCTGTGCAAGCTGTTTTGGTTCGTGTATTGTGCATGCATCAGTGAGCGCAATCAGAACATGCCTCTCGACGGTCGCAGGAACGCCGGGGCAGCTCGCAGTGCGCCAATGCAGCGTCCGGACCGCCCCCAGCGTGGCCGGGAAGAGTGCCGGTGCAGGACGCAAAAGCGAGCTCCGGCAAGAAGGCGCGTTCTCTCCCACACGCTGGGTGCGCCAGGCGTGTCTGGTTCCGTCAATAACATTGACAGAGCGGCGCTGTGTGCGCGCAGAAGTTGTCCATCCTGGGCTCGACCGGTGCGGCTGGGCCCCCGCGCAAGCGTGCACTGAGCAGCCGAGGCGCAGGCCGCGCCTGACGCGCACGGCCGTGCGGCGCGCCAGGTTCGATCGGCACACAGACGCTCGACATCATCGCCGAGCACAGCGACCGCTTCGAGCTGGTCGCGCTGGCGGCGGGCGGCAACGTGCAGCTGCTGGCGCAGCAGGTGCGGCAGTTCCAGCCGGCGCTCGTGGCGATACGAGACGCGAGCAAGCTGGCCGAGCTGCGCGAGCTGCTCCGGGACGCGCCTCGGCAGCCGGAGATCCTGGTCGGCGACGAGGGCGCGGTCGAGGTCGCGCGGCACCCCGACGCCGACGCCGTGGTGACCGGCATCGTCGGTGCGCGCCTCCAAGGCTCCGTTAGTGACGGATGCTTGGTGAGTACTGACTGATGGGTTTGCCTGCCTGGCAGCTTGCGGGATGTGAGAGGGGCCGCCCGCGCCGCGCTGAGGCTGCTGACGCGCGCATGGCGCCCGGCGCGCAGGCTGCGCGGGGCTGCAGCCAACGGTGGCCGCCATCAAGGCCGGCAAGGACATCTGCCTGGCCAACAAGGAGACGCTGATCGCGGGCGGCCCGTACGTGCTGCCGCTCGCGCGCGAGCACGGCGTCAACATCCTGCCCGCCGACTCAGAGCACTCGGCGCGCGCCCGACCGCCCACGCGTCCCGCCGACTGCCGCGCTCAGAGAAGCACCAGTGACATGTGCCATATAGCACTGTGGACACGCACGGTGCCCGCAGCCAGCGCCCGCGCAGTGTGCATCGGTGCTACCCTGGTCATTCCCTAAAGAGGTAGATGTGAGTGTCACGGCGCTGCGGCATGCACATCACAGCCCGGTCCATCGGAGCACTCCCTGAACCACGGGCGCCGCGTGGCTGGATTTAGATGCGAGTGCTGTTGCAGTTGGTGTCGTGGTCATCATAGGACCGAGAACCGCCGCACCGAGGGTTAGGGTGACGCCCTGGGCGCCGCGCGCGCGCGCAGGCCATCTTCCAGTGCCTGCAGGGCCTGCCGGAGGGCGGCATGCGGCGCATCATCCTGACCGCCTCCGGTGGCGCCTTCCGCGACTGGCCGGTGGAGCGCCTGCGCGAGGTGACCGCCGCGGACGCCGTCAAGCACCCCAACTGGAGGTGCGCAGCGGCGCGCCGGGCGGGCGGGCTGACCGGGGCGCAGAGGAGCGTGCCGCGGGCGCCTGCGCTGCAGCTCTGCCGCCCGTAAGCTGGCCGCCTGCAGGAGCGCGGGGTGCTGCGCGGTTGTGAGGGCAGCCTAAGTAGGGGTGCTTGAGCTTGATGCTGCAGGGAGGCGGAAAGCTCCGGGCGATTGCAGTGGCGTAAGGCCGGGCGCTGCGCGCCGCATGGGCGCCGGGGCGCGGCGGGCAGCGCGGCGCCGGTGAACAAACCGTGCCACATGCCCCGGCCCCTCAGCCCGGCTGCGCCGCGCGCAGCATGGGCCCTAAGATCACGGTGGACAGCGCGACGCTGATGAACAAGGGCCTGGAGGTGATAGAGGCGCACTACCTGTTCGGCGCGGCCTACGACAACATCGACATCGTGATCCACCCCCAGTCCATCATCCACTCCATGGTCGAGACGGCCGACTCGTCCGTGCTGGCGCAGGCGCGGCCCGGTGCCCCGCCCTGCAAAGGACTAGCAAGCATGTGACGGTGGCGACGGCGGCGACCGCGGCGGCGGGCGCGGCCCGGCGTCCGCCCGCGCGCCGCGCCGGCCGAGAGGACGCCGGGCGGCCGCCCTGCATGATCAGGCATGCGCGGACGCGCCGTCCCGCGCTGCGGGCGCGGGCCCGCCAGCCCGGCCGCTCAGGCAGGCGCGGCCGGCCCCGCGCCGGGCCGGCGCCCGGCGCCCCCGGCGGCGCGGCCCTGCCGCCGCGCCCCGCGCGCCGCGCTGCCCCGCCCTCCCCCCTCCTCCACGTTTCCCTGAGCCACCCCCTGAGAGTCTGCACGGCGCCGACGCGCGGGCGCGGGCGCGTGCAGCTGGGCTGGCCGGACATGCGGCTGCCGATCCTGTACACGATGTCGTGGCCGGAGCGCGTGCCCTGCAGCGAGGCCACCTGGCCGCGCCTGGACTTTGCCAAGTGCGCGCAGCTGACCTTCCGGCCGCCCGACCGCGAGAAGTACCCCGCCATGGACCTCGCCTACGCGGCCGGCCGGCGCGCGCCCGCGCGCAGCTTCCCGCGGGGCAGCCGTGCCGAAGCGCCCTGCACGGGGCGCCTGCTTCTGCTGCGCGGCAAGCGCTTACAGCTACTTGGCGGTGAAGTGCCCTTGCCAGGCGGGTGCGGTGTCAAGACAGCGTCCTGCCTGGCCGTGCCCCTGAGCCTGGGCGGCGCACGCGGAGCGCGCCGCGCCCTCCTCTCCCTGCTCGACACGTGCAACTTGCGTGCGGCGTGGCGCTCAACGATGCGGCCCGCCGCCCCGCGCCATTATCAAGCGTCTGCTCGGCGCGAGCGCTGCCGGCAACCGTCCTGCCAGCCGCCTGCGGGGCAGACGCGGCTGCGCGCGAGGCCCGAGCGCCGGCGCGCGCGCGCGCAGGGCGGGCGGCACGATGACGGCGGTCATGAGTGCCGCGAACGAGAAGGCGGTGGAGATCTTTCTGGCCGAGCGCATTGGCTACCTGGACATCGTGCCGCTCGTGTCCGCCTGCTGCGAGGCGCACCAGCAGGCGCGGCCTGTGCGCCTTGCTGTGTGCCGTGCGCGGGGAGGCTGCCTGGCACCACGCCCGCTGGGGCCCAGGCACGTCAGACCGCACAGAGAGCAGACTGTGATGTCACAGGTTGCAGTGCCGGTGCACACTTTTTCTGCGTGACAGGAGGTCGCTCCCCCTCTTGCCCTGCTGTCCACTCAAGCTGCGCCTGACAGGCTCCCTGACGTCCGGCCTCGCCCTTGCAGGACCTGACCGCGGCGCCGAGCATCGACGACATCGTGCACTATGACGGCTGGGCGCGCACCTGGACGGCCGAGCATGCAAAGTCCTTCCGGAGAGAGGCGCAAGCCGTGCTGAAGTGACGGCTGCCGACTGCTGCGGCGCGCCGCGTGTGGCGTGATGAGAAGCGTGATCGCTTGTTGCCAATCGTCTGGTTGCCGAGGTGCTCGTGAAGCAGGGTCGGTGTCTGCGGCGTCTGCATGTCGCTGAGGACTCATGGCAGCGGGCGTCTATACAAGGCATTGCGTCCGCTGCCTTGTTTGCACCAGCCTGACAACAGTCCATCATGCCGACGCCCACTTACTAATTTCAACAGGGCGCTCCAGGCAAGCGGAGCACGCATCACACACCCCACCTCGTGCGCCAAGCGATTTGAACAACCACAGAGACCCAAAGGCACGCCGGGCTGATGGGGGCGTCAGACGTAAAAGTCGGTCTGCCGCGACGACGCGCCCACCTGCTTCAGCTTTTTCAGAATGGACGAGTAGTACTCCTGCGCGGGCCCCGCCGCGCCGCCTCAGCCTTGGCATTGCCCTAGCTGCTGCTCTGATGCGAACGTCCACATCCCGCCAGCCATACGCGTGAGCACGACAGGCGCCGCAGCACTGCATCCTCTGTACGTGCATGAGCCTGCTGCCAGCTGGCTTGCATTCATCTGCTGTAAGCAGGCACAGCGTACATCACGATAATGATCCTATCGCTGAACAGACTTGGGCAGGAACAGACTCGGGCAGGAAGCAAGGGGCTGCGGGCGCGCAACAGCTGCATGCTGGGACTGCATTGCGGGGTGAGGGGGGGGCGGGAGCGGGAGCGCGCCTGCAGGTACTGCTCCAGGGTGGTCACATCCTTCGGGCTGAGCCCCAGCAGCGAGTAGGTCGCGTCCATGGGCGCGGCAAACGTTTCGTTGGTCGCCAGGATGTCCACAAACGCCTGCCGCGCGCCGCGCCGGTGTCCCCCTTCAACACCTCTGCGCGTCGGCCCAGGCTGCATGCAGAGCGCCAGCCGCTTTGCACAGCCCTGGCGCCAGCCCCGCCCTTGCAGGACGCATGGCGCACGGATGCCGAGCGGCAGCGGTGCGCGCACGCTGCCCTGGCGCCCGCATGCCGGCCAACCCTATTTGAAACCCTGTCAGCGGGGCAGGGAGCGCGCGGTGGCGCGCCAGGCGGTCGGCCGCGTCGCGCGCCCACTGGAAGCTGCGCAGCAGCGAGCGCGTGGCCTTGAGCAGCCACACAGGCACCTGCGCGCAGCCCGGGCGCCCGCTCGCGCCGGGCAACCTCCACACGCCTGCTAGATGGTGAGGCAGAGTGGCACTCGAGAGCCAGACTGCTCGCACGCTGTGCACGACAAGTTAAAAACGGCACGGGAGGCACGGGAAGGCGATCCATTGTGGGCCGCCTAGAGCCCCGGCGCACTGCTACCATCTTCGTCGCGGTGTGAGTGAGGGCACGCTCCGACCTCGTGCTTCCAGGCTGGGTCGACGCGCAATGCCGCAAGGCGGACATTGCTGAGGGTCGCAGCCGAGCGGCGGGGACCAGCCACGGCGACGCAGGCAGGGCGGCGCGCCTCGGTCACGTCGGCGTCGGCGTTGGCGAAGCGCTCGCAGAGCGCGATGACCTCGGACACCGTGTACGCCTGCGGCCCGGCCAGCGTGATCCGCTGCCCGACCGTCTTCTCCGTGCGCAGCGCCGCCAGCGTCATCTTGGCCACGTCCTGCGCGCCGCGGCGTGCCGGGGTCAGCGCGAGCGCTCCTCGCGCGCCCCGCCGGCAGGCCTGCCAGCCCACTCGGGCGCTCGGAGCGCTGGAGAGAGTGACCGGTGACATGGTCGATCACTGCCCTGACCGCAGCGCCCGCCCGACCGCTCCGCTCGCGGGCGCCGCCCCGACGCACACGCGCAGCACGCGAGAGTGCGCACTGCCTGCAGCGCCGCTGCACAAAGGCGGCCCCGCGGAGCCGCGCCCGCCCGGGCGCGCATGCTGCCCAGCGCGGGGTCGGGGTCGCGCGCTGTCACACAGGCGGGGTTGATGCCCTAACCCTAGCCCTATCCCAGGGCCGGCGCGCGCACGCGCCTGCGAGTCCAGGTAGGCGGTGCGCGTGGCGTCGGAGGTGCCCCAGACCTGCTTCTCCTCCAGGATGGGCACCGCGTAGTTGCCGATGATGGCCTGCATGAAGCCGCACAGGCGCAGGATGGTGAAGTCCAGGCCGGAGGCCGCCAGGAAGTCCTCCGTCCGCGCCTTGATCTGCATCAGCGGCACGTCCGCATGCCGATCCGCGTTGTGGATGGAGAAGAAGACGTAGCGCTGGATGCCCATCGCCTGCGCACGCGCCGGGGGCGCCCGCGTCGGCGCGCATGCAGACATCGGCGCGCGGCGCTGCTCGCGACGCGCGCTGGCGGCGCGACCAGGTCGAAAGGGAAAAAAGGGCTTACATGGCGGCGAGCCAGTGCCCGCCGTGCGGCGCGGGGCCCAGGGCGCGCGCCTGCGCGCACTGGATGAGCGCAACCTTGCCCTCCCAGTCCACGCGCTGCGCTGACTCCTCCGGCCGCGCGGTCGCGCAGTCGATCACCGTGTGGATGCCCACCTGGCGCGCGCGCGTCGGCCGTGAGGTGCGCCGTGTTGGACTTGGTAGCGACCTTCTGCACAGGCTCCAGTCTCCGGCGGCAGCGGCGCCTGCCGGACTGTCCTTCGGGCCCCGACCTGACAGGGTGTGTGCCCCGCGACCCCCCTGCTGCTGGGCGCAGCGTTGAGGCGCGCCCGTCGGGGGTTGCTGCCAGCTGAGAAGGGACCGGCCGCGCACCAGGGCGGCCGGCAGCGAGGTTGGGTCGTTGAGGTCGGCCTGTACGGTCGTGGCGCCCCAGTCCCGCAGAAAGTCCGCCGGGTTCTGCCGCGGGCGCACGATGCAGCGCACCTGCCCCCCAGAGCGCGTTGGTGAGCAGCGCGCATTTGGAGGGCAAGCAGCGTAGTATGCTGGCTGCTCCCACAGCGTCGCACCTCGTAGCCCTCGTCCAGGCTCAGCCGCACTATCTGCCGCCCTGCACGGTGCAGGCGCCGCGTGAGACCGGCTGTGCAGTCCCGGCAGCCGACAGGCTCCAGCAGCTGGAGCGTGCAGAGCAGCGCAAGCGCGCGCACACCCAGCGTGCCAGTTGCGCCGACGATCAGCACCGAGTTCTTGGGCACCGGGGTGCCGCCCATGGCCGCATAGCGCGAGCTCTGCGTGCTGGCCGCCGCCACCAGCAGGCCGCCTCTCCTCCCGCCCCGGAACGCCCGCGCACGCGCCCTGCCTGCTGCACAGCCCCCGCGCTGTCAGGCGGGTGCGCGATGCGCAAGCAACGACAGCCACCTGCAGGGGGAAACCGAGACGCGCGCACCCGTGGAACACTGCGCCAGCAGCAGCGCGCAGTCAGGTCGCCCGCCTTGCCTGCCCGGCGCAGCCGCTCGGCGTGCGGTTGCATGCCCAGCATGCGTGCCGGACGCGCTCGCCCCGCACCCGGGCATTGGCCCAAAGACCTGCAGAGCCTGCACAGTGGCCGTTCATGACACTAGTTCACATATGTTGGAAGCGCAGCGCTTCAACCGCCAAGAGCGTCTCTGCCGCACCTGACGCCAATGCCTGCGGTCACACCAGGCCTCGTTGCTAGCAAGAACCGTCCGTGTGTGGGATGTCTGGTGCTATGCTTCCGCTGTGGTTGGTCTGATGCAACGGGATTTCTGTCCCGTAGCGAGCCACGCTGGGGTGGTTCTTCCAACGCCTCCAGGTCTTCCAACGCCTCCATGCACGCCAACGGACATTCACCAGCAAAAAAACAGTCATCACAGCGACCGCCGCAGCCGCCGCAGCCGCCGCAGCATTAGTTTGCAGTATCGACAGGCTGCTCAGTAAGCCCGAGCACAAGGAGCCCATACTCAGCCGCATGACCTGTAATTTTATGACTCACCCACCAATGCACCTGCACAACCTTGCCATCCTCGACCATGCGCAGTGCCCACCCTAATCGCATGCTGCGAGCGGCAACGGCCCCTGCAGTGCGCCCAGCAAGACGCTTTCCCGCAGCCCGCGCATCAGGCGCGCGCGGGCACAGCGGCCTGGTCCACGCTATGCCTGACGTCGGCGCCGGCCGCGAGCGCGGCGGCCTGGCCAGCCGCGACGAACGCGATCATCTTGTTGAGCGCCGACGCATACGCGCGCGCGCTGGCGACCACGATGTCGCTGTCCGCGCCCGTCCCCGAGAAGCTGCGCTGCACCTTCTGGCCCTGCGCGTCGCATGCACAAGAACCCTTTCACAGGGTCCAGCAACGCCGTGTCAGAACCCCTCCGCGACTTGCGCACATCTGGCTCGGCTGCAGTGTCTACCGCATGGCCTATGCTGCCGTGAGGGTGTCTGCGCTCCCAAAGCAGAGCCCTGACATCGCGTTTCCTGTTCATGCTGGGGCGGTCAACTCCCCTGACAGCGTCCCAAGCCACAACCTGTAAAAAAGTCCTGTGCCTCATCAGCGACACGGGCACAGGCTGAAATGCGCAGCTCAGGCCGCAATGCCTGCATGCCTCCTGCAACCTCCCTGGCTCTGCACAGCGCGGGCTTTGCTGCGGCACGGTCCATGCGCGCGCGCCTGGCGCGAGGTGACAAAGCCCTCGCCGGCCATCTTGCCGGCTGGGCGCACGACGATGCGCGTGTTGGCCAGCGCCTCAATGCCCTCCGTCACGCTGCTCACGCTGTACTCAGTCAGCTCCACCTGCGCGCGTGCGCGCAGATGGCCGCCGTGAGGTAGGGTTAGGAAAGGGTCACTGCGCTCGGTCAGCTCCACTGGCATTCAAGCACGGGGGCCGTCATGAAGCACGGGTTGGCTTGGGGTTGCCGCACGACGGTCAAGTGTGTGCGCGCGCGCGCGCGCAAGCGGCCATCAAGGAGCAGAGGCCAAGCGGCTGCGCACACGCATGCCGCTGCTCGCGCAGCCACGCTTGCGTATGAGCGCCCGCCGGCCAAGAAGGTGGGGGGCGCACCGGCACGCGGACGAGCGAGTCAATGGCCTTGTATGCGGCGTCGACGGGCCCCGTGCCGAGGCCGGTGGCCACGTGCGTGATGCCGTCTGGGCCCAGCATCTGCACGGTGGCCGTCGGCAGGCCGCTGGTGCCGCAGACCACCTGCTTGCCCAACCCCGCCCTCAGTCCGCACGCCGAAGACAGCTGATGGTTGGGCACCCCGACATCAATGTCCAACCACCTCCAGTCTGTATGGGGGGCTTCGCCTGCAACACAGGACCCGCTTTGATGCAGCATGAAGCATGCGCGCCAGCAGGCTGGCGCCCTTGAGCAGTGCCGCAGGTTCCCAGGCGATGCTCCAGCCGTGACCAGCCAGCATGCCCGCTGGGAAACAAAAGCAGGGTCATGATCCTCACTTTGCAGAGTGCCCCACTGTGAGGGGTTCCACAATGCCCGCTCCAAATTAAACTTGCAGGAGCGAATGCCCGCCTTCTGGGCTAGGGCGGGCCGACGCGCGCCTGCAGGCTGGTCAGCTGCCACGCCTTGGTCGCCTGGTGCACCTCGTCGCCCAGCAGTGCAAGCACGTCATCGTCCGTCACCTCCTTCTTCTTCTCCGCGACCTCCTGCGCACACAGGTGGGTGGCGTTTTCACTGAAGTCCTAGAATCCCTCAGGCTGGGGTAGGTAGGGGAGGGGCTTCGGCCTGCGACGCTCACGCCACCCGCGCTTGACGGCTTGCGCTCGACGGCGGCCGGACGCCCCCGGCTCAACCCGGGCGAGCTAGCCTGTCATGCCTGTCGGCCAGAGCGGAAAGCAGGCTCGCTGACAGGCGCGGCCGCACAGCGCCCTGCGGCCTGCGGCGGAGCTCGGCGGCATCGCGCGGCGCGCCTTGAAGCGCTTGAACACGTCGTCTAGCTGCTCGGGCGGCAGGTCGAAGCCGAGCTGCGACAGGCGCGTGCGCAGCGCGTTGCGCCCGCTGTGCTTGCCTGCGCGCGCGGCCGGCGCTGGGCGCACGCGGCGCTGGGCACAGCGCTTCGCAGACCGGCTGCCGGCCAGACTGCTTGCAGGGAGTCAACGCTGCACAGGCAGGTGACCACAGCCGCCAGGACTATGCAGAGGATGCAGAACACAAGCAGGGGATGAGGGCTAAGGACCACTTGATGTTGAATAGGGTGCGGGTGCTCACAGGCGCTGAGTGGCGGGCCAGCACCAAGTCAGGCCGCCACTTCTCGACAGGCAGCATAATCACGAAACTCGTATGGGGTGAGTGAGGGCAGGTGCACGGGCCGCCGGACGCGGGGCGCGCACCCAGCACGATGCCGGCGTCGTCCACGCGCACGAGCCCGATCTCCTCCGGCGTGATGATCTCGTACGTCGCCTTGCTCTTGAGCATGCCGTCCTGGTGGATGCCGGACTCGTGCGCAAACGCGTTGGCGCCCACGATCGCCTTGTGCGGCTGCACGAGCATGCCGCTGAAGTCGCAGACCATCTTGCTGGTCGTCACCAGGTGCACCGGCCGCACGCCCGTGCGCAGGCCACCCAGCTGCTCCGCCCTGCCGCGCCCGCCCCACCATTGCTCCCTGCCAGCTTGGCAGCTCATGGCGGAGCTGCCCTGCTGCCTTCCAGCCTCGCTTCACATGTGCCGCACAGCTTGCGCCTGGTGAGAGGTGGAAGGCAAAGGCTACATGACCACCCGGACCGGAGCCGCCTCCAGCTGCGACTCGCATGGGGGGACATCCTGCCAACGATGCTCCCGTGCAACTGTCCCCCTCATGCAGTCCCAACGGATCCCCCAAGACGTGGACGCGGCGCAGGAGCATGGCGGGGGCAGGACGTTGGGCAGGAGCATGGCGGGGGCAGGAGCTCACGTCTCACGCGCCCGCCCGCACAGGCCCGCGGCGGGGGTAGGGTAGGGTTGAACGGGGCCGCGCCCGCGCTTGTTGATGGCCATGACCACCTCCTCCAGCGACGCGTTGCCCGCGCGCTCGCCGATGCCGTTGATGGTGCACTCCACCTGCCGCGCGCCGGCGGCCGCGCCGGCCAGGCTGTTGGCCGTGCTCAGGCCCAGGTCGTTCTGGCAGTGCGTGGAGAAGACGACGCCGGCCGCGCCGGGCGTGTTGGCGCGCAGGTCCGCGATCAGCGCGCCAAACTCGTGCGGCAGGCACCAGCCGACCTGCGCGCCGCGCGCGCCGCCTGTTCGCCGACGTCGCCGAGGCTGGGGCCGACAGGGGCCGAGGCGGCTCATGCACCTAGTGACGCGTGGCTGGTTAAGCACGGCCCCGCCGACCCAAACGTGCTCCTCTTGTGTCTCTCACTTGGGCCAAGTCTGGCTCAGCATGTGCAAGGCAGGTACGTACACAGCACGGACGCGGGCACCAGCAGGGCGGCGACGCGAAGCCGCTGAGCGCCGTGCGTGCGCCAGGCTCCGCGGCCGGCCGCGCACCGTGTCGGGGATGTTGACCGTGGTGGCGCCCGCCTCGATCACCGCACCCAGCACGCGGTACAGGAACCCCGGCTCCGAGCGCCCGGCGTCCTCGGGGCTGAACTCGATGTCCTCGCAGCCCAGGCCGCGCAGGTGCTTCACCGCGCGCACCGCGTTTGCGACCACCTGCGCGCGCCGCGGCGCCTCTGCGAACCACCCCCCCCCACTCTTTGCAGACATCGCTGCCTGCTGCCCGCACACGCTGCGCCAGAAACAAGCTGCAGACCTCCAGCGGATGCCTTTCCTGGCTCCCCATTAGCCTTTCCTGGCTCCCCAGTAGACCGGCGTGTGTGCCTACACGCAGCAGCGCTCGCTGGACAGCGCCTGGACGGCGCGCGAGCGGGTCGGGGGAGCAGGGCTAGGGTACGGGCTAGGGCACCTCGTCCGGCGTCATCTTCAGCTTGTACTCCATGTGGATGGGCGACGTGGCCAGGAAGGTGTGCACGCGCGGCCGCTTGGCAAAGCGCACCGCCTCCCATGCGCGGTCCAGGTCCCTGCCGCGCCCCCAAAACCCCTGGGGTTTTCCGACCGTCGGCAACCCAAGCTCTACACTGTGTGCGGAGCAGCGCTGCCAGCCCCCCCTCCTCACTTCCGCGAGCTGGGTTTTTTTGCATGGCGAGCTACCAGGCCTGGCTGCTCCAGGTGTACACAGACCAGACCCCAAACACCTTGCCCAGGCTTCCACCCAGTGGGCCACCGGTCCCAGTCGTACTCAGCAAAGCCTCGCCACGGTGCCCCAGCTGGCCCCAGCTCAGGAGGGCCGCCGCCTCGGAGCCGCCACCCCGGCCAGCGCGGGCCGGCGCCGCGCCTGGTGGTGGTGCGCGCGAGGCCGCAGATGACGGGCACATAGCCGTCCTCGTCCACGGCGTTGCCGACGTCGAGCGCGATGCTGCGCACGGCCTCAAAGTCGTCCGGGGACGCCACCGGGAAGCCCGCCTCGATGATGTCCACGCCCAGGCGCGCGAGCT
>JAABUV010001601.1_pt1 | contig 32551 bp, 31 predicted proteins | sample 5559971 | NCBI WGS metagenome assembly JAABUV01 (sample SAMN10711881, study PRJNA513362) | rock metagenome | isolation source: Antarctica rocks | place: Antarctica: Victoria Land, Knobhead nord | collected 2015-12-19
CGTATGCCCCAGGTCGATCCGGTGGCCCTTGATCGCGCCGCCCGTGTCGCCGGCCAGGGCGTAGCCGTAGCCCTCGACGTACAGCTTGGAGCCGAGCGGGATCAGGTGCGGGTCCACGGCGACGACTCCGTAGCCGGCCCGCATGCCGTTGGCGCAGCGGCCCTCGCTGCTGCCCTCGTAGGGGGAATAGCCCGTGGCGACCATGTGGAAACAAGTCATGCGCTGGTAGGTGCCGGAGCGCGACGGCAGGGCGCGGGCCTCGCGGACACGGATGCCCGCCAGCGTCTCCTGGTCCTGTGGCTGCCGCGTGACGCGGGTGGCAATCAGGTGGCGCGAGGTGCACGTGTCATTGACGTAGCCGGCGCGGTAGGAGCGGGTCAGGACGCCGGGGATGCCGTGATGGCCCGCGTGGATCTGGCCGGGAGCGACATCACGACTCATTTTGAACACGGTCTTATAGGGAATAGCCTGGGCCTCGGTCTGGGTCTCGAAGCGGACGCGGGTGATCGTGATCTTCTGGACGCCGTTCCCGCCCGCCAGCAGCGTCGCGGGCCGGGGGACAATCCGGTCGTCACCGCTGCACCGGATGCCGGCCTCAGCCAGCGCCTCACCGACGGTCCCCACGTTGGTCGTCAGTGACCGGGGGGCGCGGGTGCCGTCCACGACCGTGACGGTTCGGGTGTGGGTCAGGAGGGCGTCGGAGAGTGGCGTGGGCGACGCGGTGGCAGCGTCAGGGGCGGCACTAGCCGTTGGGGCCTTGACCGCAGGGGCCTGGGCCAAGGCGACGAAGGGGAAAGAGAGCGCGGTCGCCGAGAAGAAGGTGGCGACGGAAAGGTAACCAAACGAGCGGGCCTTGCTGAGTTCTCGCAAATGTTTTTCTCCAAACGGGACGCCTCGGGGCGGGCCGCTCTCTGCTTCGAGTATCGGCATCGAGTGGTTCGGTTCAGGGCTGCGTCATTATAACCGGGGTCCATGCCCCTGTCAAGGCGTAGTCTACCGGCATATGTGCCTGCTGTTAATCGTTGGTAGAAATACGTGCCCAATGAACAGCAATTTTTCTTGATTTTTCGGGCAGTATTAGGGTATAGTAGGGTGTTCATCGAACATGCGTTTGACGCAGAGGTGTAGAGGGAGAACGGCATTGGACAAAGAAAAGGCACTGGAAACGGCCCTGGCGCAGATCGACAAGCAGTTCGGTAAGGGGGCCATCATGCGGCTCGGGCAGGCCGAGAAGCTGGTCACGGAGACGATCCCGACCGGCTCGGTCGCGCTCGACGTCGCCCTGGGCGTCGGCGGCATCCCCAAGGGGCGGATCACGGAGATTTACGGACCCGAATCGTCGGGCAAGACAACCCTGGCCCTCCACCTCGTCGCCGAGGCGCAGAAGAAGGGCGGCATCTGCGCGTTCGTGGACGCCGAACACGCCCTGGACCCCGAGTACGCGCGGCGGCTGGGCGTGGACATCAACAGCCTGCTGGTCTCGCAGCCGTCCACCGGGGAAGAAGCGCTGGAGATCACCGACGGGCTGGTCCGCTCGAACGCGGTGGCGCTGATCGTGATCGACTCGGTGGCGGCCCTGGTGCCCAAGGCCGAGATCGAGGGCGAGATGGGCGACAGCCACATGGGCTTGCAGGCGCGCATGATGTCCCAGGCGATGCGGAAGCTCTCGGGCAGCGTGTCCAAGAGCGGCTGCGTCATCATCTTCATCAACCAGCTCCGCGAGAAGATCGGCGTCATGTTCGGCAACCCCGAGACCACGCCGGGCGGCAAGGCGCTGAAGTTCTATGCGTCGGTGCGGCTGGACGTGCGCCGGGTCGAGACGCTGAAGCAGGGCACGGACATGGTGGGCAACCGGGTCAAGGTCAAAGTCGTCAAGAACAAGGTCGCCCCGCCGTTCCGCCAGGCCGAGTTCGACATCATGTTCGGCACGGGCATCAGCCATTCGGGAGGAATCCTGGACATGGCAATCGAACTGGGCATCGCCAGCAAGTCAGGGGCGTGGTTCAACTACGGCGACACGCGCATCGGGCAGGGCCGCGAGAACGCCAAGACGTTCCTGGACGAGCACCCGGACATCACCGCAGAGATGGAGACGCGCATCCGCCAGATCGCGGTCGGCCCGGTGACCAGTCTGCCCGCCGACATGGAAGCCGACGACGTGGACGACCTGGCCCTGGCGGCGTGAGCGGGCGGCGGGCTTACCCGCCGGAGGGGCCTCCCCGAGCACTGACCTGGTTTAAGGAGAACTGACCGATGGCCTTTGACTTCAAGAAATCGCTCATCAAGGTGCAGGGCGGCCAGACCTACCTGCCCGTCTCCGCGCGCATCGTCTGGTTCCGGCAGGAGCACCCCGACTGGGGCATCCACACCGAGCCGGTCGAGATCAACCACGAGAAGCAGTACGCCGTCTTCCGCGCCACCATCTACAACGCCGACGGCAAGCTGATGGCGACCGGCACCAAGAAAGAAGACGTCAAAGGCTTCGGGGACTTCATGGAAAAAGCGGAAACAGGGGCGGTGGGCCGTGCGCTCGCCCTGTGCGGGTTTGGAACGCAGTTCTCGCCCGACCTGGACGAGGTCGGGCGCGGGCGCTTCGCCGACAGCCCTTACCCCGTCGGCGGCAGCCGCCCCGGCGGCCAAAGCAATGGCGGCCCTAACGGCGGCGGGAGCTACGGCGGGGGCGGCGGCAGCCGTTATGGAAGTCCGCCGCCGCAGGGCGGCCAGAACAACGGCAATCAGAACAACGGCGGCCAGAACGGCGACGGTGCGCGCCCTGCCCCGCCCCGCGAAGCTGCCGAACGGCCTGCGGCGAGCCGCGACGGAGGCGGGACGCAAACACGCCAGGAAGCCCCGCGCCCTGCCCCCCCGCGCGCCGATGCGCCGCGCAGCGATGTCCCCCGGCCCGCCACGGCGGTTGCTGACGACGCGGGCGAGGACGATATCGAGGCGCTGATCGGCGGCGCGGGCCTGACGGATGCGACCGAAGACGACCCCTTCGGCGACGACGTCCCCGCCGCCCCGAAGGCCGCCGTCAAGCCCGCCCCGGTTCGAGCGGAAGCCCCGGCGGCGGGTGCCGCACCGAGCGGGATGCCCGAGTGTGTCGGCTGCGGCAAGGCGCTGACCAAGGCCCAGCAGGAGCTATCGGTCCGCAACTACGGCGAGGCCTTATGCCCCGGATGCCAGCGGGACAAGACGCGCCGGCCTGCGCTTGCCGAGCGCTAAACGGCCAAACATGAAAAGGCCCCGCCTCTTGAGAAGAGGCGGGGCCTTTTGTCATGCGGCCGTCAAGTGTTCTCCCAGAAGGGAAACCCCTCACGGTCAATGAGGTACTGGCTGCCCCGAGTCTCCACTCAAGCCAATTTTCCACAGAAGGGATGGGGAGATACCTGAGCGAAGAGGGCCGGGCTGTCCCTGCCCTCTTGCAGGCGCTTATCGGAGGGCGACGACGGTCCGGTGAGAGCCGCGCTCAATCCGGGCGATCACGAGGGGGCTGGTGACGGGGATGCGGAGGCGCTGGCCGGGAACAAGAGGGAAAGCCCCGGAGAGGTGGTTGGCGCGGGCGATCTGCTCTTCGCGCGCCGGGAGGTAAGCGCCGGGATCGCCGTAGCGGTTCGCGAGCTTTGCCAGCGTGTCGCCGGGCTTGACCGTCTTCGCGATCATCACCAGGGCAGGCTGGGTGGGTGGGGCGTAGCTCTCCCGGACGCTATGGACCAGGGACAGCACGGAACTGGAAAGGAAGAAAAAAAGCACGGCAGCGACGGCGGCTGAAAGCAAAATGCTCTCGATGCGCGAAAAGAAGCTGCGGCGGACGGCGGGCGGCGGGACCGGCTCGGGGGCCTTGTCCTGCCCAAGGTCTTTCAGAACGAGCCGAGGCCGGGCGTGGCTCGATTGGAAACGGGGGCGCTCTTCACAGACGTCAATTCTCAGCGGAACCATGGTCAGTTCTCCTCACATGATCGGGAAAGGCGGGCAAACATTAGTTTGTATGCGTAGGCATTATAACCCAACATATAGCGTACTGTCAATGCGATTCTGCCCACGCATAGGAAAAAACAAACAAAAGTTTGAGTAGGTTCCGCCCTTCCGTGGTATAATCCCCGTGAACGCACTTATTCGCCATTGTTGGCCTTTATTCCAATTCATCCCGGACCCGAATCCAATTCATCCCAAAGGAATCATCCCCCATGGAAGCACTTTCCGACAAGCAGCGCCAGATCCTGGACGTCATTCGGACGCACATCGAGCAGCGCGGCCACGCCCCGACGGTCCGCGAAATCGGCAAGGAGGTCAGCCTCAGCTCCTCCTGCACCGTCAAGAAGCACCTGGACAGCCTGGAAGCCAAAGGCTTCCTGCGCCGCGACCGCTACAAGCGCTCGCTGGACCTGATGGAAGGCGGCGAGCGGGTGACGCTGGGCCGCTCGGTGTGCGTCCCCCTGCTGGGCCGCGTGGCCGGCGGGCCGCCGCTCTTGATCGACGAGGCGTACAGCGGCGAGACGCTGCCGGTGCCGGTCTCGCTGCTGCGGCGCGGGGACCAAAGCGGGCGCAACCTGTTCGCCCTGGAAGTTTACGGGAACTCGATGCGGGACGCGGGGATTGCGGACGGGGACATCGTGGTCGCCCGCCGGCAGGACACGGCGGTCGACGGGGACATCGTGGTCGCCCTTCTGGGGGAGGAGGCGACGGTGAAGACGTTCTACCGCGAGGCGAAGGGCGTCCGCCTCCAGCCCGAGAACGCCGACTACGAGCCGATCTTCGCCGCCGACGTGCGGATCATGGGCAAGGTGGCGATGGCAATCAAGCGCTTCTCGTAGGCGTCTAGAGGGTTAGGATGACGAACCGTTTAGCCATCCTGCTGTGTGCTTGCACCTTAGCGGGTGCCGATGGCGGCTGTTCTTTGTCCCCTGCCCCGCCTGCGAACACCACTGAGACCATCACCGTCTCTGAGCAGGGCAACGGTGGCCCGTGCGTTGCCACCGTGACGGTGCAGGAAGGGGTCAATGGAAAGACGCACTCGCTTCACCAGGCCAACGTCCCCTGTGGCAGCGTAAAAGCGGTACAAGCTAGACTGGTCGCTCAGGCAAAACAGGGCTTGTAAGCGAACCGCTTAGACCTGGCCCCGGCACCAGAGGGCCGTCAGGCTCATCTCTAAGGGAGCACACGTCATGGGAGGCTTGCTTGACGAAGAGGAGCGGCGGCGGAGCCGCCGGCTGCACAATCAACAGCGGGTGATCCTCATCACGTCCAAGACGATAATTTTTTCTCGTCGTCTTCATGTTGCTGTGTCTCATGCTGGCGGTTATCGCTGTTGATTTAAGCGGGATACAACTTCTCAACTGGATCGACCAGCACCCAGCTCATGCGGCCAGGTACAACCCGCACCACTGGCTTTCAAGAGCCATCGCGCTGGTCATATTTGTTTCTTTGGCGCATAGAGTGTGGTTGTTTTTGTCCCTCTCTGCCAGGCGGATGTTCGCGTGGTGGCGCTGGTGGCGCGAGCCATCGGCGGTCGAACCGGACCAGCCAGCAACTTGATTGCGCGTACCTAACCCCTTGCCATTCTCTCATGTCCTGGCGGGCTTGCGCCGCAGGAGGGCCAAGGCGGCGGCATAAGAGACGGCACCGATGCCGAGGTACAGCAGGCCCGAGCCGATCCAGAGGGGGCGGACACCGTAGCCGGACATGCCGGAGACCGCGCCCAGGGTGTTGAACGACGGCTTGGGGTCGAGCGTGTCCGCGAGCTGCCAGAGGGGCACGAACGGGCACAGGAAGAGCGAGTTGACGCCCGCGCTGCGGGCGACGGCGGGCGCGTCCTGGCTGGAGACGGTCGCGTAGGAGAAGAACGGCAGGACGTTCGCCAGAATCAGGGCCAGGTACAGCAGCGTCAGGGCCGACCAGCGGTTGCGGAGCAGCACGGACAGCAGAAACCCCAGGCCCGAGATGCCGGCGACGACCAGCAGCAGCAGCAGGGCACCCTGCTCGACGACGTCCCCCACACGCGCCCCGTTGACGGCGGCCAGCGGGGCCGCGCCGACCGCCGAAATCGGCCCGCCGCGGGAGCGCATCTGCTGCATGATCGAGGGCGTGATGCTCAGGTGAGGCGCGGCCAGCGTCAGCCCCAGCAGCAGGGCGGCCAGCAGCAGGGCCAGCGGCAGGCCCGAGGGCAGCGTGGCGTCGCTAAAGACGCGGCGCGGGGACCAGGGGCGGCGCGCGCTCCCGTCGGCCCAATCCGCGCGGTCGCCCGTGACTAGGACGGGCACAAACAGCAGCAGCAGTCCCCCCGCGATTGTCAGCAGGAGGAAGACCTCCCCGGCAACCGGCAAGGCCGCGAGCGGCGCGATCCCCAGGGCCATGCCATCCCCGAAGAAGAGAAGCAGGCCTGCCAGCAGCAGCGTCACGACGCGCAGCGCGGCGGCCCGGCGGGAGGGGAAGTCCTCCAGCCGGTTGATGCACGAGAGCACGAGCAAGGCGGTCAGCGTCCCGTTGAGCAGCAGGGCAGGCACCCACGCGGGCAGCGTCCAGCCGAAGTAGTGTTCGGGCAGAACCGCCCCGGTGACGGCCCCGACCGGGTTCAGGGCACCCAGGCCGAACGAAGGCGAGGCCCCGTTGGAGAACACGACCGGCGCGGCGAACGGGCCGGTGACAACGAAAAACAAGATCAGCGTGGCATAAGACAGCACCGTGGCCGTGGCCGTATTAGCGGCGTAGGCCGACCAGCACAGGCCGATGGCACCGAACAAGAAAGCGTCGCCGACCAGCAGGACGTAGGCGAAGAAGACTTCGCCCGGCGACACCCCGCCGAGCAGGAAGCAGAGCGACAGCAGGGGCAGCGACGACGTCAAGAGGAGCGTCACGAACGACACCGACGAGGCGAGCTTGCCCCAGACGATAGCGCGCGGGCGTAGGATCGTCCCGCGCAGCATCTCGAACGTCTTTTGCTCGCGCTCGACCGAAATCGCGCCCGCCGTCAGCGCGGGCGTGATCAGGGCGATCATCACCGCCTGCGAATAGAACAGAATCTTGAAGAACGTCCGGCCCACGGTGAAGCCCGCCGACGCCCCGCCCGCCTCCATGGCATTCGAGTGCGAGTTCCACCAGCCCAGATAGGAAAAAAAGAGGATCAGCGAGAGGAGCAGCAGGTAGCCGAAGAGCAGCCAGTAGGTGCGCCCGCCGCGCATCCGCCCGCGCAGCTCTTTGGTGATGACGGGGTTGTCCAGGGTCCAGGTAGGCACGGCGCGTTCTCCTTCACCGGGGGTAGCGGGAGAGAATACGCCGCGCGGGGGCAAGAGTCCTTCAAGGGACTTCTTCGCCCTACCGCTCGCGCGTCAGGGCGTAGTCGGCGAGGGCGTGGAGGGAGGCGCGGTAGGGGGTCGGCGGCAGGGCTTGGAGCGCGTCCTGGGCCTGGGAGACGTAGCGGCGCGCGGCCTCCTGGGTGCGCGCGTAGCCGTCGTGGCGGGTGATGGCACCCAAAACGGTCGCGATCTCGTCGTCTGTCAGGGCTTCCGGCTCTTGCAGGACCGCCATGAGGCCGGCTCGCTCCTCGGGCGAAACGTCGCGCAGGGTGAGGATCAGCGGCAGGGTCATCTTGCCCTCGCGCAGGTCGCCGCACTGCGGCTTGCCGGTCTTGTGCGGGTCGCCGACATAGTCCAGCAGGTCGTCGGCGATCTGGAACGCCAGGCCGCACGTCCGGCCATAAGTAACAAGGGCGGCAAGCTCGGGCGGGGTCGCGCCGGCCAGCAGCCCGCCGACCTCGCAGCAGCCGGCGATGAAGCCCGCCGTCTTCTTCTCGATGATCGTCAGGTAAGTCTCTTCCGACGTGTCCACGTCGCCTTTGGCCGTGAGCTGCAAGACCTCGCCCTCGCTCAGGCCGACGGTGACCTGGGAGATGACGCGGATGACGTCCATGCTGCCCTCACGGGCGGCGAGAAAGATGCTCTTGGCGAGCAGGTAGTCCCCCACCAGGACGCTGATCTGGTTGCCGAACGTGGCGTTGGCCGTGGGCCGCCCCCGGCGCTCGGCGGACCCGTCCACGACATCGTCGTGGATCAGTGACGCCATGTGGATGAGTTCGGCGGCGGCGGCGGAGGCGTGGACGGTCCGGGTCGGGAACCCACGCCCGGCGGCGCGGGCGGCCAGGGTGACAAGGGCGGGGCGCAGGCGCTTCCCGCCTGCCGTGAGCGTGTGGCCCGAGATGGCGTAGGCGGCGCGGACGTCGGAGCGGATCTCGTCGCCGAGCAGCAGCTCGACGGCGGCCAGGTCATCGTGGACACAGTCCAGGAACGAAACCGGACGGGCGACGACTTCTTCGACGATGCCCTCTTCGGCAAAAGCATTCTCGGCGGGAACGGTCGCGCTGGCTGCCATTTTCTTCTTCCCCTCTCCGCTCTACGAGCTGACCGACGGCTTACCGCCGACATGGACGCACACGAGTCCCCAAGTCAGGTCCACCCACCGCACGTCCTGGAGGCCGGCCCCGCGCATCCGCTCGGCAAGCCGCTCCCGGTCGTCGAACCGCTCCACCGACGCGGGCAGGTAGGCGTAGGCGTCGGGCCTGCCGCTGACCGCCCCGCCCAGGCGGGGCATGACGTGGCGCGCGTGCCACTGGTAGGCGGTGCGGAACGGGCCGGGCGGCGGCTGCGAGAACTCCAAACAAACCACGCGCCCGCCGGGGCGTGTCACGCGCGCCATCTCGCGGAAACCGGCGTCGCGGTCGGCCACGTTGCGGATGCCGAAGGCGACCGTCACGGCATCGAAGCTCTCGGACGCGAAAGGCAACCGCGTCGCATCCCCCTGCACTTCGCTTGCGTCGTTGACGGCGAACCGGCCCGCCCCGTGCCGCAGCATCGGCAGCGAGAAGTCGGCGGCGGCGACGAAGCCCTCCGGCCCGACGACCCGGCGCAGCGGGGCCGCCCATTCGCCCGTCCCCGCGCAGACATCGAGGACGCTGTCGCCGGGCCGGAGGCAGGCACACCGGGTCGCGAAAGGCCGCCACCCCAAATGAATGCCCGCCGATAGCAATGTATTCAGCAGATCATAGCGCGGCGCGATGTCGTCGAACATCCGCCGGACGTATTCCGCCTTCTGCTCGTCCGTCACCGGCTCGTCTAGGATAACAACTCCGCTCGGCGGCTGTGGGGTTCCCTGGGACATTGTGAAAAATATCGCAATCTAATCGAGGGGATTATACCCACCCGCACGGGCGCTGTCAATCACGAGCCGAGTATTTTACGATTGGGTTTCACCCCGGTGATGTGCTATCATAACTCAGACGACGCCCTGGAGAAGAACTCATGCCGGGAGTGCCCGGACGCACCCTCAACGGTGAGGATATTGATGAGCCGATGGACCGCGCGGGTGAACAAGCCGTTCAGGACACCCGAGCCGGGGGCCTGTTGGAGATGGAGCAGATTCGCGCCCGGCTCGCCGGCGGCACCTTCAGCGACAGCCTGGAGCTGCTCCGGGAAGATCGCGCGTTGATTGAAGAGGCCGACAAGAGACCCATGAGGGAGACACCATGAACATCACCATGCACGCCACGACCATCGTCGGCGTCCGAAAGAACGGCAAGGTCGCCATCGCGGGCGACGGACAGGTGACGCTGGACAAGACCGTGATGAAGAACACGGCCAAGAAGATCAGGCGGCTGTACCAGGGCAAGGTCCTGGCCGGCTTCGCGGGCAGTGCCGCCGACGCGATGGCGCTGGCGGACCGATTCGAGGCTAAATTGGAGGCGTCCAACGGCAACTTGCAGCGGGCCGTGATCGACTTCGCCAAAGAATGGCGCTCGGACCGCGTTTTGCGCCGCTTCGAGGCGCTGATGATCGTCGCCGACCCCGACTACCTACTGGTGGTCTCGGGCGACGGCAACGTGCTGGACACCGACGACGGCATCGCGGCCATCGGCAGCGGCGGCCCTTACGCGCAGGCGGCGGCCAAGGCCCTGGTGGAGAACACCGATCTCAGCGCCCGCGAGATCGTCGAAAAGGCCATGCGGGTCGCCTCCCAGATCTGCATCTACACCAACGCCAACATCACGGTGGATGAGTTATGAAAGCCACGACGCTCGCCACGCTGCTTGTCCTGGGCGCCTGCCCGATGCCCACCCATGCCGGCCCGAGGCCTCCAGCAACCCAGGGGGCGCAAACAACCCAGGGGGCGCAAACAACCCAGGGGGCGCAAACAACCCAGGGGGCGCAAACAACCCAGGGGGCAGACGTCGCACCCCCCGGCCAGCGGCGGGCGTTCGCCCTGGGCTACGCCCTGCGGGCCGGGGAAGACAGCCCGACGGCCCTGCTGGACGCGGTCAAGAAGCTGAAGGACGTGGACGACGACAAGCTGGCGGGCGTGGATGTCTCGCGCCTGAGCCGGGACGTGCCCGACTCGCGGCAGCGCCAGCAGGCCGCATACCATGCGCTTGCCCTGCTGCTGGCCGGCATGGGGGCACCGACGACGCTGCGCGACTGGGCGGCAGGGACGGCGGCGGGGCTGACGGCCCCGCCGGCCTTTTCGCGCGAGGAGGCCGCGCTGGCGAAGACCGAACCGGACACCGCGCTGCTCCTGGCACGCCTCGATGAGGTCCGGGCCGTCCGGGCTACGACCGAGGCGTGGAAGCCGCTGCTGTCGGCGTGGCTCAAGCTTTCGGGTGGCGGCATCGCGCTCTGGACGGCGGACACCGGGCGCTACGCCTACGATCTTTACGTAGACGCCGCCGCCTATGGGAACAGCGGCCGAACCGTCAGCGGTGCGCGCCTGCTGCTGGCGCGTGCCCCGCTCGATTCGCCGGCCGGCGTCCGGGAAGCCCTGGCTGCACTCATCCCGCGCGGCGGCAACCTGCAAAACCTCGCCACGGTCCCGGCAGGGGGGCTGAGCGCCGAGCAGCGCGCGAGCGCCCTGGGGTTAATCTTGGGCACCTACAACGCCGACCCGTTGAGCAAAAAACTGGACGCCTCCCGGTGATAGGGCGGCTAGGGGGTGATGGGTATAATGCCGCCATGGACGTGCCAATGGAAGACATGACGCCGCGCGAGATCGTCGCGGAGCTGGACAAGTACATCGTCGGGCAGCAGGCCGCCAAGCGCGCCGTCGCCATCGCCCTCCGAAACCGCTACCGGCGACGCCGGCTCGCCGACGACCTGCGCGACGAGGTCATCCCCAAGAACATCCTGATGATCGGGCCGACCGGCGTGGGCAAGACCGAGATCGCCCGCCGCCTGGCGACCCTGGCCCGCGCCCCGTTCGTCAAGGTCGAGGCGACCAAGTTCACCGAGGTCGGCTACGTCGGGCGCGACGTGGACTCGATGGTGCGCGACCTGGTGCAGGCGGCCCTGCGGATCGTCGAGCACGAGAAGCTGGACGAGGTGCGCGCGCAGGCGGCGGAGCGGGCCATAGACCGCATCGTGGACTTGCTTCAGCCGCGCCGCGAGGCGAAGCCGGGCCGGCCGCGCATGCCCAAGCCCGGCAGCGGCGAGAACCCCTTTGAAGCCCTGCAACAGCTCTTCACGTCCGGCGGTCAGCCTCCCGTAGCCGAGGCCCCCGAGCCGGAGCCGGACGAGGCCGCCGATGAGAGTGCACGGCGGCGCGGCGAGCAGGAGGCGCGTGTCCGTGACCGCCTGCGGGCGCAGATCGTGTCGGGCGTCAAGGACACGGACAGCGTCGAAGTCGAGGTCGAGGAGACCGGCCCGGCCCCGTTCATGCAGGTGCTCTCGCCGCAGGGGATGGAAGACGGGGGCATGGACATGCAGGGGCTGTTCGGCTCGATGATGCCCAAGAAGCGCAAGAAGCGGACCATGACCATCGCCGAGGCCCGCGAGCACTATACGGGCGAGGAGGCCCGCGCGCTGGTCGACCAGGACGCGCTGACCCGCGAGGCCGTCCTGCGGGCCGAGCAGAGCGGGATCATCTTCGTGGACGAGATGGACAAGATCGCCGGGCGCGGCGGGGGCGGCGGCAGCGGGCCGGACGTCTCGCGCGAGGGCGTCCAGCGCGACATCCTGCCGATCATCGAGGGCAGCACGGTCCAGACCAAGTACGGGCCGGTCAAGACCGACTTCGTGCTGTTCATCGCTGCGGGTGCGTTCCACCTGTCCAAGCCCTCCGACTTAATCCCCGAGCTTCAGGGCCGCCTGCCCATCCGCGTCGAGCTGGAAAACCTGACGCGCCAGGACTTCGAGCGGATTCTGACCGAGCCGCGCAATGCCCTGGTGAAGCAGTATATCGCCTTGCTCGCCACCGAGGGCCTGACAGTCGAGTTCACCGGCGATGCCGTCTCGGAGATCGCCCGGCTCGCCGCCGACGTCAACGCCCAGATGGAGAACATCGGCGCGCGCCGCCTGCACACGCTCTTGGAGCGCCTGCTCGACGACCTCTCGTTCGACGCCCCGGACTTGGAGGACAAGTTCAAGCGCATCGACGGTGCCTACGTCCGCGAAAAGCTGGACGACATCGTCAAGGACGAGGATCTGAGCCGCTATATCTTATGAGCACGTCTTATGGGAGCGCCCGTTCGGGTATTATCAGCTTATGATCACGGTGCGGCTGCTGTTTTTTGCCCACTTACAGGACGTCGCCGGGATGCGCGAGTCGCGGCTGTCATTGCCGGAGGGGGCGACGGTGCGGACGGCGGCGGCGGCTCTGGAACACGAGAGGCCGGCCTTCCAGGGCCAGTTGGATTCAGTCCGGGTCGCCGTCAACGCCGAGTTCGCCGGACCGGACACGCCGCTAAACGACGGCGATGAGGTGGCCTGGATGCCGCCCATGAGCGGGGGCCGGGATGTCTGAAGCTTTGCCCCTGCTGACGCGGGACGTGCTCGACCTGGCCGCCCTCGCCCGCGCGGTCGAGGGACCGGAGCACGGCGCGGTCGTGTTGTTCGCGGGCAACGTGCGGGACAACGCCCGCGGCAGCCGAGTCCTGTATTTAGAATATGAGGGCTACGAGCCGCTGGCGACCAGGCAGCTCGCCGCCCTGGTCGGGGAGGCCGAGCGGCGCTGGGGCGTCCGTGCCGCCGTGCAGCACCGGCTGGGGCGGCTGGAGATCGGCGAGTGCAGCGTCGCCGTCGCCGTCGCCTCGCCGCACCGGGCCGAAGCGTTCGAGGCCTGCCGCTGGCTGATGGACACGCTCAAGGAGACCGTCCCGATCTGGAAGCGCGAGTATTTCGAGGGCGGCGCGCACTGGGTGGAGGGTCCAAAGACCGTCGGCGTTGTGCCGCCCCCGTTGCCCGACTACTGACAGGAACCCGGCCTGTGAGGGTGATGCAGAAGTACCGTTCATGACCGAACTATTCAGCGAGCCAGCCACCGAGCCAGCCGAAGAATCACCCGCCCCGCCCGCGTCGCCGTCACCGCCCGCCGTCGCCCTGCGCCCGATGCGCCTGGAAGACATCGAGCACGTCTCGCGGCTCGAACGCCGCTGCTATACGCTCCCGTGGAGTTCCAGCGCCTATGCCACCGAGGTCGGCAACCCGTCCGCCTACTACGTCGTCGCCACCGACCCGGACGGCACGATCACGGGCTACGCCGGGATGTGGGTGATCATGGACGAATTGCACATCACGACCATCGCCGTGGACCCCGTGCAGCGGGGCCGCCGGATCGGCGAGCGGCTGCTGCTGAGTCTGATCGAGGAGGGCATCGTGCGGGGCGCGGAGCGGGCGACGCTGGAGGTCCGCGAGCGCAACACCGTCGCCCATAATTTATACCTCAAGTACGGCTTCGAGGACGTGGCCGTGCGTAAAAACTACTACAGCGACAACCACGAGAACGCCCTGATCATGTGGGCCAACGACATGCTCTCGGCGGGCTACCAGGACATGCTGCGCGACTACAAAGCGCGGCTGGCCGAGTTGGGCTGACAGACAGGCCGCAGCAATACACACCCTCCAACATCTCCTTTCCGGCCCCGATACATGTCAGTACCTGCCGGACCGACGGGCGACGCAGGAGTACGTCCGGGTGGCCGAGATCGCACCTCCCGAGTATGAGGCCCTGATGGACCGGGGCTGGCGCAAGTTCGGCCCGATGCTGTTCCGCCCCGTCTGCTCGGCCTGTGACGAGTGCCGCCCGATCCGCATTCCCATCCAAAGCTTCGCGCCCGACCGCAGCCAGAGGCGGGCGTGGGCACGGAACGCCGACCTGTCCGTCCGCTACGAAAGTCCGTCATTCAGTGACGCTCGGCTGAACCTGTACCGGCGCTACCAGGCGGCGCAGACCGAGTTGAAAGACTGGCCGGGCGGGGAGCGGACGGCGCGCGGCTACAAGTCCCAGTTCCTCCAGAACCCCCTTCCCGCCGTCGAGATCAGCGTCTGGGAGGGCGACGTGCTGCGGGCCGTCGCCCTGACCGACGTCACGCCCAACGTCGTGTCAGGCGTGTACCACTTCCACGACCCGGACTGCCGCGAGCGCGGCCTGGGGACACTGGTCATGCTGCACACCATTGAATTGGCGCGGCGGCTGGGAAAGACGTGGGCCTACTTCGGCTTCTACGTTGCCGGATGCCCGAGCATGGCGTACAAGGCCCGCTTCCGGCCCAACGAGATTCTCGGCCCGGATGGCGTCTGGCGGGGCCATCCTCCCATCACTCATTCCGCCCCCACCGGGGTATAATCCAACAGAAACATCACACGGAAGACAGGACACCGCCATGCCAAGAGGGATTGATCTGATGCCCGCCGTGCTGCCCGACGAGCGCACCCTGGATTCGCCCGACGAGCGGACGCAGCGCACGCCGCCCGGCTCCGACGGGCCGTACATGGTGATTTTGTACAACTGCGACTGCCACACGTTCGAGCAGGTCGAGCAGCAGCTCCAGAAAGCGACCGGGTGCAACCAGGAGAAGGCCGAGGCGTTCGCCATGGAAGTCCACACCCAGGGCCGCTCCGTCGTCTACTCCGGGTCGGACGAGGAGTGTGAGAAGGTCGCAAATGTCCTGCGCCTGATCAAGCTCCAGGTCGAGACCGATAAGTCGGCATGAGCCATGACGGCATAGGCGACGTCGGCGCGAACGGGGACGGCCTGCCCCACGTCGTCACGGCCATCCCCGGCCCGCGTTCGCGCGCCCTGGCCCAAGACCTGCGACGGGTCGAGAGTCCCAACGTCACCTATATTGCGCCGGACTTTCCCGTGTTCTGGGAGCGGGCGTCCGGGTGCCTGGTTTGGGACGTGGACGGCAATTGCTTCCTGGACATGACGGCGGCCTTCGGCGTCGCCTCGGTCGGACACAGCCACCCCCGCGTCATCGCCGCCGTCCAATCACAAGCCGCGAAGTTGCTGCACGGCATGGGCGACGTCCACCCTTCGGAGGCCAAAGTCCGGCTCTGCGAGCGCGTGGCATCCCTCGTCCCCCTCCCCCAAGCCCAGGTGATCCTGGGTCAGAACGGCGGCGACGCCGTTGAGGCCGCTCTGAAAACGGCCCTCCTGGCGACGGGCCGGGCAGGTGTGCTGGCGTTCGAGGGCGGCTACCACGGGCTGACCTACGGCGCATTGGAAGTGACCGCGCGCGGCGACTTCCGCGGGCCGTTCGCCGCCCAGCGGGGCGGCTTCGCCCGCCACCTGCCCTACGGGTGCGCGCTCGACACGGTCCGCGAGCATCTCCAGACCCACCGCCCCGGCGCGGTCCTGGCCGAGCCGATCCAGGGGCGCGGCGGCATCGTCGTCCCGCCCCCCGGCTGGCTGCGCGGCCTGCGCGCCCTTTGTACCGAGACAGACACGCTGCTGATTTTGGACGAGATATTCACCGGCTGGGGCCGTACCGGGGACTGGTTTGCCTGCCAGGCGGAAGGCGTGACGCCGGACATCTTGTGCGTCGGCAAGGCGATGGCCGGCGGCCTGCCGCTCTCGGCTTGCGTCGCCTCGGCTGATTTGATGGCCGTCTGGGGCGAGTCGCGGGGCGAGGCCCTGCACACCAGCACGTTCTTAGGAAACCCCCTCGCCTGCGCCGCCGCACTGGCCGCGCTGGCTGTCTTGGAAGAGGAAGCCCTGCCCGCGCGGGCCGCCCAGATCGGCGCAGCCTTGGCGGCCCAGCTCCGAACACTGCAAGACGACTTCCCAGATCAGATCATGGACGTGCGCGGGCGTGGCTTGATGCTGGGCCTGGAGATGGACTCGCCCGCCCGCGCGCTCGCCTTCGTCCCCGAAGCCCTACGGCGCGGCCTGATCTTGCTGCCCGCCGGCGACGGGCGGGTGCTGGAGTTCGTCCCGCCGCTGACGATCACCGCGGCGCAAATCGCCTGGTGCGTCGCCGCGTTGCGCGCGATGCTGACGGAAGGCCATGCATGACTGACACGCAGATAGTCGTGATCGACGGCTCCCACGGCGAGGGCGGCGGGCAGACCCTGCGGACCAGCCTGTCGCTCTCCATCCTCACGGGCAGGCCCGTCGAGATCAGCCGCATCCGGGCGGGGCGCAGCAGGCCCGGCCTCCAGCCGCAGCACCTGGCCGCCGTGCGGGCGGCGGCGGCCATCAGCGCCGCTCAGACGGAGGGGGCCGAACCCGGCTCGACGCGCCTGCTCTTCGCGCCCCAGTCGCGCGCCGCGCCGGGCGTCTACCACTTCGAGATCGGCACGGCGGGCGCGGCCACGCTGGTCGCCCAGACCGTCCTGCTGCCCCTGGCGCTGGCGGGCGAGCCGTCGCGCGTCGCCGTCGTCGGCGGGACGCACGTCCCCCACGCGCCGCCCACGGACTATCTGAGCGAGATCTACGCAACGCTGCTCTCCAGCCACGGCCTTGACGTTGACGTCGCGGTGCCGATGGCAGGCTTTTTGCCGCGCGGCGGCGGGCGGATCGAACTGAACATCCGCCCGTCGGCGGGGTGGACGCCGATTAATCTGACCGAGCGCGGCCCCCTCCAATCCGTCACGGCGACCGTGCTGACGGCGGCCCTGCCGCCGGACGTGGCGGCGCGGGGGATGGCAGCGCTGCGGGAAGGGTTGGTGAAGGTCAAGGCCGACATCCGGGTGACGCACCGTGAGACGTCTTCCCTCGGCTCCGGAGCCGCCGTGTTCCTGACGGCAGAAAGCGAGACTTGCCGGGCCGGTTTTTCCGCCCTAGGCGCACGGGGCAAGCCCATCGAGGCCGTGGCGGGGGAGGCCGTGGCGGCGTTCGACCGCTGGCACCAAACGGGGGCCGCCTGCGAGGAGCACCTGGCGGACCAGCTCGTCCTGCCGATGGCGCTGACGCCCGGCCAAAGCCGCTGGACGACGTCCAAAGTGACGGAACACCTACGGACGGTGCTGTGGGTCTTGCCACAGTTCCTGGATGTAAACATTTCGCTGGAAGAGAACGCCGACGGGTCGGGGACGGTGGGGCTGCGCGGCGTTTCCCTATGACCAACAAAAAGCCCCGCGCCTCTCGTGCGAGAGGCGCGGGGCTTTTTTGAGTGCCCCCAGTAGGGATCGAACCTACGACAACCCACTTAAGAGGCGGGTGCTCTAACCAGCTGAGCTATGGAGGCGTAGTCGTTTGGGCTTCGCGCTCGACCGAGGGCTATTATACTCCGGCGAGCCACAAAAAACAACCCGTCGGGGCCGGGATCGCGAGATTTTTGTGGGGCAGGAAGTCGCGCCGCCCTTGGCGAACTCTGGCACCATGAGCGAGACGAATGAAATGGGCTTCGACCCCGTGCCGCTGCGCGCGCAGTTCCCCGCGCTGTCCCAGATGTGGGGCGGGCGGCAGGCCGTGTTCTTCGACAACCCCGGCGGGACCCAGGTGCCGCAGGCCGTCATCGATGCCGTCGCGGGCTACTACCAAACGAGCAACGCCAACGTCGGCGGGGCGTTCGCGACCAGCCGGCGCACGGACGCGGTCGTGGCCGGGGCGCGGGCGGCGATGACCGACCTGCTCGGCACGCCCGGCCCCGAATCCATCGTGTTCGGGCCGAGCATGACCGCGCTGACGTTCCATCTGGCCCGGTCGCTGATGGAGACGGTCAAGCCGGGCGACGAGGTCATCGTCACGAACCTGGACCACGACGCCAACGTCACCCCCTGGACCGACTTGGAGGCGGCAGGCGCGGTTGTGCGCGTCGCGGACATCCGCCCCTCGGACGGGACGCTGGACCTCGACGGCCTGGAGGCGCTGCTCTGTCCCCGGACTCGCCTGGTCGCCGTTTCCCATGCCTCCAACGCCGTCGGCACGATCCCGGACGTCAAGCGCGTCGTAGACGCCGCCCATCGGGCGGGGGCGCTGGTCTTCGTGGACGCCGTGCAGTACGCGCCGCACGCCCCGGTCGACGTGCAGGCCCTGGACTGCGACTTTTTGGCCTGCTCGGCTTACAAGTTTTTCGGCCCACACATGGGCGTGTTGTACGGCAAGGCCGAGCACCTGACGCGGCTGACGCCGCACAAGGTCAAGCCCTCCAAAGACACTCTTCCTTACCGCTGGGAGCAGGGCACGCTGAACCACGAGGGCCTGGCCGGAGTCACGGCGGCGGTCGACCACCTGGCCGCCATCGGCGCGGGCGGGGGCGTCAGCCGCCGCCAGGCTCTCCAATCGGCCATGCAGACGGTTCAGGCCTACGAGCAGACCCTGTCGCACCGACTTTTGGACGGCCTGCGCGCGCTGGACGATGTCCGGGTCTACGGGCTGACCGACACGGCCCGACTGGGCGAGCGGGTGCCGACCGTCGCGTTCACCTGGCCGCGCCTGTCCCCGCGCGCAACTGCGGAGTATCTAGCGTCTCAGGGCATCGCCTGCTGGAGCGGCGACTACTACGCCCAGCGGCTGATGCGCCGGCTGTCCCTCGACGAAGCGGGCGGCGCGGTGCGGGTCGGCCTGGCGCACTACAACACCGCGGAAGAAGTAGACCGCCTGATCGGCGTGCTTGCCGACGTGCCGATGGCCGGGGCCTAACCTTCCGCGCCGAGGCTGCCGATAATCCCCGTAAACTTGCCGGCAGGACGGGGAGACATGGACATGATCACTATGGAAGACTTGCGTGATATGGGCGGGGACGTAGACACCGACGACGTGGACATCGAGGACGTCTTCCGGCGTCAGGACGAGGCGATGGCGCTGCTGGAGCGGCTGCGGATCGCCGAGCCAGCGGGCGCGGCGTCGGACGCCCGCGTTGGCGGCGGGCGGCGCGACTTTCGCCGCTGGCCCGCGCCCGAGGCCATCCAGGTGGAATTGCATGACGGCGACCGCTGGCAATGCGTCGTGTGCAGCGACCTGGGCATCGGCGGCGTCCGCATGGCGGCCCTGCCGCCCTGGCTCGGCGGCCCGGTCCCGGTCCGCCTGCGCGGGCAGACCGGGCAGGCCGTGCTGGCCCTGGGCGATTTGATGTGGCGCGACGGGGACGGCGCGGCGGGCCTGCGCTTCGAGTTCGGCGACACGGAAGAGCGCGACCAGTGGACCGTCCTGCTGATCGATGCCCTGCTGGCCCGCTACGCCCTGGCTTGATGGCCCAGCCTTCGCGTTAGCCGTCGCGCCGGGCTTCCAGCTCCTCCCAGCGGACGTACAACGCCGTGGAACGCTCCTGGGCGGCGGGCAGGGCGCTCCAGACCTCTTGCAGCTTCGTCGCGTCGGAGGCGACGGCGGGGTCTTCCATCCGCCGCTGCAAGTCGCCCAGCTCCTGCTCGGCGGCTTCGATCTTTTCCTCGATCTGCGCCAGCTCGCGCCGCTCCGAGGTGCTCAGACGGCCCGCCGTGGGTTTGGGCGCGGCCCTGGCCGTCACTGTGGGTCTGGCTGGGGCAGCGACCGGCGGCGCGCTCTGCGCGGCTTCCCACTGGTCCAGACTGGCGAAATGCCGCGACCCGCCCCGCCCGTCCAGGGCCAATAAATCCGTCGAAACCCGCTCCAACAAGTAGCGGTCGTGGGTCACTAAAACCAGCGCGCCGGGGAACGACAGCAGGCTTTCTTCCAGCACTTCCAATGTCGGGATGTCCAGGTCGTTCGTCGGCTCGTCTAAGATCAAGACGTCGGCGGGCTGGAGCATCAGGTTCGCGATCAAGATGCGGGCCTGCTCACCGCCGGACAGGTGCCGGATGGGCACCGAGAGCTGGTCCGACTTGAACAAAAACCGCTTGGCCCAGCCCGACACGTGGACCGGGTTGTCGCGGTAGATGACGGTCTCGCCGTTGGGGCTGAGGGCCTCGCGCAGCGTTTGCTTCTTGTCGAGCTGCTGCCGGTTCTGGTCGAACAGGACCACGCGCAGGCCGTCGGCCCGCTTGATCGTGCCCACATCGGGCGTGGTTTCCCCCGTCAGCAAACGAATCAGGGTCGTCTTGCCGCTGCCGTTCGGCCCGAGCAAGCCAAGCCGGACGCGCGGGGCCAAGGTCACGTCCAGACCGCTGAAAAGCGTCCGCCCCGCCAGACTCTTCTCCAGGCCCTTCCCGACGATCAATTCGCGCGTCTGCCGGCCCGAGGCCGTGAAGTCCACGCCGGCTTTTTTGGTCTGGCCGTTGCGGAACTTCAGCTCGGCCAGATCATCGATCTTCTGCCCCGCCGACTGGATGCGCCCCTGCGCCTTCGTGGACCGCGCCTGCGCGCCCCGCTGGAGCCACTCGATCTCGCGCTTGACCTGCGTTTCCAGCGCGTCCTGCCGCGACGCCTGCGCCGAAAGATAGTCCTCCCGCTGCACCAAGAAGTCGCTGTACGTGCCGCTGACGCTCAGATAGCCCTCGGCGTACTGCGGGTGCAGCTCGACGACGCGACGGGCGACGTTCTCCAGGAAGACGCGGTCGTGGCTGATCAGCACGAAGGCGAACGACGCCTCTTGCAGCAGCCCTTCCAGCCACAGCACGCCTTCCAGATCGAGGTGGTTGGTCGGCTCGTCGATCAGCAGCAGCTCGGCCTCGCGCACCAGGGCGCGCGCCAGGGACAGCCGCTTGCGCCAGCCGCCCGAGAGCGTGTCCACGGCCTGCGTCCGGTCCGCGAAGTCCGTCCGCGCCAGGGCGATCTCGATGCGTACCTCGCGCTCGGTAGCATCTAAAGCCTCGCCGGCCAGCGCGGCGACCAGGACGCTTTCGACGGTCGCTCCGGGCGGGAACACGTCCTCCTGGGCGATGTAGGCCGTGCGGAGGCCGCGCCGGGGCGAGAGCGTCCCGCCATCCTGCTTCTCCTCGCCCGCGAAGATTCGCAGCAGCGTGGACTTGCCCGCGCCGTTCGGCCCGATCAGGCCCAGGCGCTCGCCGTCGCCGATGCCCAGCGAGATGTCGCGGAACAGCGGGCGCGCGCCGTAGGATTTGGTGAGTGCTTGACAGCTTAAAAGGACGGCCATAGGATTAGGTGATCGGCGGGCAAACAAAAGCGACCCGCGCCGCCGACGGCGCACAGGTCGCAAGACTTCCGACAGAGCTTCCCGACAAAACAACGATGCACCCGGAGCGATTCGAACGCCCGACCGATCGCTCCGAAGGCGATTGCTCTATCCACTGAGCTACGAGTGCAGGAATGAGGGCATTATACCCGAGCCGGGGAGGCGCTGGCAAGTCCCGTTCAGGCCGCCGCTTGGGGCCTCGCGGCGGGGGTGACGTCCATGTCGCGCAGGCCGCCGGGGCGGAAGGCGACGTACAGGGTCGTCAGCAGCGAGATGACCGCGCAGACGACGATGGTGGGGGGGGCACCGATGAACTTGGCGAGCCAGCCGGCGAACAGCGAGCCGAACGGGATGGTGCCGATGAACATCAGCGTGTAGATGCTCATCACCCGCCCGCGCAGGCGGTCCGGGACGTGGAGCTGCATCAGCGTGTTGCTGGTCGCAAAGCACAGCACGAAGCCGTAGGAGACGGTCGCCATCGTCGCGTAAGCCAGCCACAGGGTACGCGAGAAGCCGAACACGACCAGCACGACGGTCGCCAGCAGGCTGCCGATCAGGAGCATGTTGCGCTGCCGGCGCGGGTTGCCCAGCAGGGCCACGGTCAGCGCCCCGCCCAGCGCCCCCACCCCGCGGACGGTTTCCATGAAGCCGAACGCCGCCACCTGCGTCTTATCCGTCGCGTCGCGCAGCAGCGTAAAGCGGACGAAGACGGGGATCAGCACGTTGAACGAGAACGCGAACAGGCCGAACGAGCCGACCAGGATGACCAAATTACGCACCGTCGGCGTGTCGCGGACGTACCGAAAACCCTCACGGGTACTGTCCCAGACCCCGCGCAGGGTGTTGTCCGCGCCCTTGGTCGGGGCGCGCAGCGGGGTGCGGATCAGCAGAAGGCTGCCGATCACGGCCAGCGACAGGACGGCGTTGCCGATGAAAGCCGCCGCCAGGCTGACGCCGATTCGGAGCAGCAGGCCGGCCACGGCGGGACCCAGGGCGCGCGCGGCGTTGAAGATGCTGGAGTTCAGGGCGACCGCGCTGGGCAGGTCCTCTTTGGACACCATCTCGGCGATGTACGACTGCCGCGTGGGCATGTCGAACGCGGCGAACAGGCCGGACAGGGCGGCGAAGAACAGCACGTGCCAGATCCGCACCGTGCCCTGGGCGATCAGCAGGCCCAGGCCCAGCGCGCAGAGGATCAGCCCGCTCTGCGTCACCAGCAGCAGCTTGCGCTTGTCCACGCGGTCGGCGATGACTCCGGCCAGCAGCGTCAGGAAGAAGATCGGCAGCCCCTGCACGAAGTTGACCCAGCCGGAGTAAAAATTCGCGGCGGCCTCGACCGCGGCGGACGGATGCCCTTGCGCGCCCGAAACGGCGATGCCCCGGTGCAGCAGGGCCGCGGCGGCGGGGTCCACGAGCAGGACGATCAGCCAGCCCTGCGCCAGGCTCTGCGCCCAGGTGCCGATCAGCGAGACGAGCTGGCCGCCCCAGAACAGGCGGAAATTGCGGACGCGCAGCGCCCGGAACGCGCCCGGCTTCCGGCCCGGCTGCAAGACACCGTGTTCGACCGTGTTCGCCTTTTCCGGCGGGTCCCCCGGTGCGGCCCGCCGTTGTTCTTCCGAGTGCTCGTCCTCGAACGTCTCGGTCCCCGGTCGCGTGTTCCCCATGCGTCTCTTTCCGCGTGTCCTTCTGCGGGAAGTATACCTGATGCGCGGCGCACGGGGCCTGAAGTTTCCGGGGGAACGCGCCGAAACTAAAGCAACCATTTGCACCCGCGGTTGCCAACAGGAAGTCATGCGAACAACCGACCCGTCATTCATTGCGCTCTTTCAGCACAGCCCGCAGCCGATGGCGCTGCTGGATACCGAGGCCGCCCATTTTTTGGCCGTGAACGACGCCCTCCTGCATCGCTTCGGGGTCGCGGTGGAAGCGCTTCTGGCGCGGCCCTGCGACCACCTGCCGTGGCCCGAGGGCCTGGCCGTGCTGTGCCGCTCGTCCCCGGCGACTCTGGACGGCCACCCGGCCAGGCTCATCGTCTGCCAGGGGGCCGCAGGGCCGCGGCAGGGGGCCGCAGGGCCGCGGCAGGAAAAGGACTCGCGCTTCCGGCGCATCGCGCTCAACCTGCCCGGCATGGTCTATCAGTGCGTGATCTTCCCGGACGGGACGATGACGTTCCCCTACGTCAGCGACGGCTGCCGGGCGATCTACGGCCTCTCCGCAGCCCAGATCATGGCCCGGCCCGCGCTGATCCTCGAAGCCATCCACCCCCAAGACAAAGACTCTTTCACCCGCTCGGGGGCCGAGGCTATCGAGACGGGACGGCCCTGGCACTGGGAGGGCCGCATCGTCACCCCGGACGGCGATGCGCGGTGGGTGCGGGGCGACGCGCACGTCGAGCGGCGGCCAAACGGGGAGGTCGTGAGCGAGGGGCAGTTCCGCGATGTCACCGAGCAGCGACAGGCGCAGGAAGTCCTGGGGGACGCCGAGCAGGGCTACCGCGGCATCTTCGAGAACGCCCTCGAAGGCGTCTTCCAGACAACCCTGGGGGGGCAATACATCCGCGCCAACGCCGCCCTGGCGCGCATCTACGGCTACGAGACGCCCCGCGCGCTGGTCGCCGGCCTGCGCGACATCGGCCAGACTCTGTACGTGGACTCTTCCCGGCGCGCTGAATTCGTGCGGCTGATGCAGGACGAGGGGGAGGTCTCCGGGTTCGAGGCGCAGGTGCGCCGCAAGGACGGGGCCGTCATCTGGATCTCCGAGCACGCCCATGCGGTCCAGGACGCCCAGGGCCAGCTCCTCTATTACGAGGGGACCGTACAGGATGTCACCGAACGGCGCGAGGCGGAAGAGGCCCTGCGGCGGGCCGAGGCCGGCTACCGGAGCATCTTCGAGCACGCGGTCGAGGGCATCTACCGGGCGACGGCGGAGGGCCGCCTGGTCGCGACGAACCCCGCGCTGACCCGGATGATGGGCTACGAGTCGGCACGGGAGATGATGACGGACCTCGCGCGTGAGACGAAGAACTACGTGGACCCCGCCCGGCAGGACGAGTTCCGGCGGCTGATGCGAGAACAGGACAGCGTCGTCGGCTTCGAGTACCAGGTGTACTGCAAGGACGGCAGCGTCATCTGGGTCTCAGAGAACGCGCGCGCCGGGCGCGACGACGCGGGGCGACTCCTCCACTACGAGGGCACCGTCGAGGACATCACCGCGCGCAAGGCATTGGAGGCGGAGCGGGAGCGGCTGCTCGCCGAGGCCCTGGAGCGGGCCGACCACGACCCTCTGACCGGGCTGCTCAACCACCGGGCGTTCCACAAGCGCTACGCCGAAGAGCTGGCCCGCGCGGACCGCGACGGCACGTTCCTGGCCGTGGCCGTGCTGGACCTGGACAACTTCAAGTTCTTCAACGACTCCTACGGGCACGCGGCGGGCGACGACGTGCTGCGTCGCGTGGCGGGTGCCCTGCGCGGCTGCTGCCGGCCCTACGACGTCCTGGCGCGCTTCGGCGGCGACGAATTCGCCCTACTGATGCCCGGCTCGGACCTGTCCACGGCGGCGTCGCTGTCCGACCGCCTTCAGACGACGCTGGCCGGACTGGGCTACCGGCCCGAGGGAGCCGAGTCGGCGATCCCGCTCAGCCTGTCGGTCGGCCTCGCCGTCTACCCCGAGGAGGGCCAAGACCAGCGGGGCGTGCTGGAAGCCGCGGATGCGCGCCTGCTGCGGACCAAGACGGGCGGCAGCGACGACGGCGAGATCGAGAGCCTGCGGACTCTGCTGCGCGAGTCGTTCCAGGGCTTCTCGATGCTGGACGCGCTGGTCACGGCCGTGGACAACAAAGACCGCTACACCCGCCGCCATTCCGAGGACGTTATGCGCCACGTGCTCCAGATCGCGGGCGCGCTGGGCCTGGACGCCCCCGAGCGGCGCACCCTCCAGACGGCGGCCCTGCTGCACGACGTGGGCAAGATCGGCGTCCCCGACCGCATCCTCCGCAAGCCGGACCGGCTGACCGAGGACGAATTCCAGGCCGTGCGGCAGCACCCCATGATGGGCGCGGTGATGGTGGGGGCGGTGCCGGGCTTCGAGGACACGCTGGCGGCGATCCGGCACCACCATGAGCGCTGGGACGGCGGCGGCTACCCCTGCGGCCTGCGCGGGAGCGAAATCCCCCTGATGGCGCGGGTCATGGCCGTGGCGGACGCTTTCAGCGCCATGACCACGGACCGGCCCTACCGCAAGGGGCTGCCCCCTGCCCACGCCCTGGCCCTGCTGCAAGAGGGCGCGGGTGTCCAGTGGGATTCGGAGTGTGTCGACGCCTTCGCCCGCGCCCTCGGCCCTCGGACCGGCGGGACGGTTACGGAACAGGCAGGGCGACGCAGGCCAGCCCCCGCTCTCGCAGCCCCCTGAGCAGGCCGGGCAGTGCGTCCGCCGTGACCGAGCTGCCCGGTCCGTCATGCAGCAGGATGATCGCGCCGGGGCGGACCGTCCCCAGCACGCGCGCGGCCAGACGCGCAGGGTCGGCCTCGCGGTAGTCCCGCACATCCAGCCCCCACGCCGCCAAGCGGCACCCGGACCGCCGGACCGCCCACAGGACGCCCGGCGACTTGAAGCCGTGGGGAGGACGCAGCCAGGATGAAAGCTCGGTGCCGGGGCACACGCGCCACACTGCTTCCTGCGTCTCCTCGATCTCCCGCGCGACCTCCCCCAAGGGCAGCAGAACGAAGGGGCGGTGCCGGTAGGCGTGGACGCCGACGGCGTGGCCCTCGGCGACGACTCGGCGCAACAGATCGGGGTGTCGGTCCACGGCCTCGCCCAGCACGAAAAACGTGGCGCGGACGCCGCCGGCCCGCAGGGCGTCCAGCACCAGCGGCGTGACGCCCGGGGAAGGCCCGTCGTCGAAGGTCAGCGCGACGGCGGCGGTGCGCTCTTCCCCCCGCAGACGGGTCAGAATGGGCAGCCCCCAGGACCAGGGCGCGACGAACACGAACACGAAGTAGGCGCACAGGGCGGGGGTCAGGAACAGGCCCAGGGCGTGCGGCCCGGTCAGCGGCCAGCCGCCCAGCCAGTGCAGGACCATCGCCAGCAGGCTCGCCTGGAGGGTTCGCACGGCGATGATTTTGTAGACGGGATTTGGGGAAGCGGGGTTGGGGATATTCACGAGGTCTACCGCTGCTCCACGATGCGCGCCTTCATCGCCGATGCCACCAGCGGCCAGGCCATGACGCCGGGCCGCAGGTATTCGCCGATCCCCCGCCCCGCCCCGGTCCGCCCGTCCTCGCCCCGGACCGTCGCCGTGCCCAATAAGCGGACATAAAACGGGGCGCTGTCCAGCCGCCCGTTTAGGTCGAACGTCGCCGTCAGGCCGCCGCTTTCCGCAGTCAGCCGGCCCGCGTAGAGCGTCCCGAAGGCGTTCACCTGGGGCCGCGACAGTGACACCCGCGGGGCGGCGTCGTGCCGCACGATCCGGCCCCGGTCGAAGACGAGCAGGTGGCTGGTCGCCTGGGCACCGCGCCGGGGGCGGACGTGGTACAGGATGACGGCCCGTTCGTCGCCCAAGGCGGCCCGCGCCCAGTACCAGTCCCGGATGTCCGCGGCGAACGGCAGCCGGCCCCAGTTGTGGTCGTGGTAGCCGGCCCCCCGGAACGCGACGACCTCTTCGCCCGCGTTGTGCGGTGCGCGCAGCCCGATCCGCGCCCGCACCCGGCACGCCGGCGCGGCGGGCAGCCAGGAATGGGCCACGTCCCGCCCGCCGTCTTCCTGCACTTCCCCTCCCTCGACGGGGGGCACGAGCGGCCACCCCTCGAACGTCACCGCCGCCTCCAGCCGCCGCCCGTTGGCGTTCAGGTCGGAAAGCGAGAGCGTCCAAAGGCCGCCCGGCCCGAACCGCAGCCGGTTGTCCCCGAACACCATCTCGCCCGGAAGCGCGTGGGGGGTCTGGACCTGGGCGCGGGGGAAGCGGGAGAAATGGTAGGCGTGGAGCCGCCCGTTCTCGTACAGGGCGAAGAAGAGCGCGTTGTGGTCGAGCGGGTCGGCGGGCCGCCCCGACGCCGACAGGCGGTAGTACGGCGAAAAGGGGTTGCCCAGAAACCAGATGCAGGCCAGCGCCCACCGGCCGTCGTCTGAGAGGGCGTCAAAGTACCACCATTCGTAAGCGCCGGGCGTCTCCGCCAGCCATCGGGCGTGCGCGGCCTCTTCGGCGGGGTCCAGAACAAGGCGCATGGGGCAGTATACCCGGCTCGCTCCAGCCTTCAAGGGGAGGCCCCCCTGAAACCAGCACGGGCGGGTATACTGACGGCGCAATGGGGCTTCTGTATCTGTATCAGGCGGCGGTGGCCGCCCTGGCGCTCGCCCTGGCGGGGACGGCGCTGCTGAACTTCTGGCTGTTCCGCAAGCCGCGCGCCCTCGTCGCGCACACGAGCGAGGCGGACCTCCCCCTGATCTCCGTGCTGGTGCCGGCGCGGGACGAGGCCGAGAACATCGAAAGCTGTGTCCGGTCCCTCCTCTCCCTCAACTACCCTAACTATGAAGTGCTGGTGCTGGACGATCACTCGTCGGACGACACCTACGCCATCCTGTGCCGGCTGCGGGACCAGGACGGGCGGCTGCGCGTCCTGATCGGGGCCGAGCTTCCCGCCGGATGGTACGGCAAGCCGTTCGCCTGCTGGCAGCTCGCCCAGGCCGCCCGCGGCGAGATGCTGCTGCTGACCGACGCCGACTGCGGGTTCAGCCCGGATGCCCTGCTGCTGGCCCTGGGGGCACAGCGGGGGCAGCGGGCGGACATGGTCTCGCTGGTGCCGGACCTGCGCTGCGAGGGCTTCTGGGAGAGCCTGCTGATCCCGCTGCAATACTTCGTCATCTTCGCGTTCCTGCCCACGTGGCTGATCCGCCCCACCCCGTTCCCCTGGTTCGCGGCGGCGAACGGCGCGTTTCTGTTTCTGAGCCGTGAGACGTATTTTGCCGTGGACGGGCACCAGGCGGTCCGGGCGCAGTTGGCCGAGGACGTCAAGTTCGCCCAGCACGTCAAGCGGTCCGGCAAGTCGCTGTGGTACGGCGACGGGTCATGCACCTACCACGTGCGGATGTACGACGGCCTGCCCGCCGTCTGGCGCGGCTTTTCCAAGAACCTGTTCCCGGCGTTCTCCAAGAACCTGCCGCTGCTGCTCGGTGTCGTGTTCTTCCTGCTGAACGTCCTCGTCCTGCCCCCGCTGTGGCTGCTGGCGGGCTGGGCGTCCGGCGCGGCCTGGGCCTGGCTGCCGCTGCTGGCCTTCGCCCTGCCCGCCCTGGTCCGGCTCGGCCTGACGCTGCGCTTCGGGCGGGACTCGGGCGGCTACGCCCTGCTCAACCCGCTGGCCTGGGGGTTGGTCATCGGCATCGCGCTGACGTCGGCCTATCAGGGCGTCTGGGGGCGCGGCAACGCCTGGAAGGGCCGCGTCTACGGGCACGGCCACGGCCCGTCCGACGGTTAGGCGGGCACGGGCGGCGGGTATAAGCGCGTTGTCAGACTTTTGCGACCACACCCACCCACACAGACGAACGGAGATAAACACATGGCAGAGACCGTCAAGGAGCAGATGCTCCGCTACCTGAACGACGCCTACGCCGCCGAAGTCGGCGGCATGGCCGCCCTCAAGGACCTGGAAGCGTCGGCGACCGACGCCGACCTCAAGCAAGTCGTCGCCGACCACATCGTCGTGACGCAGTCGCAGGCGGACCGGGTCCAGGCGCGCATCCTGGCCCTGGGCGGCGACAAGTCCGAGCCGAAGGGCATCGTGAACGAGGTGATCGGCAAGGCCAGCCACCTGATCAACGCCTTCCACAGCCACGAGGACAAGCAGACCCAGGACACGATCAAGGCCTACTCGCTGGAGCACTTCGAGGTCGGCGCGTACCTGTCTATGGAAGCTTTTGCGAACGCCATCGGGGACTCCGAGACCGCGCAGCTTGCCAAGACCATCATCGGCGAGGAGCAGATGGCGGGCGAGCGCTTGCAGCGCCTGATCCCCCAGCTTGCGGTCAAGTCCATCGCGAACGCCAAAGACGCGGCAGCGGCTTAACACGGCGCGGGGCGAGCAACAAAGACGCGGGAGGGGCGGGAACAAGACCCCGCCCCCCCGCGTCTTTCTGCATGAGGACAGCCTCACGGGCGACGCGGCCCCAGACGACACGAAGGAAGGACACGTTTTTGATACTCCGCACATCGCGCGGCCTGCGCGCCGCTCTCCCGCTCGCGCTGACGCTGCTCGCGGCCCCGCTCGTCGTCCGGGCGCAGTCGGACCTGAGCGCGGGCCAGCAGGCACAGGCGCGGACGCGGCAGGGCCGGTTCCAGACGGACGTCGCCGCACTGCGGGCGGACCCCAAGATGACGAATCCGCAGAAGCAGGCCCGTTACCAGGTGCTCTACCAGGCGATGGACAAGGACATGCTGGCGATCCTGTCCCCCGACCAGCGCGCCGTCGTGCTCAAGCAGCGGGGGATCAACCTCAAATTCCAGCGTCAGGTGGCCGCCCTGCGCGCGGACACGAAGATGCCCGAGGCGCAGAAAAAGCAGCGCTACCTCGCGCTGCTCCAGGCCACCGATCAGCAGTCGTTGGCGACGCTGACGCCCGACCAGCGGGCGCGCGTACTGGCGCGGCGTCAGGCCCAGGAGGAGGCGCAAAAGCTGGACGCGGACCTGCGCCAGTCGCAGACGCCCGACCAGAAGAAGAAGATCGACGCCATCGCCCGCGCGGCGGGGATCGAGATTCAGGGGGTGATCGCGGACAAGTCTCTGGCCCAGCCAGCCAAAGTCGCGAAGATCGACGATCTACAAAAGCAGGCCGCGAAGCGCATCAGCGCCCTGCTCACGCCCGAGCAGCGCACGAAGTACGCGCGGGTCCAGAAGCTCGTCGGCGTCCAGCGCGGGCGCTGAAGAGCTTGGGGAGTGTGAGGCCCCCGCCCTCTGTCTTGGGGGGCCTTCCCGCCTTATCTTGGCACGCCTCGGCCCAGGGCGGCGGGGACCGTGCTGACGGCGAGGTTGTCGATCTCGAAGCTGGGGGCGGTGTCGCTCAGAGTCAGCGCGTTGAAGGCCGCGCCGTCGGAGCTGAGTACGCCGCTGCCGCCGCTGGCGGTCACGGTGCCGACCACTTGCCCGTTCAACAACTCCTGCATGGTGAACGTCCCCTCGCTGGTGCTGGAGGCGAACGCGACCGAGCCGGAAAGCAGCGTCTGGTCGAAGCCGACCGAGAGCGGCTGGTTGATACGGCTCTGAGACTCCCGCAGCACATTGCCGCTGAGGCCGGGAGGGGGTGCCCCGCCCGCATCGGCAGGATTCTGAACTCGGAAGGCACCAACGGTGGCTTCATCATTGGCCGCGCTGAACTTCGCGCTGATGCCGCCGTTGGTGTCGGTGAAGGTGGTGTACTGGCCGCTGGTGTTGCTCTCGAAGTCGAACAGGCCGCTGATAATGAAGGCCAGGGGCGGCACGGGGGCGGAGAACGTGTTTGCGGGAGCGAGGGTCGAGTTGTGGCCGTTGACGGTTTGGAACGGGCTGGCGCTGGTCCGCCCCGGCCCGTTCGAGAGGTTGCCGGAGGTGATGACGTCGGGGCCGGTGGTGCCGGCGGCATGGCCGGGCCGGGGGGCGGAGCCGAGCAGAAGGAAGGCGGCCAGGCCAAGCCCGGCGGCGCGCAAGCGGTGCGTCATACGTGTGTCTTTCTGTAGAGCAGCGACCGAGAGGGCCAGCCAGGGAGCAGCAACGGGAAGCGGTAAAAAGAGTCGTCCGGGCGTGGCCGTTTGCACAGTATACAGCAAAAGCCGTGCCAAATACAAGGGGCGGCGGCTGCTCCCCCGGCCGGGCCGTTGACCAGCCCGGCACGAGAGGCCCGGCGCTTTCCCTGCGCCGGGCCTCTCGTGCCCTCACCAAGCCCTCGGCCTAGCTCGCCTGGGCCTTGCGGCGGGCGCGCAGGAGCAGCGCGCCCAGACCCAAGACCAGCATCAGGCCCAGGGACAGCGCCGTTGAACCCTCGGGGACCGGGGCTGCGCTGACATAGCTGACGCCCAGGTTGTCGATCTCGAAGCCAGGGGCGGTGTCGCTCAGGTTCAGCGAGTCAAAGGCGACGCCGCCGAAGTTGAGTGTGCCGTTGCCGCTGCTGGCGGTCACGGTGCCGACCGCCACCCCATTCAGAAGCTCCTGCACGGTGAACGCTCCCTGGTTGGTGTTTGACTGGAAGGCGACCGAGCCGGACAGCAGCGTTCGGTCGAAGACGACCGAGAGCGGCTGGGTAGGCTGGCCCCCATTTTCCCGCAGCAGGTTTCCGCTGAAGCCGGGAGGGGGCGGTCCACTCGCAGCAGGGTTGAGCACCTGGAAACCACCAGTGGTGGCCTCGTCGCGGGTCGTGCTGAACTTTGCCGCGATGCCGCTGCTGATGTCGGTGAAGGTGGTGCTTTGGCCGCTGGTGTTGCTTTCGAAGTCGAACAGGCCGCTGACGGTGGAGGCCGGGGGCAGCGCAGGGTCGGAGAACGAGAAGTCATCGCCCACGAAGTCATGGGCGTAGGCGTAGGCGGCGTTGGACCCGGCCAGCGAGTAGCCGGTGATGAGGCCTCCGTAGGTCGCGAAGCTGCTGGTGTCGAAAAGCGAGGGCGTGGTACTGGTCAGAGTGTCCGTCAGCGACGCCAGCGTGATGTTATTTGCGCCGAGCGCATTGATGGTCACGCTGTTGGCCATATAAGGAGAGTTGATTTTGCCCAGGTACAGGCTGTACAGCGTCTTCGTAGTGCCGAGCGTGATCACAGGGGCGTTGCCATCGGCGAAGGCGTAGTTGCCGGAATGGGGCGTCACCAGCGGCGAAGACCCTCCATTGGTGAACTGGTCGCCGAGCACGTAAGCATTGCCGGAGAAGGTCACGCCGTCGAATGTCGCGTTGCCCCCATTGGCTCCATAGAACGAATTGAATCCAGCCCGCCCCGGCTCGTCCGGGAGGTTATCGAAGGTGATGGTGTCGGGGGGGGGTGGTGCCGCCGGCATGGGCGGGCCGGGCGGCGGCAGCGACGAGGAGGATGAGGGCGGCCAGGCCAAGCCCGGCGGCGCGGGTGCGGTGCGTCATGTGTCTCTTTTTCCTTTGAGCGGCAATAGACAAGGACCGGACGGGGGATCAGCGGGAGGATCGTCTGGGCATCACTGCTGGATTGCTACCCTGCAAGAACCGTGCCAAGTACAATAGACCTCTTGCATAAGTAGCGTATACTGACCTCTTGCATAAGTAGCGTATACTGACCTCTTGCATAAGTAGCGTATACTGCCGGTATGTTCTACGCCGACGTGCAGCACCTGAA
>JAABUV010001602.1_pt1 | contig 32546 bp, 57 predicted proteins | sample 5559971 | NCBI WGS metagenome assembly JAABUV01 (sample SAMN10711881, study PRJNA513362) | rock metagenome | isolation source: Antarctica rocks | place: Antarctica: Victoria Land, Knobhead nord | collected 2015-12-19
GTAGGGTAGGCATCTCATCATGCATGGTCTGGCAAATAAGCATTTGTAAAAGACGTGCAGAGGGTGTTGTTGGTGAACGGAAGTCTGGGGGGTTGCCGAAGCTGAGGGCATATGCGGAGTACCTGGCGGCGGGAGCGCCCGGAAAGACGGCTCGTAGTAGGGAGGTGAATGAATGAATGAATGAATGAATGAATGATCATTCAATCATTCATAAATGAAAGTGAGTAAGGACACCGACTGTTACTCAGCGAGGAGCCAAGATCTACCTCGGCTAGGTCAAACGTAGATCAGAGCAATAATAGAAAGGAAAGCACAGCGCTCTTTCCATCGAGTGGACCAAGTAGCTGTGACACCTTGCTTGACTCTGCTTTTCGTACGAGCTTCGCCGCCTTCAGCACATACAAAGTATCTTGCGCACTTGCACACGGCAAGATGGTGACAGATGGCCTGCTTAGAGGCCATACAGTGCTTATCACTGGCGCAAGGTGAGCGTAGAACGCCCTCCTTGGCTCAGCTGCGTGTGGCTTGTGAGCTCCTGTGCTTTGCTACGCCCACATTACTCATGACCTGTAGCATTACTCTAGGTGATCAGCACGGGCGTTGCAGTGTTCGGCTGAACTCAGTGCCCTGAGTGTGCTGCGTGCAGTAAGGCGCGGCGGCCTCGCCAAACTTCGCCCGCTCATTTCCTCGGCCTGAGCCGCAGCCCCGAGCCTTGTTCTGCAAACCACGCTGCTTGTGCTTCACAGCCTGCTTCCCTTGCAACAAGCCGACGGCAGGTGGGTGCGCACAGGGCATCGGCAAGGCCATCAGTATTGGATTTGCCGAGCAGGGCGCAGATCTCGTACTCGTCGCCCGCAATAAGGCAAACATGGCTGAGGTAAGGTCCTGGCCTGTGCGCTGCACGCACACCCTGCGCTGGCAGCCTGGGGCCTCCCTCGCTGTCATGCGCTGGGGAAGGCCGCTGCTGGGGCCCGGCAGGTGGCAGAGGCCTGCAAGGCTGCGGGGAGCAGCAGTGTGGAGCTGCACGAGATGGACGCCAGCAGCAAAGAGTCTGTTGCGGCCCTGGCCAGCGCCGTGGAGGGCAAGGTGCCGCCTGCTCGGCCCCCGCCCTGGTGCACCAGGGCAGGGTGCTGTCGCCCGCCCGGTCGGCACCTGCTGGAAAGTCGCAATAAGTGGAGAAAGCGCTTGCACAGACTGCGGTCAAAGGGACGGGGTCGCAGGTGAGTGGTGACAAATGCAGCCGCAAGGATGGCGCTGCGGCCTGTGACCCACGGGTTGTGTACAGGGCTGGCAGTCAGCCTGGGAAGGCCCGAAGCGGCAGGGTGTTGTGCAGGTCAAGCATTTCAGCGCCTGATTCGGCCCCACACAGTTGCTAGGACGCAGGACAGAGTCCCAGTGGGTATCACGCATGCATTGGCATGCCCTGGACATGCCGCCCATGGAGTGCCAACCTGGAATGACCTACACTCACACTCCCGTGTAAGGCATGCCATTGTAGAGCAATTATAAAAGCAGCCGCCTGGGCCACGAGATGGAGCGCCGGCAACGGCGGCGCAGGTCTCCGTTCTCGTGAACAACGCCGGCACGCTGACGGGCCTGGGCGTGCCGCCGTTTGAGAACGACCCCGACGACTGGGACACGATGCTGGCCGTCAACTTGGCCGCGCCCATGCGCCTCGTGCGCCTGCTGGGCCCCAGCATGGCCGAGAAGGGCAACGGCGTCATCATCAACATCTCGTCCGTGGCCGGGCTCGACCCCAAGCCGCTCATGTTGGGCTACGCGACCTCCAAGTGGGGCCTGACAGGGTGCGACGCCGCTCTTATTGCATCCCCGCAACCTCCAAGTGGGGCCTGACAGGGTGCGACGCCGCTCTTAGTGCATCCCCGCAACCTCCAAGCGGGGCCTGACAGGGTGCGACGCCGCTCTTATTGCATCTTTGCAACCTCCAAGTGGGGCCTGACAGGGTGCATCAGCGCTCTGTACTGGTCTCGGCAGGCGCTGGGCTGCAGCAACGCGACAGGCACGGTCCATGGAGAGCTTGACCAGACATTGACCAGTGCACAAGGCGCTTATCATGAAGAGCATGCATGCGCATCGGGGCGCTCCGCCTTCGAATTGATCGGGACTCATGCGCTGTGGGGGTGGAGCGTTGCACCCAAGGCCTCTGCCTGGGCTTCTGCATTGCACAATGCGATGGAGTGCACAATGTCTTGAAATGTATCTGGCATACACCCTGGGCTCTGAGTTTGCTGTTGAGGACGGTCCACGGAGGGACCGGGAAGGCCGGCTCGGAAGCGTGATGAGCACTGTGTGTTGTGGGCGCGCGCAGGTTCAGCGAATCAATTGCAGAGGCACTCAAGGGGAAGATCAGGGTCATGACCATCTTCCCGGCCATGGTGGTCACAGAATTGACCACGTGCGCCGCTGCTGTGGAATGCAGTCATGTGCAATGCATGCCTGTGCCTAAATGCAGTTGCTGCATGCTGTTAGCCCTCAAGGGTGACTCAGTGCTGCATGCCGTCGGCCCTTGAGGGTGACGCCGTGAGTGGCTGCCCCGCAGGGGCATGCTCCACAGGCTGCACCCGGAGGAAATGATCACGACCCAAGACATCATGCAAGCAACTTTGCTGCCGTTCCGCATGTCCAGCAAGGCCTGCCCCACGCGCATAGTCATCCAAAATACCACCAAGGCACGGGCGTAAGCTGGAGGCGAGCGTCGGCCTGGTGTGGGGTTGGGCAGCAGTACATGGTGGAACCTGTACCTCACCTGCACAGGAACATCGGAGCAAAGGAGGGACTGCTTACTTGAGTCTGTGCCACTTTTGTTGATGACCGTAGGAGCTTGAGTGCGTTTCTGAAGTGCTGTGAAGCCGCCGCTGCCGTTTGGAACCATATGGCAGACGTGATAGGCAGCAAGCTCCCTGCCAACGGTCATGCCAGAAGCGGCAAAGCTTATGCCACATCTGAACGAGAGCCGAAGCACTTGTCCTTGGTGATGCAGACAATGCGCATTGAGTTATGACGTGCCGCGTCCCGACTAGACACACTTTGCCAGACTGTGCTCAAGTGACAAAAGACAGTGTCTGGAATGCTTTTTACAGCAGTGTCGCTTGTCACGCATGTGCAGGCCCAGAGGTGCCTGCAGCGAACGGCTCTGAAAAGGCCAATGCAGCCGGTGAGCAGCGCAGGGCAGGCCTTGGCAAGCTGCTGTTCCTCCTGCCGTCCGTGGCAAGCCGCAATGTGCCTGTTGCTGCTCGACTGCACTGTTGCGCTTCTGCACACCTGCGCAGTTGGACCAGGTGGCCGCTCACTGAGGTACCTCTTCCACTGCACAGGCCGTGGTGGAGGCATTGCTGCAAGACCGGGAGGCCTCGGCGCCGCCTGCCGAGCTGCACTTCCCGTTTCACTCCAGCCTGATGTCGCGCCTCAAGGCGCTTGCGCTGCTGGTGCTGGTCATTTACTCGCTGCCAGTCTCGCAAGTCTCGCAGGTGCTGGCGGCGACTGCCGTGGTGCGCGACTACCTGCGCCTGCAGCGGAGCGAGAGGACCGCGCAGTTCTGACAGCGCGTGCTGAGCCCCATCCTGCGGATCTCGTGGCATGGCACAGCGGTCGTCAGCGGTGAGGGCCGGCAGCACAGCGTGTTGGACAGCCGTCCCACGCTATGTCCAGTTCGTGCTGCTTGGCGGCGCTCAAGCACTGACCGCGCAGGGCCATGCAGCAGTAGCATTCCCAACACATGGGATGCGCTGCTGAATGTAGCATGGGTTGGCACGTGATGGCCCTGGTGCCCCATCTGTACATATTGTGCTATGCAAGTGGCCGCGATCAGTACAGCATTAGGCACATCTTTGCACAGCACTTCACAAGTCAATTGAGCTACTGCTGCAGAGCGGTCGTATATAGTTGCACGGCGTATGTACGGTTGCACGGCGTCTATTTGATCGATTTCGTGGCTGCCCCAAATCAGCCGGATGTGTAGAGCATACGACAATCAGCAACCATGCTTTCTGTTGTCCCGGCAAGATGCAGCGCCGGCGCCAATGCACACACCACTTGCCTGGTTCAGCGGTAATACATGAAGACCGGCCTCCCACATCATGGCATGGCACTGAGCTGACACAGACAGAAGCACAGGTAGTGACACACGCCCGCCTAGCCTGTGGCCACGCCCTTGCCCTTGCCTCGCCGCGCGTCTGCCTCTGCGATCTGCTCCTCAGTCAACGTCCACAGCCTCTTTGCCAGCTCCTCGTCCTGCGCCTGGGGGCTGGGGTCGAGGACCTGGCAGTCAGACAGGTACGCGCCCGACGCACCCTCCAGGTCCGGGCTCACTGCCGCTGTGATGCTCGTCGCTGCGCCCTGCAGCGGCGTGCATTTGCTCGTCATGTCTCTCCCTTTCAGCGTCTTGCGCATGCGCCCTGCCAAAGTGGCATCGGGACATGCATTGAGCATGCATAGGTCTGCTGATTAACAAGCATTTGTCGCCTGGGCTTACTTCCCGCACGCATGCGTCTGTCCCACATGGCAGGTCACAGGAGTGGCAGACATGGTCACAGCTCCACCCCAGCACACCCCACCACCGCATGCCTGGCTGCGGGGCGCCGCGCCTGCTGCGTGGACTTTATCCAGTACGCGCCCAGCCAGCCGAACAGCCAACCGGTCCACGTGCCGGCCTGCGTGCCGACGTGGCGCCCCAGCGGCGTCTGGATGACGCCCGGGTGCAGCGAGAACGCCTCCACATTGCTGCCCGCCAGCCTGCGCGATTTGGGGGGCTGCTCTTGAACCTGTGCAAAGGCTGCCAAGGAGCACCAGTCCCTTTGAGGCTAACAAGCTGCACGACATGGGGCAGCCCTTGAGCCTGTGCAAAGGCTGCCCAACGAGCGTCACTCCCTCTCAAGCCTGCAAGCTGCACTAAGGGCAGGTGCACAACGCCAGGCTTGCGCGTCTGCGGCACCAGCGCCTGTCTCGGCGCGGCCAGCAGGCAAAAGAGACTCATGCACGGCCGCATGTGGTCGGTGGGGTGGCCCAGCAGCGCCCGCACCGCCGCGCGAGCTCCTTGACGAACAGGATGTTGGCCAGCTTGGACGTGCCGTAGGAGCCGTACGATGTGTACGCCCTGCTATTATAGTGCTGCGCGCCCGGCCGGCAACCCGCCCCCTTGCAGGGCTGCTGATGAATGCTTCGTTGGCGCACAGGAGGCGCCTCACACTTGACTACCCATGCTGCTGCCACTGCTTAACACAGAGTGCTACTTAAACCCAATGCTATCCCCGAATCGGTGGCAACACCACTGCAATCACAGGAAGAGCAAGCGCCACTTCGCACCAGGTCGTCGAGCTTCATGTCCTGCAGCTGGTGGCCCATCGACGACACTGCCACCACTCGCGCCGGCGTGCCCTGCACATGCGCCACATGTTGACAGCTTCTCTGCGACGGCGTTTTACATACATTTTACTACAAACGCGACACCATGCACTCTGCTTTGAAGCGGCTTTCTGTGCCATTGATGGGTAGGAATACTTCAGCGATGCTCTTTGTGGAGCTTGACGGATCAGAAACTGGACCTGCTCCATGTCAACACACAGAACACAGAAACTTGATTTGATCCGTGTCTAGTAATAACATGCAAGTACTGATATAGCGCCATGAGCGCCAGTACACAGCATGCGAAACAGTGCTCCCTGCCGCAAAAAGGAGACTGTTAGATCGCAGCTGGCAGACTCCGGAAACGCTAGATGCGGGCCTGCGCGGCCGCGAGTGCGCACCAGGGCGCGCATGCGCGGCAGCAGCTCCTGCGTCAGCGCAAAGTGCCCAAAGTGGTTGGTGCCGACCTGCATCTCGAAGCCGTCCTTTGTGTACTGCAGCGGGCACATCATGATGCCCGCATTCAGGATCTGCGCGCACGAACACGTGCATTCATCTCAGCGGGTACTGTGGTCTCGATCTCATAAATGAGGGACAGCAAGTGCCAGCTCACACAAGATGCTGCGTGAAACAGGCCACCACAGCTAGGTGGTTCAGACGTACCACCACCTAAAAACCCAACCCACCTGTTGAAGCTTAGCAGCGCACTGGCGTCACCAGGGCCTGACCCCGCAGCGCTCACCAGCAGGTCCGGCCCGCGCTCGCTGGCCTGGAAGGCCTGGGCGAGCGCGCGCACTGAGGCCAGGTCCGCGAGGTCCACTTGCATCACCGTGATGGCGCCCTGCACGCCGCACGCCCAGTTTTAGGGGTGGCGTTAGACTGAGGGCAGCACACCCAGCTCAGGCCACGCTTAGTCCGGGCCGAGGATCGCGTGACGCGCCGGTGCTCAAGCTCCCTGGCGAGCTTTGCCACGTTGTCAGTCTGTCGCGCACGCCGCAGGCAGGGGTGGCGGGACAAGGCTGCCGGGAAGACCAGCGGCTGCTTTCTTAATCGCAGGGTGCAACACACCTGTGCGCTCAAGGAGCTTCAACAGCCACCGAGTGTGTGCGCTTAACAGAAATAAGCGAGAACCGACAATTACTGCAGACAAGCACGCCCCCAGCGCTCAACGTCCTCCCAGCTGAGCCCGGCACTCAGTGCTATCCGGCGCTGTGCGGCCGGGCCCTGCCTTGACGCGCGGGTCCTTGCGCAGGTCCGCCGCTACAGCCTCGCCCGCCTCCAGGGAGCGGCTGGTGAACACAACGCGCGCGCCCCCCACCGCCAGGGCACGGACGGTCTCTGTGCCGATACCAGAGTTGCCTGCGCCGGCACGCTGTTTATTGCTGAGTGCAAGCGTGTTCCAGGTGCGCCAGGTGCGCATAGCTGATCTCTGTCCAGGGCCGCCACTCGCTGGTACTACTCTGTTCGCCAAGGAGCTTCAGCTGTGGTCCCCACAGCGTTCACCACAGGTAGGCGATCTTGCCCATCCTGAATGAACAGTCGTCCACAGCTCCACAAAATCTTTGCACACCTGGGCTCTATGTATATGACACGACTATGGCCAAGAGTGTTTGCCCAACTGCATATGGGCTACCCTTGCGGTGCAGTGGCAGACTCAGCAGGGCTGGCCACTGCAGCGGCAGCTACAGAACGCTCTGAAGGCTGCACCTCCGGTTACAAGTGCAGTCTTGCCGGTCAGGTCGGCGCCGCGCAGCGCTTCAATCGCTGTGCTGTACCAGTTCAACCGCTCCGTCATTGTATGTTGCTGTGGTTGTGGCGCCTGCTGGTGAAGCCAACCAGGTGTGTGACTTGCTAGACAGGTATCAGGCGAGATGATGACGATGCTACAGCCTCGGAGTGAACTGTAGCCAAGCAGAGTTCAACACATATACCCTGCGGGGCCAGGTTTAATGGGTGGTAACGCCGCACTTTTGTGCTTGTCTGTAACATGCTCGATGGATGTGCTCTTGCATGGCGAGCTACTGTTGAGCTGGTGTGCAGTGCCTGGCATGCTGGGCGGCCGTGCATGCAGGGCTGCGCCCAATTGCAGCCACACTTTGCTGATACATGGACATTTTGTCCATGCACGTCCCAATGCAGCCTCCTGTACGTCTCCACAACATCCACTGTCACTAATGCCTGCCACTCTCAAATACTCTGGCTGTTCGGGCAGGGAGCTCGCGCGTGGTGCCCTGCACTGCTGCAGCACATGCATTCTGGCGCTTGCACGAACACCACTACTTGTGAGGCAAGGGTGGGGTCATCCGGGTGTCGAGCGCCCGTGCACAGCGTCTTCGCACCGCCCTCGTCTGGGGCATGCAGGTGAAGGTTCAGTGTATGAGCGACAGGACTTCTAGCGCCTCTTCGGGCAGCTGCAGGCTGGCGGCGCCAGCAAGCCCCGGCCCAGGACTCGCCGCACGCGCAGCGCCAGACAGTGCCCGCTCCAGCACTGCACTCCGCTCCACGCTGCCACGCCCATGCGCGCACGCTCTGTCGCTGGCCGGTGCAGCGTGCGCAGAGCGCGCCTCAGCGCACCCTCCCCCAACTGCCTCCGCAGCTGCATGCGGGCGGCCACTGGCGCTTGCGAGGTGCATGTTGCTGCAGCGGGCCTGTGCATGTAGCTGCCGTGCGGCGATGCCGCCCTTGCCGCCCGCCGCAGGGGCAGGCCTGGTTTGGCTGGTGCTGTCGCCCAGCGGCGCGCGATCAGAAGCGGCTGCGCTGCGCCGCCACACGGCGGCCATGCGGAAGTCCTCGCCTGTGTCCCAGCCGTGGTCGCTCTCGCGGCCGCGCTGCCGCGCGCAGCGCACGCTGTGACCGGGTCTGCTGGTGTCGTCATTCAGTAGTGGCGCAGCAGAGAAGAACACCTGTAAGCGGAGAAGATATGCATTGCGTCATGCATTGCGTTATGCGTGTTGTCCACGTCTGATCCTTTTGGGTCTGCGATACCTGCAAAGACCTCTTTCGACAACATCCCATGCATGCACATGGAGCGCATTGCGCGCCAAGACCCCGGCAGAACCTGTTGCGACGCCTTCAGGAGCGCCAGCCCGCTGCTGGTAAGGCGCGGCGGCGGGGCGAGGCTCTTGCGGGCGGCCTTCAGCTCGGCATGCGCTTTGCGAGCGGCCTGCGTCCAGCAACTGCACATTTCAATGCCATGTATCGCACGTGGCCGACGTCTTTTATGCGATTGTGGCTCTCGTGCAGCCCCAATGTTGGCGCTGCATTGACACACGCACACCATTTGAAGAATGCCGCGCATGTGCACTGAGAGCCCAGGATGCCGGCAGGATGCACAGACGGGTGAATTGCTGGGCACGCTGCGGCAAGGCACGCACGCGAGAGGCAAAGCGCTGGAAGCAGACGGGGATGATCATGCAGACACCGAGGCTGGGCAGCGTGTAGACCAGCAGGATGACAACAATTTGCTGCAGCTGCGCCGCAAGCGCACTCCCTGTCATCTCAGTTACACATGGGTCCAACACACCCGTTTAACAGGTTGAGGCTGTGCAATGACGCGCCTTGTCGTGGCATAAACAAGCGTTCATGCATGTAATGGCACAATATCATGGTCAAGTCGACATGCATGTATGACATTGGACACAGACACAGGCACGGAGTGCGGCGCCGCGCACCCTGAGAATGGTCAGCACGCGCGCAGCCGTGGCATCATCAATGACAAAGGTGTTGCGGACCCAGTGCGAGGGCACCCACATGCCGCCGGCTGCGCCAGCAGCCGGCGCCACCCACATATCTGGAAACAGCACGTCGCTGGCGCGCAGGAGGTGGTTCATCTGGTAGCCCTTGGCGGCCTGCCGCCGCGCATGCCTGCCCTGTGGCGAGCCACCCAGTTGCCAAGCGCCGCGCAGCGCATCTAATGCAACAGCTGCAGCATCCGCAGCTTGAGACGTTCAAGCAGCGTGGGTGCGTGCATGCGTGCCTGGATGGTGAAGCCAGCGGAGGGCTCCACAGCGGAGAAGCTCTCGTGCAGCGCCGGGTCGGCGGCGAAGGCGCAGCCCGTGCTCAGGGCGACGGCAGGGTCCGCCTGCAACCGGTGTGTCACTTGGCCAATCACCTTGGGAGTCCGCATATCCAGGCAACAACTGTTCTGCAGGGGCTTAAGCCGAAGAACTGGGCTACAGGCACATGCAGATGGCCGGGCTCTGCTCCACGCATGCATTGCACAGCAGATCGCACATGCAGAGTCCGCCGGAACTCTAAGCAGTGGGAACATATGTAAGCGTGCGCCGAGGGCGCGCACCTGGTAAAAGTGCGGCAGGGTGATCAGGCTGGGGCTCCTGTACGTAAGCGTCTCGTTCCAGACGCCGGCCAGCATGTCCGGGTACGCGCAGCGCTCGTCCTCGCCCTGGCCGGCGTTGGTGCGGGCGGCGCCGGAACTCGCGCCGGCGTCTGCGGGGCACGCTGCCAGGGCCGCCGGCGCCATGCCAAACTCGAGCGTGCGGATGCCCTTCACCATGAGGTCCCTCCCTGGCAGTACCAAAACACACTGTCTCATGCACGATAGCAAAGGAGAGCCGTGTAAAAGTTTGCAGGCTCGGCGCTCACACCCCCTGCTGCCACGAGCAGCGGTTGCAATGGGTTGTGCGCATCCAAATGCAAGCGTGCACAGGCAGGCACTGGATCCTGCAGTTGCTTCTCCTTACACAAAAATGCTAGTACGACAGATTGTGACTTTATTACTTGCAAGGGCATGCTGTGTTTAGGAATACATGTTTGATTACCCATTTGGGGAGGCTTAGGTGACGCCCACGTTCATCAACCTGAACACACTAATGGCATGTACACACTGCTAGGATGCAGCAAGGACTGACCGGCGTAGGCCACAGTCACCGTGCGTCCGAGCGTGGCATCAAAGGCGCAGCGCGTGTCCGTGCGCTTCAGGCCGAGCCCGAATTGCTGCCCTCCAAATGTGCCCAGCGCTTTGCCCGGCGGGTACGGCGGCAGCACAACCGCGCTTTGGTACGCCAGTACCTGCGGGTGGCAGTAAAGTGCAACCCAGGCATACATTGCACTAGCATTGCCATCCAGCAGTTGACACTACATCCAGCATGTCATGCACTGCAAGCTGTACCCATGTCGATTTTTTGCAACATGTTGACACGTGACACAAAATGACATCAATATTCTGCTACACTTGGACAGTAGAAAAGGTGTGCAACGCGCGGAGCCGCACTTCGGTCGGCTGCGTGTGGAAGCGCGTGCCGGTGGACATGTTGACAGCAAAGATGAGCGGGTGGTCCTCTGGCGACAGCTCGTCGACGCTCCTGTTGAGGACCTGCACCGTGCGCAGATGACATGGCCCACGGGCACTGTGTCAGCTTCAGCAGACTGGATGCATCCGATGCGACGCGCTCTGCTTGATGCAGCTTTCTGAGCATGAAACACATCAGCAGGCCGTTGGGGCAGTCAGCAGGTCGAGGGTTGCATGCACGCATGATGCGTGCATCCCACCAGCGCCAAAGAGTTCCACAATCTGGAGTGCAACAATGTCCTTGAAGGACCACAGTCGGACTCCTGTGTCCACCCGAAGCCACCTGCCCTCGGTCGCAGCACTCGGCGCAGCCCCATGACAAGGCGGTGCCTGCATGGGCGCGTCGAACGTTGGCCAGCCCATGCCCAACGCCACTCTGCCCGCTGGCGCCGCGCCGACCCTGCCAAACGCGCTGCCGCCCAGCAGCGGGTCCACCCACCCTGCGCGGCAACGACCCCGCTGAAACAGGCTTTCAGGACCCGATTTCAGCAGTGCATGCTCGGGTGGGATCAAGTGCAACAAGCTTCTCGCACCATAGAGCCAGTCGCTGATGTTGCGCGCGGCCAGCGGGCCGCCCGCGCCGGCCGACAGCGCCAGCCCGCCCAGCGCGCCGGCCTGCAGCAGCCGCGCCAGGTATGCGCGTACCCGCGCCGCCTGGCTCGCCGTCAGGCTGTAGCCGGCGCCAGCCACGGGCGCGCCAGCCGGCGACCGCAGCAGGCTGCCCACGGCTGCGGCGGCGGCAGCCCTGCGCTACCACCCGTACAGGTATGCTCGCATGCATCGTGTGGGTATACCTGGGCATGACGCCACGGACAGGATCACAGTGCGCAGCTGCCAACTGAGCTGCCAACCTGTGCGATTGCAGCACACATGCCAGGGATGCTGATATAACAAGGGTGATGTAGGTTTAGGGCGAGGTCAAACTGTCCGCAATGACTACGCATGAATCCGACCTGCACTACCGGCAGACACTGGCCGCTGGCGTACGTGGCATTTGCCGCCGCGCCAGGGCGCGCGAGCGCGGCCAGCAGCGCGCGCGCGGTGCTGGCATCCAGGACCGCGCCGGCCGCAGGACCTTGCCCGGGGCCCAGCCCTGGGGCCCCACTGCTGCACAGCTCCAGGCCCGTCGCGGCGGGCAGCACGTCGCACGCGCCCCACTGCTGCGCGGCCGCCGCCGTGGCAGCGTCGCCTGTGTACGAGCCATTCTGCCGCGCGCGGCGCGCATTGGACAGCCTGGCAGAGCTCTGCCAGACCACCGGTGCCCATGCAGCTCTCCTTCTTGTGTGGTCTGCACATCAGCATGATCAGGTGAACTGCCAGGGGCTGGCCAGGGGTCGGACCTGCAAGACAAGGCGCTCGAGCTCCGCCTCTGCTTGCGCCAGCAGCGCCGGCAGCAGCGCGGCGGCGAGCGGCACCTCCGAGCCGCCGCCGGGCGCCAGCGCTGCCAGGTACGCCCTGCCGCGCCGCGGCTGCATGCATCAGGCGTGTGGCATGTGTCCCGCTTGCGTGGAGGCCATGCCGAGTGCGTGTCCTCCAGCAGCCATGCACCGAAAACGAGTGAACGCTCGGTGAGATGACGCATCAAGCGCAAGGTATGAAAGGCATGTTTGTTAGTAATATATGGACTGCAGCTGACCAGCAGAAACACTGGACTGGGCTGTGCGCACTTGTGTACTTTATTGATCAGAGTCAGTCGACGCGCTCAGTACGTTCATCATGCAGCCAGGACGGATGCACGCACCAGTCAGCACCAGATGAAAAAGCCAGTGGTTACTCTGCGCAGCTTTCTCCCACCGGCGCCCTCGCTGTGCCCGAGCTCATGCACATGCGCCTGCGGGCTCACGCATCGCGCGGGCGAGCGCACCGGTTTATGCCGACGTGGGTATCCGCGAGCGAGCAGCCCGCGCAGCTGCTGCCGGGCGCCCACGTCTGAAAGTAGTGGAAAGTGTAGCGCACGCTGTCCAGCCCCGCGTCGAACGCCGCCTGGTACCGGTACTCCTGGAGCTGCAGGCAGTGGCACCACCATGTCGCCATGTAGAGCGCTTGCTTTTTGAGTCTCGTAAAACGTGTACTTTACGAGTCTTATGAGTTTCGTTGAAGGAGAGGGTTGGCAGGCCTGGCGCTGCAAGCACCGGCAACACCATGTCGCCATGTGGAATTGTTGCTTCATGCGTGTGAGCTTTCGTGCATGCAAGGTTGGCAGCAGGCATGGGGTCTGATGTGCACGGCCCTCACCGTGCAACCATGCCGGCGCCTACCTGAAGCCCTGCTTTGCACTAGCCCTGCCCCAGGCAGGGTCCGCGCTCGTTGCCCGTACCTCGTCCTGGAGCTGACAGCCTACCCTACCCTATGCTCGGGCGCGCCTGGAAGCTGTAGGGGCCGATCTCGCTGTATGCCGGGGCCTCCCGTCCGTCCAGCCACTGCGCGCGCAGCTTGTCCATGGCACACGGGTCGTGCCAGGCTTGGCGGCAGACCGGCTGGTGGCGTCAGCGCGCGCGCCATGCGCCAGGCCTCTGCAAGGCTGTCTCAGCCGCCCGAGCTGGCCGACGGTGCTGAGCTGCAAGCGTGTGCAGCTGTGGGCTTTCAGTGTAGTGCTGCATGGTGTCTCTTTATACATACCCTTACGGTATGGTGGGCAACCAATGAGGTCCGCATGCTTCAGCGGAAGCGCGCATGCGCATGCGGCGCCTGCTCCGCGCTGGCAACACTCAACACACCACATCAAAGTTTTCCTGAGGCATGGACGCGGGCAGGCGGCCGCGTGCTTGCGAGGCCGGCGCCGGACGTCTGGGCGCGCCTGCAGCGCGTTGGTGACGTTCCAGAAGTAGTAATCGACCGCGGAGGCGCCCGGGCAGACCGCGGCGCCGCCGCCGTCGAAGCACGCGCTTGCGGGCGTGATCACGGTGGACACCTCGAGTAGCAGCTTGATCCAGGGGTTGATGAGGCACAGCGCCAGCAGCGGCGCGGCCACCGGCAGCAGGACGCCGACGCCCAGGCAGCTGGCCGCGCAGTAGCGCCGCAGCTGCCCGGCCGCGCCGGGGTTGAAGTACGTTTGCACCACGGCGTTGGGCGCCATCAGCACCCGCCCGCTGCGCCAGGTGTGTACCCTTACGCTTCCGCATAGTGTAGGCTACTAATTCTCACTGAGCTCGCTCAACAGGGCGCACGCAGGCAGCGGCGTGAGCGTGCCTGGACAGCATAATGCCCACGCCGTCACACGTCCTATCCAGGAATGCTCAGCTTGCCAGAAGCACTGAGTTTTATAGGTTTTCGGTGCTAGTTAAGCTCCATCAGAGCGCCTTCTTCTTGGCTGCGTCCTGTTTCGAGCGGAAATATGGCACACGTGGCGCAAGGCGTGCGCAGGCCCACTTTGGCTCGCAGCAGAGCACAGTCCGGGCTAAGACATGGAGGCTGAGTAGCTAGACGAGCGCGACGTGAGCATCAGACAAGCCCCCAGGCAGGGCCTGACCTTCGCACACAGCTGATGAGCAATCTGAACAGACACCTGTCACCTGCTGTGTTGGAGAACTGCAAGATAAGCTCTGGAGTGTGTGGAAAGGACTCTTCTCCTATACTGCGGCAAGCAGTCGTCTGCTTAGTACAGGATCCCAGGCAGCGCCGTCTGATACTGCGCATATGTCCTGCCATCAGGGTCAGTGCATTTGCTTTCCTTCTCCAACATGCAGCACTTTTCTCACGTTACAGACGCTCAAGCAGACTGCACCTGCTGCCCCAGCTTCGCATTCGAGTCCGCGTAAGCGTGTGTGCGCGCGTGAGCGCTCCAGTGTTTGCTGCCAAGCCGCGAGCCACCCCGCCCACTTATCTGTGTCAGACAGCGCTTGACTTGGCACAGGGCACGCCGCCGTGCCGCAGTCCCCGGGCTGCGCAGCGGGCAGGATGGCCACGCTCGCAGACACGTTCCTGGCGGACTTGGAGGACCTGTCAGACGCCAGCGAGCGTGAGGAGGAGCCGGCGCGCGAGGATGCTGCCGACCATGAGGTGGGCGCGCAAGCGCCCGCATTCCTCCCCGTGCAAGGAACTATATAGCAAAGGATTGTGCGGAGCTAATGTCACTTCAACCGTGGAAAAGTAAGCATGCCTGGATGCTTGCAGAGTAAGGTGTCCAACTTCTGCTTGCAGATTAAGTGTCCACTTGCACACGTCTTTGCAAGCGCGTGTGCTGCGCTGCTTTGCCCGCTGTGACTGTGCTCTGTCCTAGGCGTAAACTTTCGTAAGTGTTGAGCAAGCGCGCGTGCCAGACAGTCTGCCATGCGTATGGAGCGGCGTGAGGTGCTCAGCTTGCCGCGCCCCGCGTAGATGGCGGACGAGGCTGGGGTGCCCAGCTTTGACTCGCTGGATGCGGTGGCGACCCTGCAGCGGAGCGAGCGGTATCAGACTGTTATGAAGGCGCGGCCCGGGTGGCTGCTTTGCACATGTGCCTCATCTCGCTTCGCGTTGAGGTTTGGTGCCTGTTAGCACCGCTGCTTGGGCGCAAGCGCAGCAGCTACATAGGTCAGGTTTGGTAGTGTGTCCGCCCAAGGAGCGCGCCAGTGTGGAAAGGCCCTCGAGGGCGGCCCTGAGCTTGTCTACGCGCGCACTGGCTGTGTGTAAGCAGCTCCCTTGTGAGTGTGCGCGCTGCTCGCGCGCCGCGCTGCCGAGCACGCGCGCGACGCGTGCGCCGCGCGCGCGCAGAGGGTGCACGCGTCGCTGGGCGAGGGCCCCGAGGCGGACGGCGTCGGCCGCGCCTGGGCGGGCCCGAGCGACGAGGACCCCGCCTACCGCCTGCTCGTGGACTGCAACCAGCTGGCCGTGCGCAACCCTAGACCCTAACTGTTGCTGACCGTCACGACCCATTCGCGGCGTTGCCTGTTTTATTCTCGCATGCCTGAAGATGTACCTTGCCCCAACGGTCCCAAGTGTCCCTTGACCTGTGAGTGTGTGGATATCTTGCCTGCTTGCCTGACACTTGTGCCTAAACAGCCTATTGGCTGAAACAGGCTATCACCACATAGCTGAGGGGGCCATCGGGTTAGGGCCCCCGGTGATGCTCTTCATTCATTCACCAGCAGTGCAGGGCGTCTCAGCATTGGTGAGCTGAAGACATGTGGTAGCAGCTGGCCGAGGCGCAACTCACTTGCCACCCACCAGCAGTGCAGCATGTGCTTCTTGTGCAGCCGCATCCACCCAGGCTTGCTCAACATGGACTGCAACCAGCTGGCCGTGCGCGCGTCTGCCCGGCCGCCTCGGCCCACCAGCAGATGCAGGGCCTCTCAGCATTGGTTATTCGAAGCCGTGTGACAGCAGGCCGCCTCCTGAGGCGCTCTCGCACAGCTTGCGCCCCTTCTTTTCCACTCCCCAGCAGCACCAGAGCCTCCCGGCGTTGCTCACAATGCGGAGCCAGTGGAGGTCACTAGCGTTATTCAAATCGTGTGGCGGCAGCTGGCCGAGACGCGCTCACTGCATTCGCGTAGCCACTTTCACGCAGGCCTGCCCAGCATTGTCGCCCCGCGCCCGACGCGCCGGCCGGCCGCCCCGGCGCGCCAGGTGGACATCGACGCCGAGATTGCGCTCGTGCACGGCCTCTCGCGCGACGCCTACCGGCCCAAGTTCCCCGAGCTGGAGAGCCTGGTGCACCACGCGGTGGACTACGCGCGCGTTCTGGCCGCGATCGGCAACGAGATGGACCTCACGCTCGTGGACCTGGAGCACGTGCTGCCGCAGGCGACGATCATGGTCGTGTCGGTGACCGCGTCGACGACGTCCGGCAAGCCGCTGCCGCCCGACGCGCTCGCCAAGGCGCGCGCCGCGGGCGCTGGAATTTTACGTGATTGTAAACCTGTTCGTAGATTGGTTGAGGAGTGAAAGGCTGTTGTAAGGAGCAAGGGGGGAGGTTGCTGCTTTGAAGAGCTTCATCAGTGAGTTTGTGTGCCCGCCGAGCATGGTGTCTGGGCGCTGGGGTGTACCGCTCCAGCCGGACTGGCTATGGAGTTGTGTCCCGCAGTCAGCGCATGATTCTGCATTTAACGCCACCCCTGGTGCTGGCAGCACCCGATGCCACAAGCCGCAGTGGCCGTTCAAGGTGGTCTGCAAGGGGCGGCCGGCAGGGCGCCGCATCCCTATGGCGGAATGCGCCTGCCACCCTGCTGCAGACCTCAGCCTCTCTGCCGCCTTCCAGGCAGGTGGCAGCGAACACGGCGCTTGCGCTGGGCGCAAGAGAGGGGCTACCCTATCCTATCCCTTTCTCTGAACCTGGCGCCCTGATTGTAGGTCATGGCGGCGGCGGACATGGTGCTCGCGCTGGACGCGGACAAGGCGGCCATCCTGAAGCTGGTGCAGCTGCGCATGCACCGCATTGCGCCCAACCTCTCCAGCGCCGTGGGCACCGAGATCGCCGCGCGGCTCATGGGCGTCGCCGGCGGGCTGTCGCAGCTGTCGCGCATGCCCGCGTGCAACGTGCAGGCGCGCTCCCGGCGCGGCCGTCGGGGTCCGCGCACGCCCCCGGAGAGTGCCCAGGCTGCGAGACACCGTCGGGGTTGTAAAAGCATGCCCTGAGTGCCTCTGCGCGGGTGTCGCCTGCAGCTTGGACTCTGCGCACGTGCCGTCTCCCGCATCCAGGCAGCCTCGTTTGTACGTGCTGCGCCCGCCGTCATGGGCCAGCGCGGGTGCCGGGCGCGAAAGAGGCGACACGGCCGGGCCGCTCGCCGGGCTCTTCAGCGCCGTGCCGGAGCTGCGCGTGCCCCGCTGCAGCGGTGTCGCAGGCACTTCCGAGTGTGCCCGCGCAGGTGCTGGGCGCGAAAGAAACCCTAAGTGTGACCCAAAATGTAGGTGCTGGGCGTGCAGCAAACCCTAAGTTTGGGCCCAATGCGCAGGTGCTGGGCTCAGAGAAAATGCCAAAGGTGGCCCGACGCGCAGGTGCTGGGCGCGAAGAAAGTCCCAAATGCGTTCCCAAGTGTGGCCCGCCGCGCAGGTGCTGGGCGCAAAGAAAACGGGCTGGCCCGATGCGCAGGTTCTGAACTTAGGGTTTCTGTAGGAAACCCTAAGTTTGGCTCGCCGCGCAGGTGCTGGGCGCGAAGAAGAAGGCGCTGGCGGGCTTCTCGGCGGCCAGCACGCAGCCGCACCAGGGCTTTGTGTCCGGCTGCGACGTGGTGCTGGGCACGCCGCCGGCGCTGCGGCCGCGCGCCGTGCGCCTGGTCGCCGGCAAGTGCGCGCTGCTGGCGCGCGTGGACGCGTATGCGCAGGACCCCAGCGGCGCCGCCGGCGCGGCCATGAAGGCGCGGCGCTGCCCGCCGTGCGTTTCATTAGAAAAACATGAGCAAAGGGTTGTTTTGCCGTGACGTGCACGTTTGCCAGTGAGTCTGTTGGCAGCGTCATGCCGGCCTGAAGGCCGTGACACAGTGACGCCATGAGCACTTTCGTGTCCAGGGCCGGCTGTATATCGCACAAGCTGCTATAGTCGTGCAGCATCGGGAGGCCTGATATTGCTGGGCCACTGGGACGTGCGCCTTTGTGGCCCTGGTGACCCGAACCCGGGCGGGACGCCGGCGCGCAGGAGGAGATGCAGAAGAAGATCGAGAAGTGGCAAGAGCCGCCGCCGGCGAAGCAGATCAAGGTGCTGCCGGCGCCGGACGCCGAGATCAAGAAGCGCCGCGGCGGCCGCCGCGCGCGCAAGTACAAGGAGCGCTACGGGCTCACCGACACCAAGAAGGCGCGGCGCCCCGCCCCGGCCTCGACCACGGTCCGATTTGCACAGCGCAGGCTGTGCCGTGAGCCCAGGGGCAGCGCCGCGAGGCCAAGCACTGTCTGGGTGCACGGGCGCTGCTCCCTCAGCACTTGGCTGCCCCGTTTACGCCGCCGCTCAGCTTCACGCGCAGGCAGCCAATCATGGTGCGCTGCTCCTGCTAGGGGGCTGCTCCCGCTGCGGCGCTTGCGCGCGGCAGTCTGACGCCTCGAGGTCAGGGTAAACACCCTAACCCCGTGCGCAGGCAGCCAACCGCATGAATTTCAACCAGTCGGAGGAGGAGTGCATCGACGGCGACGTCGTGATTGACCTGGGCGTGCTGGGCACGGAAGGCTCAGGCCAACACTGCCCTACCCTAACCCTACCCCGCACGCGCAGGCGGCCAACCGCGTCAACTTCAACCAGCCGGAGGAGGAGTTCATCGACGGCGACGACGTGATCGGGCTGGGCGTGCTGGGCAAGGAGGGCTCGGGCCGGCTGCGCATGCAGGCGCAGGCGCAGCGCCAGAAGCTGTCGGCCAAGGCCGCCAAGAAGTTCGCCAAGCGCGCGCCCGGCGGCGCGGGCGGCGCGGTCAACGGCCTGTCGTCCTCGCTGGCGTTCACGCCCATCCAGGCGCGCGCGCGCCCGCGCCGGGATGGCGGCAGGGTGCCCCGGGGCGCTCCCGGCCTGCGGCTGCGCTGTAGCTCCTGTGAGCGACCGCTCGTGCTGTCTATTCCACGGGTGCGGCAGCTTGTGTGCTGAAGCGATGTCCTCAAGAGCCTGCCACGCCATGAGTGCCTGTCATAAGTCAAGTCGGAAGCAAGCAGGTGTGTAGCAGGAGTAGACATGTGACTGGGTGTTGCGGCGGGCGCAGGGCATCGAGCTGGAGAACCCCAACGCGCGGCAGGGCCAGGAGCTGGACAAGCGCGACGGCACTGAGTCATACTTTTCCGAGTACTCGGGCTTCCGGTCGATCCGGCAGCCGCCGACATAAGGCCGCGCGTTGGTATGCTCTGGGTTAGGGTATGTCGCTTACCCTATGTTAACCTGACCCTGGTTCCCTTGCCAGCTGGTCTCCCTGTGTGGGGGTGGTGTGGTGTGTGACACACCCTGAGTGTCCCCTCGTTTTTGCAAAACCCCCTCCAACCTCCTGCAAACTCAGTCTGTCTGTCTTGCATCTGCACCTTGTATGTGGAGTGTGGAGAGTACGGAGTGTCAGTGCTGTTTGCTGCGTACGTTTGGCAGCGCCTGCTGTACTTGCTGAATTTAAAGGAAGGCAGCGCTGAATCTGCCCCGGTACACCCCACAACATCAGACCACACAGCAGCCGCCTCGTGGCTGGCATGTGCTAGAGTCTATCAGCATTGCCTGCCACCTGCTCTGCAGGCAGCAGCTCTTTGGTAAGCAGACCTGTACTCGCCGATGGTCAGCACCGCTGAATGAAAGTGCAGGTCTGCTGCATCTACCAGGAGGACCAGCAATTCACTACCCTAACCCTACCCTAGTCCTACTCCTGTACTGGACCTGACCAGGCCATACATACTGGCATGTCCGCCTGACAAACAGCCGGGCGGACCCCCCCAGGCTACGCATCCTTCCTGCGCGCAGCGCTGCGGGCGGTGAGCTCGAACATGACCGCCGGCGAGCGGTAGATGCTGATGAGCGCCCAGTACAGTTCCTCCTCCAGCGCGAGCTCGCCCTCCGCGCGCGCGATATAGATGTCCTGCGAGCGAACCACAGAGAAGCAAGCGTGAGCGGGAGCAATAGCTGCTCTCCCCGCTTTGTCGCGAGCCTCTGCTGCTTCATCAACATCTACCAGACGCCTGTTGCACAGGGTGCCTGCAGAATGTTGCTGCAGCAGGGCGCCGCGCCTGGCAAAGCGCGGCGAGGCGCGCGGCGGTCGGCAGGTCCTCGTAGGGGATGCGCATGCGCCGGTTCTGGCTGGACAGGCGCAGGAAGCGGCCAATGCCGAACACGAACGTGATGTACAGGCCGGTGATGCCGAACGAGGACAGCGTCTGCCGCCGCGGCGCGCGCGCTCAGCGCGCAGGAGCACGCTGACTCCCTCCATGCACGCCAGAGACCGCACGGCGCATGTCACTGTCGACACACACACTAGGCGCTGCGCACAGCCGGGCACCGGGCTGGTGCTGGGGTGGGAGGTTTGTGTGTGTCAGCGGCGAGACGGCGTTGCGCATGCAGTCGGGCAGGTCTTCATATGGGCCAGGGGGTGCAGGAGCGCGTTTGGGTGCAGCGCGCACAGCGGCACGGGAGCTAGCCGGCCTTCCTGGAGCATGCGCCAGTACAGACTTAACGTGAGCAGGTACGTGGGCAACATGCGGGGCCAGCGTGCAGCTGCAGCGGGCCCTCGCACCTGCCCGATAATGCCGCCCTGCACGCGCTCGAGCACAGCCACCAGTCTGCGCGTAACATAAAACCTTGGTGTCAGAGGGTATTGCTTCTAAAGGACACTTGCAGGCTTTTTGGCGAGCAGGCGCCGACTGAGAAAGGGGGGCTGTATCATCCTCAGCACACATGCACCAAGCATGCACTCTGGGACCAGCCCGCATCCCCCGCCCCCCCAGCCATCGCGCCACACAGGCTCCGCCCTGGTGTCCGAGCTGCACATCAGCCGTCCCTGCCCGCCAGACAGTGCCGTGTAGCATGTGAACATCGCAAAAGCGCCTCAGGACCTGTGGCGCGCCTGGGCCCCTGCTGCCGGGGCGGGCAAGTTCCGTCGTGCGAGGCGCTCGCGTTCGCGGGGCGCCCAGCGCTGTCGAGCACGCGGCAGTGCAGGCGCCACCACTGCCCGCCCTGGCGCGCGCGGGGCGGCCGCTTGGCCGTGTGCGACTGGGCTGGCGCAAGCGGCACAGCAGCTGCTGGCCCGGCCGGTACGGAGGCTGGGCGCCACAGTGCATCAATGGCATGCACCACCACTTTTATGCAACACAATTGGTGATAGTGCTGCGGTCATCTATCAGCAGCATTCATGACACAGCTGGCCAGGCGCTGCCCAGCAGCTGGCACTGCTCGCGCTGCGAACAATGGCGCGGGGCTGGGGCGGGCGGACCTGCGCGTCGCTCCCGCGCAGCGCCAGGCTGCAGCCGACGCTCTGGTCCTCCCAGCTGCCCGCGCCCGCAGGCGCCCCTACGGCGGTCGCCCCGGCGGGCGCGTGCGGCGCGCCCTTCCTTGCCAACCGGCCTCCGGCGTCTCGCCTGTCATGTCTCCTGTCGTCGCCGCCGCCGCCGCCGCCGCTGCCACCTCCGCAGCTGCCGCCATCGCTGCCGGCGCTGGTAAACCCAAAGCCGGTCTTGACGCTGCACTCGCCTGTGCGCCAACATTGCCGCGGCAGCTCAGGTGGCGGGCCTGTCAGCTGGTGCCACGCGTGAGCTGCAGCAGACTGCTGTTTATAAGTGTGCAGGCGTGTATAGGGTAGTTTTAGGGTTAAAGCCGTCGCCCACGCGTGAGCCGCAGCAGACCGCTGCCAGCGTGTGCAGGCTGGAGCAGCCTGGCCCGCACGCGCACGAGCGCGGGTGCAGCAAGGCCGCACCGCCGCGCAGCTGCCAGAACAGGCCGTAGAGCCCGGGCACGCCGGTGCCGCCGGGCTCCTGGGCGCCCGGGACCGCCGTGCCGTTCGGGAACACCGCGGCCTCCAGCTGCGCGCTCCTGTGCTTGCCCTGAGCAAAACCGAAGGCGGTCGTGAGCGCCGAGCACGTTGGTGCCTCTGAAGGAACACGGCATGTTGGGGAAGCCGCTGCTGATGCGTGGGGTTTTGGTTTTGGTTTTCTGGGGTTTTTTCAAACGCGTGTGTGGATGGGCGTGTTGCAGCAGGAACAGCGCGGGCCGCACTCCGCAGGCGGCCCTGCAAGGCAGGCCCAGCAGGCGGCATGCAGGGTTGGCAGGCGAGCCCGGGTAAGGATGCGAGTCGCTCTGCAAGCCTCTGACAAGCAGGCTCCAGCCCCACTGTGGCTGCACGCGTGCCGTGCCGCGCCCGCCGACATCAAGCGCATGCCTGCACGCGGCACAGGAGCGCGGCACAGTCAGAAGTGGCGTACCTGAAGCATGGCGACCAGCGCCGCGCGCGAGCGCCCTGAGAGCGGCAGCCGGCGCTCGCCGCTGCAGCCGGGGCCGCCGTGCGCGCTGGGCAGCGGCGCGCTGCGTGTCACCTGCCGCGCACGCCTTGCACTATCGCGACGCATGCCACAGCTCAGGGTGAGCCAGGCTGGGCGTCTCAAGGCTGCAGAGCCAGCTGGGCTCCAAAAGTGCCGACGCATTGCGGATGGCTGCAGACTGTGCCGGGTGCGTCGGCAGTGCTTTGCACCTGCAGGAGACCACTCCCGCCGCTACGCACAGGAGGCTGCACATGCCACAAGCCACAGGCTGCACACGACGGGGGGTAAGGGCAAGGTGGCGCGCATGGTTTGCGGGCAGACGCGCGGTGCGGAGCTGCACGAGCCGCGCCTGCCAGATGCTCGGCAGCTCGGCACCGCCAGCCCTAACCCTAACCTGCGCAGACGTGCGGTGTGTGGCTGCGCACTACGCGCCTGCCAGGTGATTGCCAGCTCGGCGCCAGCCTCGGACAGCACGGCGACCAGCGCGGCGCGAGCGGCGGGCGTCACGAGCCAGTAGTGGTCCGAGTCCTGCCGCAACGTGTCAGCGCGAGCGGCACTGTGCGTCTTGCAGGGTAGCGTTCCAGACACTGCCTCTGCCTCCTTGACGTGCGCGAGGCTCGCTGGCAAGAGCGGCGCATGCCCCTTGAGTGATGCAGGGTAATCGCGCAGGGTAAAGGCGCGCCTGAGCGACGCAGAGCAGCATGAGCTGGCTGGGCACGTAGTCGAGCTGGAGCCCCGCCGGCAGCGGCCCCGCGCCCGCCCAGGGCGCCTGCGCGCGCCGCTCGCCGGCCGCAAACAGCGGGAAGCTCAGCCGCTCCACGAATGCGCCGCCGCGCGCTGGCCCGGCCGCCAGCAGCGTGACATTCATGCCAAAGGCGGCCACGTCCGGCACCTGCGCAGGGCGGCAAGCCCGGTGGTGAGCCTTTCCAGCTTGGTGCGCTCGGCATCCATGCTGCATGAAATCATACCCGGACGTCCTGAAAGGCCAGCAAAACATCCCGCGTACATCAGACATGCACACACCGCGCTGACGGCAACTGAACTGAGTGAAGACATGGGCAGTCGTGCAGCATGCAGCATCACCTGATAGGTGGGATTTCCAGAGCTGAAGACCAAGAGTGGCACCCACAACAGGAGCAGCAGCCCCAGGAAGAGCAGCGTGCCCTACGCAGCGCACACGCCCTGTCAGCGCGCGCCCCACCGAGTAAAACGCAGGCGAACAGCACGAGAGAGCTGACGCAGCGTGCCAGCAGCGCGAGGCTACAGGCCGGCTATGGGAGTAGGGTTACAGACAGGGCTAAGCGTTTTGGGCTGCAGGGTTACGGCCACGGGAGGCGGGGCGGTTGCCTGGAAGAACTTGAGCCAGCGCGGCTGGCGCTCGCCCAGCGCGTGGCGGCGTCGCGACCGCCGGCTGCACGTGACGAAGAAGAGGCTGGTGTGGATGTCCTCCAGCTTCAGCCAGTCGAAGAGCGTGAGGCAGGTGGCCGTGCAGGACCAGTCCAGCAGCTCGCGCAGCTCGTACAGGAACGGGATGGCGCTGAAGATCTGCGGGCGCGGGCCGCGGCGTCGCGCCGAGCCCGCGCGGCTCCACAGCCGCATGTTATAGAGCAGGCTTGGCAGCAGGCAGGAATAAAAGTTTTCTTTTTTCAAAATGCAGTGCATGCAGTGCATGATCGGCTCGTTGGCGGGGCGTATTCGCACATGTGCTCCTATCAGGACGCCGTGCCTTCCTCACACAGAACAAGACGCACACACACGTGCTGACCACAGCAGCATCAGCAGAGTGCAGCAGCAGCAACGCGTCATCTTCTGATAGCTCCCGCGCCTGGAAGGCCAGCTGGCCGCCGGCGTGCGGGAAGCGCATGAAGACGAACGCGTGCCGGCCGCGTGGGCCGCTGCGCAGCGCCGCCCCCAGCAGGCGTCAACCATGTACGGTGACCACCGGCTGGGCGCCCTCAGCAGGTTCATCACACCGCCACGGCACTCAGCACCGCAGGGCGCATGCCTGCTCAGCCAACGGCTTGGAAGCTGTGCATCACAGGAGTGTAACGCACACCATGCCAGCTTGATCGGCTCCCTCTCAATGGATGCACTGTTCATGACACAAGTTGTCATCTGCCACATGCTGTGTATTTCCCAGCGTGTACTCGTAGCGCTCACAGTGGAGCTCAGCTGCGGCAGCCCTGCCCCAGCCACGCAGGGGCCCCTCGCATGCCGGCCTGAGAGCTGGCGGGCCCGCACGTGTACGCGGCGGGCGGCGGGTAGCTGTGGCGCAGCTGCAGCGCGGACAGCGCGAACGACGCCGCGCGCAGCGCGACCCACACGCGCAGGTGCGCCTTGGCCGCGCCGCCAGTCGCCGGGCTCCAGAACAGGTGCAACGCGTTCCAGGCGACCAGCAGCAGCTGGACCCACAGGAGCGCGGCCTGCGCGCCGCGCAGGCCTGCTGTTACGCGCCCGGCCTCGCCCTTCCCAGGGACGCCCTAATGGCGGCCCGGCTCTGGCCGCGCGCAGTGTTGTCCGACCCTACCCTAGCCTCTGCATCTGCACGCAGTACAGTCCTACCCTATCCCACCCTGCCCTCTGCACCAAGCAGTTTCTGCGTGGCGGGACAAGACACGCGTTGATAAAACAGCCAGCGCCGCCTGAGCGCCAGTGCTGTCAAACATTGTGAACGAGACATGGACACTTGGAGCCGGCAGCGCGGCGCGGGCGCGCGGAGGGCGAGCACGCGCCTTGCCCGCGCAGTTGCCGAGCGAGTAGCAGAGGCGGTCGAGGACCATGAGCAGGAAGAGCGCGATGAGCGCGAGCAGGTAGTCCACGGGCACCACACGCTCGTCGCTGATGTCCGCCAGCGTGCGCGCGCTCGCGACCACGGCCTGCGGTACACAGGGTTAGAGGGTTTGGGCCTCTCCCGTACTGGGGGCCTCCCTCAACATAACATGACAAGCTTAGAGTCCGCCAGCGCGAGCGCGCTCGCGAGCGCCGCCTGCGCTGGCGCCTCTCCCGGACATGTGCGCTCCCTTGACGGCATACGTGACACGCATTGCCAGAGTTGCGAATTGTGGCGCGCTCGCGGCATGCGTGCCCGGGGGGCGCGCGGCTGCTCGCAGGCGCAATCTTGCGCGCACAAAGGCATCCTCGTCAGGAGGGGCCTGGGCACCACGCATGCACGCTGCGCTGCAGGCGCGAGGGCGCCATCTGCGGCTGGGGTCGCGCAGTGAGGCGGGCCTGCGTTTGTGCAGGGCGCCTTGCAGATGGGGTCACCTGATAGTTCACTGCCACGTACAGGAAGGAGAGCACGTCGACGGCCACCGTGGCCGCATAGTAGTCCGCCTGCGGCCTGCGACGCAGGGCGCGGCAGGGCCTGATGCGCTGCTGCCGCGTGCCACCTGTCTGCACCATCCCTGCCGACTGTTTCGGGCACGGAATACACCTTAACGACCTGGCATGCATGTCCCCGAATGTACTGACCACATCCCATCACATCTGCGAGACAAGCATTTACACGCAAGCGCCACATCCTCACATATTTTTCTGCGGCAGAGCCCGCAGCCCCGGGCGCGCGCACCGGCTGTGCGCCTCCACGCCCAGCACGCGCAGGCCGCGCAGCCCCTCCGGGGACCCTGCTGCGCCGTGCACGTCCCCCGCCGTGGCGCCACGTGGACCGCCCCCGCTGTCAACCTGACCCCCCCGACCAAACGCCGCCCCGCCGCCGGTGCGGAGCCCGGCGCCATCAGCAGGCGGCCCCGCGGGGGAGAGCTCGACCGCCCGCTCGGGCCCGGCCTTTTGAGCACCACTGCGCCGCAGCTCTGAGAAGAGTCCGTGCGCGGAGCTGCCCAGCAGGGCGCCGCCACCCGCCGGCCGGGGTCCGCCGGTCCAGGGCGCAGGCGTGCCCGGCGCGCTGCCCCCAGCCTGGCGCTCGCTGCTTGCGGACTTTGCATCAGGGTCAGGGCTTGCAAGCCCGCCCGTGCCCTCCGCGCCCAGCGCCAGCGGGTAGCTGCGTATGCGCCGCGGCGGCGTCGCGGCGCCTGCCGCGCCGCCGCCGCCTGCTGCATCCGCCCATGCGGCCCGTCCCTGCGCGGCTGCAGTGCCGGCTGGCTCCGACACAGTCCGCTGCCTCGGGACCCCGGGCGCCTCCCGCGGCTCTAGGGGCGCGCGCTCGTCTGTTTCCAGCACCTCGGCGTCATAGGCGCCCGCCGCGGAGCCCCCGTCCGGCGCCGCCGGGGCAGCAGGCGCGCAGCCCGCTGCGTCACACGCGTCCTCTCTGAAGCGCAGCAGCGTCGCCGCCGCGTCGTGCGCCGGCCGCAGCGACCTGCGCGCCGACAGGGGCACACAAAAGCCTTTGTTGCCGGGCGCGGCCAGGCAGCACAGGAACTTGCTGTTCATTCTGATGTAGCCGCCTGCTTTCCACGCCTACATGCACCACTGCTTTGCTCATGGCCAAGCCATCTGTTGCATCTCGTTGCATCTCGGTGCGGACGCCGCACGGGGGCACACCTGACTGCTGCCCAGTGCTCTGAGAGCCCATCGGACAATGACAGCAGCCTGAAGAGCTGACACGCATGCAGCGCGCCCGCCATCGCACCCGCATTGCGTCACCAGGGCAGGCGCGGGCGCCGCACCGGACGGGCCAGCCGTCCACGGACGACAGCCCGCCGCTGTTGCCGGTGGTGCTGCGGCGCGCGGAGACCGCCAGGAGCGCGGCGACCCTACCCTGACCCTGACCCTCGCCCTCGCCCTCACCTTCCAACACCTCCTCCAGCGTGAGCGCCAGCGGCCCCATGCGCGACAGGTCTGCCGCAGGGCGCGCCGGGCCACCCACAGCGTCGCCCTCGCGCGCAGCCGGGTCGCCGGCCCGCCCCTCCCGGACGGCGTCCGGCCGCGCGGCTTGCTGCCCGGCAGCGTCGCGCAGCGGAGACCCTGCGACCGCGCTGGCGGCTGTGCCGTTCCATGCCGCACCCGCCGGCTCCGACGCCTCAGGGGCCGTGCTGGCAGCCGCCGCCGGCGCTGGCGGCGGGGTTTGGCTGAAATCATCATCAAAGTCGGACTGCATTTCGACGGGCTCCACAGGCACCGCGTCAAACCAGCCCGAGTCGGATCCAATGTGTGAGGCGGCGCGCGACGGCAGCAACGCTTCGACAGTCGGCGGCAACCCTAGTTCTAACGCCACAGGGCGGCGGCGGCGGCGGCGCGCCGCGGACGCAGCGGCTGCCGCGGCGATGTCCCGGCCGCGGTAGTGGTCCAGCACGGCCTGCAGCGCGCGCTGCAGCGCGGCGCGCCCAGCAGGCGTCCCCAGCTGCGCGGCCTCGCCTGCAGCGCGGGGCGGGCCAAGCTCATACCCTGTAACCCTATTACCTTGCCCTATGCTGCAGCGCGGCGCGCCCAGCTGCGCGCCCTCGCCTGCAGCGCGGGGCGAGCGCGCGCCCGTCTCGCGCTGCTTCTGGGGATGCAAGCCGTGGCAGGAACAGCGGCCCAAGCGGGGCAAGCCAGCCCCGTGTTTGTGGGGGCCCTGGGCGGCGGGCTGCTGGGGCGCACCGGCTGGCACGGCCAGGTCGGCCTTGACAAAGTGCAGCGGGCGCTCGGAGGTGCAGCACACGCCGCACAGGAAGGCGCACGCGCTCGCGGCCGCGCCCGAGGCCGCATGCCACAGCCGCCACAGCCACTGGTTGACCACCTGGGCATTGCAAGGCAGAGGTCAAGGGTTAGGATTTGGGTAGGGATATCGCCATCGCCTATGCAGCGTGGAGCAGAGAATTGGCCCAACCGCACAATGCACGGCACGAGCCTCAGGGCAGGCTGGGTGCGTCGGGCAGCGGGCGGCGCTCGTGCGCGCACCGCCATCACAAGTATGCAGACATGCGAACCACGCGCGCCATGCAGCCATACTGCATTGCAACCTCCATCAGATGCGCTGCCGCATCGATCGGCGTAGCAGCATGTTGCACATGGCGTGAGAGCCACCAGCAATCCCGCGCTCGTGCTCCCAGGGACCCCAGCTCTCGCAGGGCGAGGGCGGCGTGAGGGCGCTGCCTGCCCGGTGGCATCGCCCATCGGCAGCGCGCCGTCTGGCACGCCCAGCAGGCCTTCGCGCAGCTGCATGCTTGTCCGCTGCAGCGAGCCGCGCCAGCCACGCCTGGCGCTCCAGGCGCCCTCCAAGCCTCCCGTGTGGCCCGCACCGCGGCCGCCCGCCTCCGCCACCGCCGCGTCGTGTTCCTCAAGATACCGTAGTTGCATAGGGTTGTTGCCATCAGGATTGGAACGCCGTCGTGCGCCGCCGCCGTGCGCCGACCTGTCCGGCGCCGGCGACGCGGGGCTGGCCGGGCCCTGCAGCATCGCGGGCGCGGGCTCCTGCGCGTTTGCGCTCAGGGTCAAGACAGGGTGACACGCTGGAGCGGCAGGTTGTCCAACCCACTGCTTGCGCCGCGCGCTCTGGCCAACACTCTCGCGGGTGGCAGCGCACAGCGCTGGTGCGCACGTTCGGGAGTCTAAGAGTCCAAGGCTGGCCGGCGATCCGCAGGCCGCGCGGGCGCGCGCCTGCTTGCGCGCGAGCGAGTACGTGTGCATGAGCGTCGCGAGGTACGCGGCAAAGACGGGCACGCAGCGCGCCGCGTTGCCGTGCAGCCCGGCCACCTCCGCCGCTGCCTGCCGCAGGGCAGGACCCGCTCGCGCATGCGCAATTGGACGCCACTAGCCTGCGGCTCGCAGCCTGGTGGGGCGCGAAACCTGGGCAGCCTCCCCGCAGCATCAAAGCTTATGTCACGGATTTCACGTTTGCGTGCCTCTTTGCATTCAATCGAGCCTTCATAAGCCTAAGCAGACTGCCTCGTCAGATGCCGGTCGCCCTAGGTACATCCTGGCATGCGGCGCTGCTTGAGGCTGACATGCCGGGTCGCTGCAGGCCTGGGCGCGGGCGAGCGCGAGAGCAGATGCGGGCGCGCGCCGCCGAGCGCGGCGTGAAGATGTCGCAGTGCAGGCGCGTGGGGATCTGGAACACGTACTGCGCGATCAGCGTCAACTCCGTGTACACCAGCACCGCCTGCGCCGGGGGTTTTTTTGGGGTAAGTGTCACCTGAAGCAGCACTGGCTCACCTCAGCCGCTCACCGGGCAAATGCATCTACCCCGTGCGAAACAAGAAGCACGTCCACCTGGGTGTGTGAGGTCGGCTGCACAGCGACACTCAAGCGTCCTACAAGAGGTCCCCGGCATGGCTACAGGTGGTCCCTGCCAGGCCGCGCCTGCGCATATCCACAAGCACAGCGCAGCGGGTGCGCGGCGGCGACCCGGGCGCCAGCGTTGACTTTTCTACGTATATATTGAAATAAAGTGTGATAAAATAAAGTGTGATAAACAAGGTAACCAGGTAATAAAGAGAAGGTAATATAGAGAAGGTAATATAGAGAAGCGCGCGCGCCTGCCAGAAGCGCGGCGATGGCGGGTTGACCAGCAGCGCGTACAGATAGAGCGCGGCGGGGAACGCCAGCGCCAGCAGGCTCATGTCGGCCACGAACACGCCCGCGTACAGCGCATAGCAGACCAGGCTCTCGCGGTCGTCGCGGCGCCAGCGGCCGCGCAGCAGGCCCGGCCAGCCACGGCCGGCCTCGGCCTCACGGCCGGCGTCCGCGCCGGCGCCGCGGTCTGGCCGGCGCGGCCGCCGCCCGAACGTCACGTGCGCCGTCGACGGCCCGGTGTACTGCTCCACATTCTCGCGCAGCTGCCGCACACCATGCTATTACATGACCTGGTGCAGCGGCGGCTGTTCAAATTGGTGTATAGTTAGGGTTCCGTACGCCTGCAAGCCAGCGGAGGGCAGCCGTGCGCGGCGCATCAAGCGCCTTGCGCGCTCAGAGCTTGGGGCCGCGAAAAGGGCTGGCCGGGCGTGTGAGCTGCATCGCAGCGTCCCCACATGTGCCAGGCGCCAGTGCGGCACGCTCGGGGCCGCGTGCGCTTGCGTATGGGGCAGGGCTCAAGCCACAAAGACTGAAACTCATTCCGTAACACGGGCCCGCACGAGGTTGACGGTCTCGTCCGCGCTCGCCGCGCTCCGCGCGCGCCCGGCGTCGGCCGGCGCCGCCGAGCCTGCGCCTGCCCCCTCGTCCGCCTCGCCATGCGTGAGCCCGGCCAAATTGCCGCGGGAGCCGCTGCGGCTGGCGCCGGCGCTGCCGGGCTCGCCTAGGAACCCTGTCACGGCCTGCGCCCTACGCAGCGCGCCCCCGGCGCAGCTCACCGCCACGCGCGCCCACAGAAGCCTGTGCCGGCGCAGGAGCTGGACAAGGCACACTTGGCTGCCGGAAAGGCCTCTGCCTCCTGAAGCCGCGCCGCCTGGACTGTGCAGCTGCCCAGGTCTGGCAACAGGCGCACCAGGCGCCCTGCGGTTCGGGCTCCAGCAGCGCCGCGGCGCCGCCCAGCCAGCCGCCGCCGCCGCCGCCGCCGCCGCGCGCGAGCGCGCCGGCCTTCAGCCGCGCCACGCGGACCTGCGCGGCCCCGCACGCGACCACGGGCTGGTGACAGTTGGTAGCGCAATGGCCCCGACAGCCTCCACAGGCACACAGCCTGGCCTCGCCGCTTGTTTGACGCCCGTGTGCGTCATTACTGATGCAGATAAAAACAGCGTATGCGGCAATGCCCCTCCACTCTATGCCTGAAGCAATGCGGGCCTGACGCCGAGTACCTTCTAGGTGATACATGCGGCCCAATTCCAAGCACCTGAATCAGAATGCTCAGACAGGCAGCGCATCGCACTGTGTGGATCAGCATGAGTGTAAGGCTATTGTGAGTTCAGGGTGTGCGAGGGCCCACCGCGCGCGCCCGGCGCAGCCGCGAGGCCTCCAGCGCCGCGGCGGCCTGCCGGCGGCGCTCGCGCCAGCGGCGCTGCGCCACACTGGCCGACTCAGCCGCCTGCTCGCGCGCCACGATCGCCATTGCCCTGCGGCGGGCATGGGAGACTGTATAAACAGGTTTAGGTTCAGGGTGGGTTATGATGGGGTTTTAGAGGGCGTCTGGTGAGGACGGCCGAGAGCGCGGCATCGCCGCGGCCGGCGCCCGGCCAAGGACGCACCGGCCCTGCTGCGTGCCTGCAGCGTGTCGAGCCCATGCGTGCGATATGTGCGGTTCTGAGCGGAAAAAGTGTCGGTTTGGGCGGGCCTGTTGGTGCACGAGACGCACAGCTGCGACGAAAATGGGCTGTATCACCGGCGCTACTTTACGGGTACGGGGAAGAAAGAAAAGATATCCCGTATTCCTGCAGCTGCGCCGCGCGGGCAGGGGCGCGCTTGGCGAAGGTGCGCGAGGCGAACAGGCGCGTCTGCAGCCGCGCGATGGCCCAGAGCGCCACGTCCGCAAGCGCGCCCCGCGCGCCCAGCGCGAACGCCGCGCCGGGCGCGCCGGTCATGCGGTACAGGCCCAGCACGTGCGCCAGGTTGCAGCCCTGGCGGACGCGCGCGCGCTCTTTTTGCTGGCTGCGCTCGCTCGCAGCAACTCGCACTATCTTTTTTTCTTCAAGGCCTGCAATGCGTTGATTTCCACACACAAGACGCCATTGGAAGCCTTTTGCCATGCCCGTCTCACGGTCGTGGCGGAGCTCACAAGGTGCCGCGACCGACGGCATTCAGGCAGTGTATGTCATGACTGTGGGAGCGCCGGGCGCACTGCAAGGTGGGCTTGCGGCAAAGCGCGACCACCATAGCGGAGGTGCAAAGACGGGCGTCTGTCAGGCAAGAACAGCCGCGCGGCACGCCGGAGGCGCCGCCAGCGTTGCCGGCATCCCAAGGTAAGGGCCGCGCGCCAGGCGCGGCCCGCGCGGCCGGCCCCAGACGGCCTCCAGCGGCGCCTGGTACAGCAGCGTGAGCAGCATGACGCCAAAGTTGTACGCCGGCAGCCAGCGGAACAGGCGGCCGCCCTCCAGCCGCAGCGCGTCGCGCCGGCGGAAGAGCAGCAGCGCGAGCGCCAGGTAGGCCGCGTGCACGACGTCGTTCTCCAGCGTGCACAGGCCCACGACCGCCACCAGCAGCGCGTCCGTGTAGTGCCTGCGCCGCCGCAATGCTGCGCCTC
>JAABUV010001603.1_pt1 | contig 32523 bp, 37 predicted proteins | sample 5559971 | NCBI WGS metagenome assembly JAABUV01 (sample SAMN10711881, study PRJNA513362) | rock metagenome | isolation source: Antarctica rocks | place: Antarctica: Victoria Land, Knobhead nord | collected 2015-12-19
CCTGACGCGCTGCCAGCGGCGGCGCGCGCGCGCAGATCCACGGCGACGTGCGCATGATCAAGTCGGTGCTGTACGCGTCGGAGCTGTCGCTGCGCTTCCCGCGCGTCAACGCCGTGCGCGAGGACAAGCCCCACTTCGACATCGACCACCTCGGCACCCTCCGGGACTGGGTCACCAGGAAGGAGGTCGCGGACGGCGCGCTCCTGCTGTGCCCGCCATCTGCCAAGGTCCTGAGTGCCGCGCTCACAGCACGAGCATCTCTCAGGCTTGCTCATGTCCTTGCATGAGCACGCGGTGTGTGACAGGTGGCTTATATGCGCATAGCATGTGCTATATAACAAGCTCATGGCAAATCAGGTCAAGTGCTTGCTGACATGTCTGTGGGCAGGTCTCAGGATGGCTGTCCGGCAAGGGCAAGAAGGCCCGATTGTGCATATGTTGCTGTGCCTAGGTGCAACACGGGGTCGGCAGGCCTGGCACTGAGCACTGCTAACTCAACACAAGTGGACTTGTCGATCGATGTGGAGAACATGTGTGAGGGCAGGGGCCCACGAGAGCGGCAGTGCTGCAAGCGGCAGCAGGCAGTGCGCTTTGCAAGGAGGCAGCCGCTGTTGCGCTGCGGCACGCGTGCCTGGTCCGGCAGGCCGATCGCCCCGCGCCAGGCAGACGTTTCCAGGACAGGCGAGGGCGCCAGCACAGCCAGGGGCCGGTGGACTGGGCACAGCCAGCCCTGTTCTGTCATGGGAGGGAGGTCATGGGCGTGCGAGCGCGCAGGCGGCGGCGGCGACGGCGACGGCACCAAGCGCGGCCGCAAGAAGGCGGCCAAGGCGCCGGGGTCGCGCCGCGCGGCGGGTGGCGCGGTGGCGCACTTCCGCCCGGAGGACTTGAGCGGCGTGGCGGTGGAGACCGACGTGCTGGCCGGCAAGATGGTGCACTTCTGCTGCTGCCGCAAGTCGGGGCACAGCAAGGCGGAGCTGGAGGGCATCGTCAAGCGCCTGGGCGGCGAGGTGCGCTCCTCCTCTGCACCCAGAGTCAAACACGATGCCACGGCATTGCATGTCCGGTCACGCGCAGCTGCAGGAGGCCGGTCCACGCCTCGGCTGGCCACCGCAGGCTCTGAAAAGAAAGCATCAGCAGGCTCATCTGCCGCTCTGTCCGAGGCCTCCGATGTCGCCGGCCGCTCCCGCAGAGGCGGCCGCCGCGCGCGCGCGCAGGTGGCGCAGAACCACTACCGCGGCGTAACGCACGTCATCGCGTCGCCGGCGGAGGCCGAGGGGTATGAGTGGCGTATGTGGGTCAACAAGGACGTCATCCGCCTGGACTGGCTGCTGCAGTGCAGCGCGGAGAAGGCGTACGTGCGGCTGTGCCCGCGGCACTACCTGGCGCGCGACCCGGCCGCCATCGCCGCCGACCCGCGCGTGGACTGCTATGGCGACGAGTGCGGCCCGCCGCCGGCCTGGCAGTCAATGCATGGGGTCGCATGCATTCAGAGAGAGTTGAAGCACATGCGCCATCTGAAAGCGCTTACGCCGGGAGGAGCTGTCGCGTCCCACCAGGGGCTGGCGAGCGCGCGCCGCATGCAGCACTTCTGCGCTGGCGCGCCTGATATCAGGGTTAGGGTAGTTTTTAGGCTGTAGCCTATGACCGACCGCTGCGCCCGCGCACAGGTACTACGAGCTCAGCACGGTGGAGGACATCGAGGCCATCGTCGGCCGCATGCGTGTCGAGGACATGGACATCCCGGAGCTGGCGGCGTGGGCGCGCGAGGAGCTTGTCAGCGAGTTTGGCCGTGCGCCCAGGCGCGCCGCACGCGGCTCTGGCGCCTGCGCCGGCCGCATGCAGCGACGTCACATCCTGTGTTCTGCAGTGTGCGCAGGGCTTGAAACAATGCAAGCGTCCTGCTGCTGTGCTGCAAAACAGGTACCAGCGATATGACTGCTGCTGGAAAACTACGGGCATATTGCCAGCAGCCTTGCACATTATACAATCACCTTGTGATCAGGCTGCGCTAGCAGGCCCGCGCCGCTGGCCTGCATGACGTGGTGATAGTGAAACAGCGCACAATGTTGCGTGAGGGCAAATCTAGTCTTGTCAGTACTGCAAAGCAAATCGCACACCACCCAATGCCCGTCCCAGTCCGGCTGCCACCGCACAGTGCCACGTGCTCAAAGCGCGTGGCGGCGGCAGGTCGGGCAAGCCCGATGAGGACGACATCGCGCTGCTGCTGGACGCCGAGCTCGAGGCTGCTGGCCTGACCGACCCCGACGCGGTGCTGTTCCGGTCCTGCCGCGTGTGTCTGCTGCGCCTGCCGTCCGCAAACTCCGCCGACGACGACGGCGGCGACCCGCCGCCCACCGCAGACCCCGAGCCGCCGCGCCGCTCGGCCGCCGCGCCCGCACGCTCGCAGGCGGCGCCGGCGGCCAGCCAGGGCGGCCGCAGCGCCGCCAGCCCCGGGCCTGCTGGCGGCGACAACCAGGCCGGCAGCGCCGGCGCGGCCGGCGACGGCCTCGGCGCGGCGGGCGGAGCGGCGCGCGCGCTGGGCTGCTCGCTGGCGTTCGCGGAGGAAGTGAATGCGGAGACCGTGGCGGCGCGCGCGCGCATGGGCGGCTTCGTCGCCAGCCGCCTGGAGGCCGAGGTGCGTGCTGCCGGCCTCGCGGCCCTGCTCCGCCCTGTCCGCCGAGCCGGCGGGCGCATGCGATGGGCGCTGCTTTGTCGCCGGGAGTCGCGCGCGGCCGCTGTGGCGTGCCATGCAGCAACCAGCTTTGCTCTGTAGTAGCTAGCAGGGAGCGGCGCCCTGGCCTCTGCCGACGCGGGGCTGCGGCGGCGCGGGCAGGTCGTGTGGCGCGGCGGCGCGGTGACCAAGGAGGTAGACGCGCGCACGACGCACCTCGTCGTGCTGCCGCCGCCCGACGCAGGCGCGCCCGCGCTCCTGCCGCGGCGCGCGTGCGCTCAGCTGATGGCGCGCGGCCCCGCCCGAGTCGCCAGGCGCGGCGCAACGCCTGGCTGGCAACGGCAGGGGAAGCCTCGAGGTGTGCTTTCGTGAGTAACAATATGAGAGTTTTATGCTTCTTTCATTGTTAGCATGGCAGGAGACGCCGACAGAAGCGATCAGAGAGCTGAGAGCATACTAGGCCGCGCGCTTCAGGCAGTGTATGTTCAGACAAAGTAATTTCACTTGCATCCCGCAGGCTGGCAAGCGCTGCAGCCGCCGCCGGGCGGCAGCAGCCCATGGGCGGCGGAAGCAACGCCGGCGGCGCTGCTGGCCGCGGTGCGCGAGCGCGGCGGCGGCGTGGCCGCGCTGGCCGCGCTGCGGCGCGGCCTGCGCGCAGGCACCCTGCATCTCGTCTCCCAGCAGTGCGGGCACATCCTGTTGTGCAGATCAGCCGCTGAGCTACAAAGTTGTTGCCACCGCTCCCTCTCGTTTAGCAGGGAGCTGATTGACGCTTGCGACTCTCCTAGCAGAGTGGGTGCCTTGCATGCAGCTGGGGTATCGCACGGGGCTGCTGCAGCAGTGCAGGGGAGGACAGCGCAGCGCCGCACGCATGCCGAGCGCGCCATGGGCCTCTGCCCGCACGGCTCCTGCAGAGGGCGTGCGCATGCATCTGCGGTCGCATGCATCTGCATTCGCCACCTGCAGCACTGTGGAGCCAGCGGATGGCCGACGCGCGCGCAGGTGGGTGGACGCGAGCGCGGCCGCCGTGGCCGCCGCGCCGCAGGGCAAGCCCTTCCCGCGCGCGCGCGAGGCGGACTTTGCGTTCCGCGTGCTGCCGCCGGCCGGCGCGCCGGCCGCGGCGGGCTCGCCGCAGCAGGACGGGCGCGCCCCGCCGCGCGCGCAACGCTATCCGCCCTGCTCCTGTGCAGGCATTGATCGTGTGGAGGCGGTAGATGCATGCTGGCTCGCCTTGCAGAGTTTGGCGTTTAGCCTCTCTCCGCATTCCCTTAGAGATTGGTTTATGCTTGCATCGAGCTATAGATGCCTGTCTGGAGGGTCATGACGTGACCCCTTGTCCACCTTTTCTGCCTTGTAGCGCAATACCAGGCGCACCCGGCAACCAGGCAACCAGGCGCTTAGCCTGCGAGTCTGAGTTCGCGCTGGCGGGCGCGCTGGCAGGCTGGAGGCGTGGCCCTGGGAGGAGGCCGGGCTGGCGCAGCCGCGCTCGCGCTCCACCTCGCGCGGCTCTGCGCGCAGCCGCAGCCGCAGCGGTGAGCGCGCCGAGGCCGGCGCGGCCAGGGGCGCGCGGCGCGCGCCCGCCGCAGGGCCGGGGCGCGGCCGCGGGCGCGGCCGGGGCCGGCGCGGCGCGGCGGCGGCGGCCGGCGCGGCGCCGAGCGCGGCTCCGGCGCCGGTTGCGCCGGAGGTGGAGGCGGTCGCCGTCGAGGACGCCCCCGCGACGCCGCCGCCCGAGCCCGGGCCGCCCGAGGCGGCGGCCACCGGCAGCGCCAAGCGCGGCGCTCGCAAGCGCGCGGCAGGTGCGCCTGGTTATATGCAGCAATGCCCATGTCGGTGGCGTGCACGGCGTGAGCAGCGGCGCGTGCATGAGCATGCAGGCGCCGCCCTCATGCCTGGCTTGGCAAGGCGCCGCTGCTGCCAGGCATGTAACCCTGCGCCGTGCAGGAGACTGATTGCTCCGCACAACATTTAAGTCCAGCCGGCTGCTGTGTGCGAGGGGCCTGACTGTGCAGGGAACGCACATGTCATTGTCTGCTTTGGTCACTCGGGATCCACACCACTCGATGTTCTTTGGAGAGAATAATTAGTTGAGTACAAAGTTGCTTTGTAAACACAGGAGCGCGCGCGGACGCGGAAGAGCCAGGCGAGGGCGAGGCAGCCAAGCCGCCTGCGCGCAAGCGCCGCGCGGGCGGCAGCCCGCGCGCGGCCGCCGCGCCGCGCAGCCGCGGCCGCGGCCGCGGCCGCCGGGCCGCGCCGCTGCCGCTGTTCCCAGACGAGATGCTATGCGACCTCTCGTCCGTGAAGGTCGAGCGCGGCCCTGCGCCCGTGAAGCCCGAGCGCGCGGGGTCCCAGGACGCGCCCGCGGGCGCGGTGCTGCTCAGCGGCGGCGCGCTGCCCCAGGCGGCGCCGCCCCCGCCCTGGTGGGAGGTCAAGGCCGAGCAGTGCGGCGCCGCGCCCGCGCCAGGCGCGCCAGCGGTGGGCCAGGGTCCGGCCAGCGCGGGCGCGTCGCAGCCATGGTGGGAGCCGTCGCAGGCCGGGCGGCCCGCAGGCGCGCCGGGTGCGTCGCAGGCGGCCGGCGCGGCGGCCGCGCCCGCGCAGGCTCCCCTGGGCGGCGCTGGGCTCTCCGTAGGGGTCGCTGGGGGTTCGCTCGGCCTCGCCGGCGCGCCCGCGGTCGCCGCATGCAGCGCAATCCCATCGATGCTGGACATCGCCCTGCTGGGCGAGGACTGGCGGACGCTCGCCGCGGCCGCGCCGGGCCGGCCAGCGCCCTGGGCGGCACCCACCGCGGCTGCTTCACAGGTACACGTCACCGCTTTGCTCGTTGCATGCCCTGTCGAGCTGGCACTGAGCGCTGCCTCCTGCCGCATGCGCTGCGAGCGTGCTGGCGTGGGGTGCCCAGCCTGCATGAGCACAGCCGCAAGGTTGCGCAGCACTTGCACACGCCCCTGACATGCTGGCAGGTGATGAGACGCGTGCGAAAAGCCCTGTAGTTGGCACGCCGCCGCTCAGCCATGTCCGGTTGTGCAGGGCCAGGCGGCATCGGTGCAGGGCGGCCCCAGCGTCAGTCCGCCCAGCCGCGCCAGCGCAGACGCTGGCGCAGGCAGCGGCGCCACGGGGGGTGCAGGCCCTCAGGGCAGCGCACAGGCGGCCGGCGGGTCAGACGGCGGGGCCAAGGCGGCGGCCACTGACGTCAGGAGCGGGCGCCTGTATGCAAAGTTTGCGCATTTGATGAAGAAGAAGCCCTGAGGCATTTATCAAATGACTGAGGGCTTCTTCTTCATTAAGTGGGCAAAATTGGCGTACAGGCACCCGCTCCTAATCTTTGCTCTTCTCCGCTCTTCATGTAAGACCTGAGGACAGTGCACCTTAAAAGGCAAGCACATGTGCAGGCGTGTGACATTGTCAATGTATGTAAGTATCATGTGTGCTATGGTATAGAGCGCCGGCAGGGATGGCCCGCTGCATGCCAATTAACCTGGATGCCTTTGTATGCGTGTGTGTATGCTTTGTATGCGTTTGTGTGTGCTCTGTGTGCGTATGTGTATGCTCTGTATGCGTGTGTGTGTGCTTGTGGGCTGAAAGAGCCACATGCACTGGCTCTGACTGCAAAAACAGCAGATGTGCAATCATGTCACGCAGTGCGCATGCCACACAGTCTGCGTCACAGGGACCTGCACCGCATGCTGCGTGGGCAAAGAGAAGCAGCCATGCTCGCGCACCCCTTGCGCTTTTCAGGCAGGAGCGCTGGCATGCTGAGCTCCCCGCAGCGCGCAGCAACTGTGGCCGGTCACCCAAGGCGCTGTGCATGGGGCGCCCCAGCAAGCAGAAGAGGGCCTCAGAGGACCCTGCAGCAAAGGCTTCCAGCAGCCTCAGAGCCTGATTGGAGCACATGCCCAATTCTATTCTGCCTCGCAGCCCCAATCCCAATCCCATTGTCAGCGCGCACCAAATGTTGAATGCGGATGGTTGCCTCCCAGCGCACACTGAAATGCATGCCCTTACCCTCCAGCCCCACGGGAACGAGCGACATGGGCCGAGTGCAACTTCAATCGAGTTTGGTTGCACACGCTGCCATGCACCATGCAAGTTCGCATGTGGCCGCAGACGGATCACTGGCATCCCACGGCTAGGCAACCCCGCCAGCCCTGGCCGTGCTGCCCCAGCCGTACCATCGCAGCAGAACAGGGCATGAAACAGCAAAGCCCTTCCGGCAAAGCCGCTTGCCGCGCGCCCGGCCATTGCTGCGCAGGCCCGCTTTGCAGCCTGCATGCCTGCGCCATGCGCCAGGCTTGCTGCCGGCCAGCGCACCCTCCCACACCATCAAAGAACCCAGCTGCGGCAGCGACCAGCGCCCAGCGTTACCGCAGCACGCGCACCCGCTCTTGCAGCGCCTGCAGGACCACCTCTTCCCCAGCCTGAACTGCGCAGGGGCCTGAAAGACAAATATAGCTGTTATCTGTCTGGCGACCACACAGGCGGGCCGCCGGGCCCGCGTGACAGCGGCCGCGCTCGCCGCCCGAGCAGCCTCCGCCGCGCCGTGCAGGTGCGGGCGCAGCCCGCCGCACTCCGCAGGGCGGCTGCGGCCGCAGGGCGGCTGCTGCTTCGCAGCAGCGCGCTCCCAGCTCCCCGCCGCGTCAACCCATCGCGTACTTCCTCGTCCACTCGCGGCTGCACGCAGGCGGCGCTAGCGCATTTATCACCAAAGGCCGGGACTCGGGCAGCGCTCTATCCTGACACGAGACTCTCACAGGCTCCCACGCAGCACGTTCACAAACACTTCCCCAAGGGTCACAGTGCACACTTTCACAAGAACACTTGGCCACCAAGCACAGAACGTTGCGCTCCTCCATCGCATCTCGTTGCAGCTCATCACGCACTGAAGCAAGTGATGCCAGCGGGCACCCCTGGGAGCGCGCCTGGTCTCCTCATACCGCTGCCTGTCGGTCTTGTAGATGTGCGCGATCTCCGGCACGAGCGGGTCGTCTGGGTTGGGGTCCGTCAGCAGGGAGCAGATGGACAGCAGCACCTGCGCCGCGCGCGACAGCCGCTGGAGCTGCCGCCCGGGCCTGCGGCAGGATGGCCGTGAGGTGCAGCGCGGCGCCGGGCTGCGGGGCGCGCCTTTGAGATGGTGAGCGCGGGGCTCCACTGCTCCTTCAGGATGTCCAGGCAGATGCTGCCCTGGCTGTTGATGTTGGGGTGGTAGACCTGCGCAGCGCAGCCGCCCGCTCAGCTCCCCTCCTGCTCGCCCGCTGACTCTGCGACTCCGTGCGCAGCCCTCAAAGCATATGCGTCGGCGGCGCACACCTTGGTCTGAAACTGCACCTTCGGCGGCTTGAAGGGGTAGTCCGGCGGGAAGTGGATGTTGACAAAAAACACGCCGCCGGCGTATGGGCTGTCGCCCGGGCCCATTATGGTCGCCTGCCGAGCGCCGCGCGGCGCTTCTCAGTGCCCAGCGCTACTACAGCGCAAAGTGAAGCATGACCACAGCACTGCTCTTCGAGAAGGAACGCAAAGCGCAGAAGTGGCCTTCCTGCAGTCATATCCAAACGAGAGCAGCACTTGCTGTGCCAGCACGCCCACTGGCAAGGCAGCACAGACTTTCCTCTCCACCAAACGAGACTGATCTAACAGACTGCGAAGCACGCCCTGGTTCAGGCTGCTATCACGCCGCGCTGACGCGCCATCAAGGCCGGACCTGCCAGTGGAAGAGGTCGTCGCCGGCGGGCCCGGCGCTGCAGGAGGTCGGCGGATCCTTTTGCAAGTCCTGCGAGAACCAGGCGGCCTCGGAGCATCAGGCCGCGAGCCAGACTTCAAAATGTGGCAGGCCTCAGGTCCTGCGGCGTGCTCGGCCTGCAGGGCCGTCCAAGCCAGCCGCCGCGGGCACGGACGCAGATGGAGCGTCGCGGGTGGATGAAGCGGGCGCAGCATGAAGCGTGTGACCCCGGGCGGGTCGGTCAGGACACACCTGCAGCTCCTTCGAGATGCGCTTTGACGCCATAACACGGTCTGCGCCTCGGCCCGGCTGCCCTCCCCGCGCCAACTCCCGCGCGCGCAGCCGCTCACGCCGCCGCCTCCTTGCGCCGAGTGCTGGCTGGTCTGCGAGACGTAGATACACGAACCAGCAGGCAGCAATAGAAGCTGCACCAGGTAGCCGCGGAGTGTCGAGGACCAGTGTCACCTGCAAGGGCTGAGGCAGGGCTTGCAGGGCACTGCCATGAGGTGAGACATCTTCACATCTGGCGTTTCCACACGGTGGCCAAATGCATCCTCGCATGCTTAGATGAAGTCGATTTGATCGCTGCGTAGCCCGTAGGGCTGCGGCCGTAAGCAGCCAAGTTGGCTGACACACGGTTGTATTTCATTCATTCCACATGTGCAGGTTTGCATTCAAAAGCAGTGCATGTGGCTGTTTCACTCACACGCATACAGACACACATGCAAAGACATCCGGAGTTGGTGTACATGCAGTGGGCCACCCCACCGGCGCTCTACCACGCCGGCGCTCTACCATGACAACTCTGCCTGTGAGTCTCGCGGTTGCAGCACACACGCATGTAAAAGCACACATGCATACAAAGGCATCCAGACTTAGTGTACATGCCACGGGCCATCCCCGCCGGCGCTCTACCACGCAGGCGCTCTACCATGACAAAATCCGCCTGTGAGACTCGGGGCACATAGACTATGTACAAGGCCGCAGGCAGCCTAGAACTGCATGCGTGCGCTGCCCTTCGTAAATGCACCTCGTCACCAGGCCGGCTTCTTCTTCATCAGATGCGCGAACTTTGCATACAGGCGCCCACTCCTGACGTCAGTGGCCGCCGCCTTGGCCCCGCCGCCCGACCCGCCAGCCGCCTGGGCGCCGCCCTGAGGGCCTGCACCCCCCGTGGCGCCGCTGCCTGCGCCAGCGTCTGCGCTGGCGCGGCTGGGCGGACTGACGCTGGGGCCGCCCTGCACCGATGCCGCCTGGCCCTGCACAGACCGGACATGGCTGAGCGGCGGCGTGCCAACTACAGGGCTTTTCGCACGCGTCTCATCACCTGCCAGCATGTCAGGGGCGTGTGCAAGTGCTGCGCAACCTTGCGGCTGTGCTCATGCAGGCTGGGCACCCCACGCCAGCACGCTCGCAGCGCATGCGGCAGGAGGCAGCGCTCAGTGCCAGCTCGACAGGGCATGCAACGAGCAAAGCGGTGACGTGTACCTGTGAAGCAGCCGCGGTGGGTGCCGCCCAGGGCGCCGGCCGGCCCGGCGCGGCCGCGGCGAGCGCCCGCCAGTCCTCGCCCAGCAGGGCGATGTCCAGCATCGATGGGATTGCGGTGCATGCGGCGGCCGGGGGCGCGCCGGCGAGGCCGAGCGAACCCCCAGCAGCCCCCACGGAGAGCCCGGCGCCGCCTAGGGGAGCCTGCGCGGGCGTGGCCGCCGCGCCAGCCGCCTGCGACGCCCCTGGCGCGCCCGCAGGCCACCCGGCCTGCGACGGCTCCCACCAGGGCTGCGACGCGCTCGCGCTGGCCGGACCGCGGCTCGTCGCTGGCGCGCCTGGCACCAGCGCGGCGCCGCGCTGCTCAGCCTGGACCTCCCACCAGGGCACGGGCGGCGCCGCGTGGGGCAGCGCGCCGCCGCTGGGCGGCGCCGCGCCCGCGGGCGCGCCCTGGGACCCCGTGCGGTCGGCCTTCACGGGCGCAGGGCCGCGCTCGACCTTCACGGACGAGAGGTCGCATAGCATCTCGTCGGGGAACAGCGGCAGCGGCGCGGCCCGGCGGCCGCGGCCGCGGCCGCGGCCGCGGCCGCGGCCGCGCGGCGCGGCCGCGCGCGGGCTGCCGCCCGCGCGGCGCTTGCGCGCAGGCGGCTTGGCTGCCTCGCCCTCGCCTGGCTCCTTCGCGTCCGCGTGCGCTCCTGTGTTATTAACAGCACAATTTCAGTCAATTCATTGATCTTTCCACAAGACACCGAGTAGTGTCGATTTTGAGTGACCAAAGCAGACAATGACATGTGCATTCTCTGCATGTTCTCTGCACAGTCAGGCCTCTCGCACACAGCAGCCGGCTAGGTGTGATTGCTGTGCGAGGCAACCGGTTTCCTGCACTGCGCAAGGTAACATGCCAGGCAGCAGCGGCGCCTTGCCAAGCCAGGCATGAGGGCGGCGCCAGCATGCTCATGCCCGCGCCGCTGCTCATGCGGTGCAACGCCACCGAGATGACCATCGCTGCATGTGCACAGGCGCACCTGCCGCGCGCTTGCGGGCGCCGCGCTTGGCGCTGCCGCCGGCCGCCGCCTCGGGCGGCCCGGGCTCGGCCGGCGGCGTCGCGGGGGCGTCCTCGATGGCGACCGCCTCTACCTCCGGCGCCGCCGGCGCCAGAGCCGCGCTCGTCGCCGCGCCGGCCGCCGCCGCCGCGCCGCGCCGGCCGCGGCCGCGGCCGCGGCCGCGCCCCGGCCCCGCGGCGGGCGCGCGCGCCGCGCCCCTGGCCGCGCGCCCGGGCTGGCCCGCCGCGGCGCGCTCGCCGCTGCGGCTGCGGCTGCGCGCGGAGCCGCGCGAGGTCGAGCGCGAGCGCGGCTGCGCCAGCCCGGCCTCCTCCCAGGGCCATACCTCCAGCCTGCCGGCGCGTCCCGCCACCGCAAATTCAGACCCGCAAGCGAGGCGCCTGGCTGCAGAGTGCTTTACACTATGCAGGCAAAGATGGACAGGGGGCCACATCATAACGCCTCCCTCAAGACAGGCATCTGACACTGGATGCGGGAATGAACCAACATCCGAGGGAACGCGGGGAAAGGCTGTATGCCAATCACTGAGCTGCTGCAAGGGCTGCAAGGCCAGCGAGCGTGCATCTTCGGCCTCCACACCACCAATGCCCGCACAGGAGCAGGGCGGATAGCGCTGCGCGCGCGGCGGGGCGCGCCCGTCCTGCTGCGGCGAGCCCGCCGCGGCCGGCGCGCCGGCCGGCGGCAGCACGCGGAACGCAAAGTCCGCCTCGCGCGCGCGCGGGAAGGGCTTGCCCTGCGGCGCGGCGGCCACGGCGGCCGCGCTCGCGTCCACCCACCTGCGCCCGTGTGGCCGGCGGCTCCGCAGTGCTGCAGAATGCATGCGCCCACCGCAGAAGCCGTGCGGGCAGAGGTCCGTGACCCGCTTGGCATGCCTACGGAGATGCGCTGTCCTTGCCTGCACTGCTGCAGCAGCCCCCACGCGTACCCCAGCTGCGTGCAAGGCGCCCACTCTGCCAGCAGAGTCGCAAGCGTCAGACAGCTCCCTGCAGAATGAGTGGCAGCGGTGGCCACAACTTTGGGGCAGCTTAGTGGCGCATCTCTGCACAACAGGATGTGCCCGCACTGCTGGGTGACGAGATGCAGGGTGCGCGCGCGCAGGCCGCGCCGCAGCGCGGCCAGCGCGGCCACGCCGCCGCCGCGCTCGCGCACCGCGGCCAGCAGCGCCGCCGACGTTGCCTCCGCCGCCCATGGGCTGCCGCTGCCCGGCGGCGGCTGCAGCGCATGCCAACCTGCGGGATGCGAAAGTAAATTTACATCTTCTATAAAAAGTACTGCCTGCATCACATAACTTAGCATGCCCTCTGCTTTCTGATCTCTTGTCCTGCTGGCGGCCTCCTGCCACAATAAGAGTCAAAGAAGCATAACAATCTCAGTCTTAACGTTATCAAAGCACACCTCAAGGCTTCCCAGCCGCCGCCAGCCAGGCAGCGCGCCACGCCTGGGGGCCCAAGCAGGCCGCACGCCATCAGCTGGGCGCACGCGTGCCGCGGTGGGAGCGCGGGCGCGCCTGCGTCGGGCGGCGGCAGCACGACGAGGTGCGTCGTGCGCGCGTCCACCTCCTTGGTCACGGCGCCGCCGCGCCACACGACCTGCCCGCGCCACCGCAGCCCCGCGTCGGCGGCAGAGGCCGGGGCGCTGCTCCCTGCTAGCTCTGGCAGGGCGCAGCTGGGTGCATCGCACGCCACCGCGGCTGCGCGACTCCTGGTGACGAAGCAGCGCCCATCGCATGCGCAAGCCGCGGCCCGGCAAACAGGGCGGAGCACGGCCGCAAGGCCGACGAGCCGCACCTCGGCCTCCAGGCGGCTGGCGACGAAGCCACCCATGCGCGCGCGCGCCGCCACGGTCTCCGCATTCACCTCCTCCGCGAACGCCTGCGAGCACCCCAGCGCGCGCGCCGCTCCGCCTGCCGCGCCGAGGCCGTCGCCGGCCACGCCGGCGCTGCCGGCCTGGTTGCCGCCGCAGGCGGGCCCGGGGCCGGCGGCGCCGCGGCCGCCCTGGCTGGCCGCCGGCGCCGCCTGCGAGAGCGCGGGCGCGCCGGCCGAGCGGCGCGGCGGCTCGGGGTCTGCGACAGGCGGCGGGTCGCCGCCGTCGTCGTAAACGGGGTCGGCGGACGGCAGGCGCAGCAGGCACACGCGGCAGGAGCGGAACAGCACGGCGTCGGGGTCGGTCAAGCCGGCGGCCTCGAGCTCGGCGTCCAGCAGCAGCGCGATGTCGTCCTCGTCGGGCTTGCCGGGCCTGCCGCCGCCGCGCGCTTTGAGCGCGCGGCATTGTGTGGTGGCAGCCGGATCGGGCCGGGCATCGGGAGGTGTGCGATTTGCTTTGCAGCACCCAACAAGACTGGAGCACGTCGCTTTCAAACACATCGTGGCATGTTTCATTCCTGCGACGCCTTGCAGGCCCCATGCGCGGGCCTGCTAGCGCAGCCTGATCACATGTTGATAATGTGATGTGGGAGGCTGCTGGCAGTAAGGCGTTCTGCCACCGCTGGAACCCGTTTCGCAGCGCAGCAGCGGCAGGACGATGGCACAGCTTTTAACCCCTGCGCACATTGCAGAGCACAGTACAAAGCATCCCTGCGTGCGGCCGGCGCAGCCACCAAGCCTGCGCGTGGCGCGCCTGGGCGCGCGGCCAAACTCGGTCACGAGCTCCTCGCGCGCCCACGCCGCCAGCTCCGGGATGTCCATGTCCTCGACGCGCATGCGGCCGACAATGGCCTCGATGTCCTCCACCGTGCTGAGCTCGTAGTACCTGTGTGCGGGCGCGGCGGCCGATCATAGGGTATACTCTAACATATAAAGTAATTCTAACCTCGGGCGCGCCAGCGCACAAGTGCTGCATGCGAACCGCGCTCGCCGGCCCATGGCGGGACGCGACAGCTCCTCCCGGCATAAGCGCATCCGGATGGCGCAAGCGTTCCAGCTCCTTCACATAAGCGCGCGCCCGCCGACCCCATCGCCCCCATGCACTGATGCAATTTGACTGCCAGGCCGGCGGCGGGCCGCACTCGTCGCCGTAGCAGTCCACGCGCGGGTCGGCCGCAATGGCCGCCGGGTCGCGCGCCAGGTAGTGCCGCGGGCGCAGCCGCACGTACGCCCTCTCCGTGCTGCACTGCAGCAGCCAGTCCAGGCGGATGACGTCCTTGTTGACCCACATGCGCCACTCGGGCCCCTCGGCCTCCGCCGGCGACGCGATGACGTGCGTCACGCCGCTGCAGTGGTTCTGCGCCACCTGCGCGCGCGGGCGGCGGGCGCCTTTGCGGGAGCAGCCGGCGACATCGGAGGCCTCGGACAGAGCGGCAGATGAGCCTGCTGATGCTTTTCTTTCGGAGCCTGCGGTGGCCAGCCAGAGAGCGCAGACCGGCGTTCTCCGGCTGCACGGGACCGCACATGCAACACCAAGACGTCGTCTTGAACTCTGGTTGCAAAGGGGGGAGCGCACCTTGCCGCCCAGGCGCTTGACGATGCCCTCCAGCTCCGCCTTGCAGTGCCCCGACTTGCGGCAGCAGCAGAAGTGCACCATCTTGCCGGCCAGCACGTCGGTCTCCACTGTCACGTCGCTTAGGTTGGAGGGGCGGAAGTGCGCCACCGCGCCGCCCGCCGCGCGGCGCGACCCCGGCGCCTTGGCCGCCTTCTTGCAGCCGCGCTTGGTGCCGCCGCCGTCGCCGCCGCCGCCGCCTGCGCGCGCGCGCGCCCGTGGCCCTCCCTCCCATAGCGGAGCAGGGCTGGCCGGGCCCCAGTCCATTGGCCCCTTGCTATGCTGGCGCGCGGCACCCTGCAGAAGCATCCGTCCGGCATGCCGGTCGGGGGCGATCTGCCTACCGGACCAGGCGCATGTGCCGGACCAGGCGCGTTTGCCGCAGCGCAACAGCGGCCGCCTGTATGCAAAGCGCACGGCCGCCCTCGTGTGCGCCTGCGGTCGCAGACTGGTGTTCCGCGCTACTTGACAGTCTATTTGTCTTCAGTCAGCGGTGAACAGTGCCAGATGTGGTGACCCCGTGTTGCACCTAGGCACGGCAACAATCTCAGTCTAAGGCCGTCTTGCAGTCCGGGGACAGCCATCCTGAGACGTGCTAACAGACGTGTCAGCGAACACTTCCACTGGAGTGGCCATACTTGGGCGGCATTCAGCTTTAGATACAACCTATACACATGCTATGCATGTGGCAGCCACCTGTCACATACCGCGTGCTCATGCAAGGACATGAGCAAGCCTAGAAAGAGAGCCTGCTGCGAGCGCAGCGCTCAGCAGCTCGGGCAGACGGCGGGCGCAGCGTGAGCGCGCCGTGCGCGCTCTCCTTCTTGACAACCATGTCCTGGAGGTCGATGCAGGTGTTGATGTGGGTGAAGTTCTTGTCCTCGTGCACGGCGTTGACGCGCGGGAAGCGCAGCGACAGCTCCGACGCGTACAGCACCGACTTGATCATGCGCACGTCGCCGTGGACCTGCGCGCGCGCGCGCCGCCGCTGGCAGCGCGCCATAGGCGACTGCACACAGCCGCACAGGCCGTCCCTGGCCCAAAGCAGGTGGAGCTCTCGGCGCTCGGCGGCTCAAGCACGCTGCTGCTGTTGAGCCTTCTCGGCTGTGAAGGTCGTGCGGGCTGCGGGCTTGGCATGCAGCGGGCGCCCGCCACAGGCCGGCAAGGCGGCTGCAGCGTGGCGCGACGCCCGTGGCAGTCAGGGAGTGCGCTTCAGCAGAGCGCAGCCCGCCAGATCGCAGCACAGCCTTGCGGCTGGAACGTGTTGTATGGGGCAGGCGGGCAGATGTAATGTCTACAAAATGCTTGCAGCGCACATCACCAATGCTCAGGGCAAGCTCACCCCATTCCTGCAGGCGGCCGCGCGACTCCCGAGAGCCGCGCAGCAGCCCAGGCAGCGCCTCGCAGGCCGGGCCGCGCCTTGAGCACGATGGACTTCGAGGGGTCCCTGACCCAGGCGTCCGGCGTGACCTTGGGCGACTTCACGACACGATAGTTCGCCGGCATGCGCGTGCCCGCGTCGCAGGTGTACGCCAGGTACGGCTTGAGCTGGTCGGTGATGGTCTGCAGGGCACGGTCGCTCAGGCCGCTGCCCACCCTGCCGCCGCGCCGTGGCACCGCGCTCGCTTCCGGGCCTGCCGCGGGCCTCCACAGCGGACGCGCGCTCGCCGTCGACGAGCCCCAAAGGCAGCACTCTTGCCGAGCGTGGCGGCAGCTAAGGTGCACATGCATCGGCTGGCGCCTCACGCCAGACGCCCTGGCTGCGCCCAGCGGCCAGCGCCGCCTGCAAGACACACGCAGAGCGGCGCTCGCGGAGGCCTGCGCGAGCGCCACCCCGGGGTGCCGCGCACTTGCAGAAGGACATGTATGTTGCGGGCTCCGCGGTCGGGCCGTCATACGGCCGCTCCAGCAGCGCAAGCAGGAACTGCGACATCATGCCGCCGCGGCGGTCCCCCGTCCCGCTCCAGCAGCCGATGATGAGCGCGTCGATGTCCACTTTCTGCGCGGCGCACTGCCCCAGTGTGATACAGAAATATACTGCTCGGCTGCCGTGAAAATTGCGCTGCTCCAGCCAGGACGAGCAGGCACAAGGAGTCGCGCCGCGGCACGGGCGCCGTTCGCGCCAGTCGCCGGCACTGCGCCCGCCTGTGTTCTGTGCTTGGCAGCTGCGGGAGGCAGCAGAGAACACGCAATGTCTCAGTCAGTGGGCAGGCGCACACGCTGCCAGTCCTCATGCACGACAGCTGCAGCGCTCCAGCATGCTGTGCATATGATGCGAGGGGCATCCCGACGTGTGCAGACCGCGCCAATGCATGAGAGCGCTTTCGGTGCGGGCACGTGGCCAGGAATGCGTGCAGCATGCGCGCGCGGCATGCAGCATGAGGGCCGCGGCCCCCGGCGCGCGCCTCGACGTACTCCGGCTTCACCTTTATCCAGCTGCCGGAGCGGTCATTTAAGACCCAGGGGCTGTCCATGCGCTTGATGACAATGCCCTCCTCCTGTGGGGCCCACACGCAAATTATTGATTCTGAGCACTCCGTTGCGGACATGCTCGCATTTTGACAGGCGCCGCTTCAGCTACTCCCTGCTGCGCGGCGCAGGACATTCTGCAAGTCGCGACCCGCTGCCGCATGTCTGCTTAACCCCACTGCCAAGATGCCTACAAATTAGACACTATTGCAAGGCCTTGAGTCTGTGGGAGCGCAAAGGCGGGCGGGCGCTTCATGGACCCACGAGCGCGCGCCTTCCGCTGCATGACCTGTTCAAATAGCTCCTGGATGTCCTCCAGGCGGGAGGAGTAGCGCGGCTGCGGCATGCCCTCCAGCAGCGCGTGCCCCGGCAGCAGCTTGACCACGCGCCCGGTCATGACCGTGCCGGGGCCCAGGCGCTGGCTCTGCCCGCCCGCCGGCGCGTCCTTGAGCACGCGGTCCAGCAGCGCGTGCCGCTCGTGCAGCGGCCGGTTGATCACCGACTGCCGCGCGCCACAGCCGGGCGTCACAGCCCGTGGTGGCTGCGCCGAGCGGGTGTGCGCGGCGCCGTTGCGGCCAGCCGCGCCCGCTTAGGCGGCCAGCGCTGCAGCACAGACGTTGGCGCAGCCAGTAACATCAGCATGCTGCCTAGCCACACCCTGACCCTCGCGTAGCGACTGATTGATATTGGCTGCCGATCGCCGGCGCCGAGAAGCCGCTTCAGCACGCTGACAGGCACTTGCCGCCAAGCTCGCAAGCACTTCAACAATCCGCCCTGACGGTTCAGCACCGCGCTCAGCCCCGTGCACAGCACCTGTGGCTGTGCCACGCCAGCCAGCTGGCTGGCGCGCGGGGCATGGCCCCGTTCGCCGCGCGCGCGCCACGCGAGGCCCCCGCGCCGCGCCTGCTCGTCGCAGTAGAGCACGTCGAACGCGATCAGGATGGCCTCCAGATCGCGCACGCAGGGCTTCTCGTACTCAGGGTCGGCGCAGTTGAGCGCGCCCTCCCAGTCCTGCATGTCCAGCAGGGCGTCCGGCGGCAGGCCCGTCGCCGCGGCCTCCATCGCCGTGCGCACGCCGCCAAACGGCTCGAACATGAGCCTGCGCGCTGGGAGGGCAGGCCTCTGGCAAGGATATCCATATCTGATGCAGGCGTCGCAGTCATGCCCACCGGCACACATTGCTTCCCACCGTGTGAGACGATACAGCACCAGGAGGTTACGCATTTCTGGGCTGAGCTCCGGCCTGGCGGCCGGTCGCTGCGTACAGCGCGCAAGACGCGGATCTGCCAGGCCGTAGTGACGGAGGCCGAGCAGTGCGGCACTAGACACACCAGACCTACTTCAAGGGCCAAGGCCTGGTGATCTTTCACTCTTTGGCTGTCGACGCTAGGATAGTCATACCCGACCCTGCCTTGGCGAGGCGCGCCTGGTCTTGTTCCAAATTACTATCTCGCAATCCAAAATGACCCGCTCCTGGTTGAGCTGGTCCCGGACCACGCGGTCAAAGGCGGAGTAGCTGGCCATGGCGCCGTGCTCATTGCGCGCGCGGCTGAAGTAGTGCACCGCGTCGCCAACGCGGTGCACCTGCATGCGGTTGCCTGCAAGGCAACCCATCAGGGCACTCAATCGGGCTGCCGCAATCACTTGTATGGATAAAATGATACCACTGTGCTGTCTGCCTGAGCAGTGCGCTGGTTGCGCGTGCGCCCAGCGTCATGGGGGCTTGATGCTGTGGCTGCAGTCGCACAGAGCGCGCCTGCAGCATGTGCTTCGCTCGCACTATGCAGCGTGTGCCCCGCCGCACCACCCCCCACACTGCCGTAGCTCCAACAGCCGTGCACAGACATGCATGTCAGCGGAGAATAACATCACCCCGATTAACCATGAGCTGCTGCAGACCAGAGAGCAAGGACGGGGGGCAGCAGGCGTGAGGCGGCACGGCGGCAAGCAGTGGGGCAACCCGCCCTTATCCTACACCCAAGGTTAGGAGGTGATTTTGCAGGGGCCGCGCGGCGAGGCAACGCACCGTCGTACTTGGCCTCCACCACAACCTCCTTGCCGCCCATGAGCTTGAAGGCCTCCTCGAGCATCCGCGCGGCCCGGCACAGCTGCGGGCGCGCGGCGCTGCCCGGCGTGATGTCCTGCGCGGCGCCGCGGGCGCAGTCAGCGCCTGGGGCACGGTCACCAGCTCAGGCTGATGCACCAGGTGCGGATAGCGCGCGGAGCATGCACGCAGCCTAATCGCTGGCGGGCCTCGCCATGCGCAGCCTGCACCCCGTCCGTCGTCCGCAGGCCCTGGCAGGGCGCCCTGGACGGAGCGCGCGAGTGTCCCCTGGGCGGCATGGTGCGCCCAGGGGGGCCACCTGACGCGGGAAGCGCTTGGTCTTATCGCGCAGCGTGAGCAGGACCTTCTCCAGGTTGTCAGTCACGTTGACCATGTCCAACGCGTCCGGGTGGTACTCCTTTAGCGCGCTGTTCTCGGACAGGCGCACCTGCGCGGCGCTCGCTTCACTGTCTACCCCGCAGCTCACAACGCAGCGCCCGCCCTTGCCATGTGCACCCGTGAAGCACCACAGCACGCGCCCGGCGCGCCGGCGCATGGCGCAGAGGAACATGCGGGCCGTGAGAGGCCCAGCGGAACCAGGGTGAAGCGCGTTTTTTTCGGCGCTGCAAGGTGAAGCCCAGCAGTGGTCATGCCTGACCACGCAGGACCTTGCATGTAGGTCAACCTTCTCATTATCAGCAGCACCGCAGGGTTTATACTGAGTGGACCTCATCCCTGGGCATGCATGCCAGTGGTTGGTGTGTACATCTGCATGTTCAATCACACAAACAGATGTGTTCGACAAAGACTCGCAGCGCGCCTTGAGCTTGCCCAGGATGATCTGGACAATCCACCGCATCTGCTTGGGCGTCGTCTGCCGCATGATCCTGCCCAGCACGTCCGCCTTGGTGGCGGCGGCGGCGCTGCCGCCCTGGGGCGACGCCTTTGCAAACCTCCCGGAGCGGTCGGCCACCACCAGCTCGTCCAGCAGCGCGTTGAGTGCGCCGACCTTCAGGGTGAAGCGGCCCATGTACGCCTCAGCGTCCTCGTGCATGGCGCCGGCCGGCAGGTCCGGGAACTCGCACCGGTGCCGGAAGATGCGCTGCCGCGCAGCCGCGCACGGCGGACTCAGCACGGGCGACAGCGCGCGGGCGCGCGCTGTGCGCCGTTGACGCCCGCGGCTCAACGCAGGAGGCAGGGTCACCTCCTCCACGGTCTTGGCGAAGTTGCCGGCGGTCTTGGACGTGACGTCGCGCCAGGTCCCGACGGCCTGCGCGTCCTTGCTGGACTCCGCCAGCCCCGCGGCTTTCAGCAGAGCGGTGGTCAGCGCCTTCTCCTGCAGCATGTACTTGCCGCGCTTGCGGTCCAGCTGCGGCAGCAAACAAGCGGTTAAGGCTCCGCCCTCAATGAGCGGCGTGCAGTCCCGAGGTGACTGCGCAACTGTCCTGCGCCTCGTTGCCACGGTGGTATGCGCACCGCGGGCAGGAGCAGGCGGAAGACCTGGTAGAGGTCATCCGCCTCCCGGTTCAGGTACGTCTCGAGGAACAACCTCAAGTGCTTCACGCGCGCCGCGTGGTCAGATGCCGACGCGCAGGTCTCAAGGAAGCCGCGGACAGTCTCAAAGCTGAGCAGCGCATTCTCGCGCACTTTCTTCTGACTCATCGCCCCGCTCCTGGAGGGGTGCTGCCAAACGAGCGATGCGGCTGTGCACGGCCTGCACCGAGGCGTGCGCCGTCTCAGAGCGCTACCTCGGGATGTTCGACTTTGTGTGCACAGCTGTGAAGCGCAACTCCAAGGTGGCAAAGAGGCGATGCATGCTGCGCCTGCTGCGCCTGCTGAGCAAGCCCTGCGCAGGTTCCCGTGACCTGTTTCAGTGCCGCACCACCGGTGCAGAGCGTCTGCGTGGTTCAGTCAGAGTTCTGGCGCCTGCGTGCACGAGCGTCCTGCATAGCTGCTGACTGGAGGAAGCAGTTGCTGTGGTGTTTGCGCCAACAGATCTGTGCGCTTTGCGCTGGCGGCCAGACTTTGCAGACTTTGGACACAGGTGTCAGCGCAGCTGTGCAGCTCTGCCGACAAAGCGCCACGTCTGCTGCCATGCAGCCGCAAGCGTGAGCACAGCCAGCAAGACGCATAGGCAACACACACCGGAGAGCACTGATGCTGCGAAGAGGGCGTTGATATCTCTGGCTTCTGAGGGCCGAGCCTCGCTCAGCCTGCAGCGGCGCGGCGTGATGGAGGAGGCGCTGGTGCTTACGTGCTGAGCACGCTGGGCACGCTGGGAGGCCAGGATGTGGCGACCGCATACCAGCCGCAATGAATTCCGGTGCGCATAAAATGGAGGGATTGGCATAGGGATTGCGGGGCAGAATAGAGCTGGGCACGTGCTCCAATACGACTCCGATCAGGCTGCTAGATGCCGTTGCTGCAGAGTCCTCTTGAGGCCATCATATGCTTGCTGGGGCGCCCCGTGCACAGCGCCTGGGTGACCGGCCAGAGCTGCTGCGCGCTGCGGGGAGCTCAGCATGCCAGCAATCCTGCCTGAAGAGCACATGGAGGGCACGCGAGCATTGCTGCTTCTCTTTGCCCACGCAGCATGCGCTGCAGGTCCTTGTGATGCAGCCTGTGGCATGCCCGTTGTTGGTAATGAGGAGCTCGGTTCACACGTCATCACAAGGTGCCACAGTGTAAATGTGCGCCGGCCAAGCCCTCACCGCATGAGATGTTGCTCCATGCGCACAGCGGTACTGCTTAGGTCACCAGACAACCAGGGACCCCACCCGGCATTCCTTCGCGAGGGCAGTGCAGCCTCTTGGAAGGCGCACAAGGCACACGCAGCATGCACTCTCAAGCTCGCGCGCCAGGACCAGCCAAAACGGCGTGCTCTCAGCTTCCCTCGGACTGTAGCCGCACTTGCAAGCGCACGGAAATTCGGCTGCCGGCAGCACAAGCCTGCAATGTGCAGGGCCCTGTCAGGTGACAGCAACCTTTTCCATGATAACAACCCGCTCCCATGCGTCCCCGCACACAAGCCAGGCTGCGATGCCACCGGGTAGGCTTGCTGCAATACAGCTCATACTGACTTGCATCGGGCCCCCGGCACACCCACGCCAATCCTGCAGCCGGGGACTGAGACATCACTCGGGCAGCTGCTGCTCAGGCACACCCACAGTCGTCCGCGTGCTCATGACAGCACTCCGCCCCTGCACAAAGCAGCGGAGCTGCATCGGCCCTGGCCGCGCGCCAGACCCGGAGAGCCTGCAGCGTGCTGAGCCGCCCAGCTGCCTGACCGCGCAGCGGCTTCGCAGCCGCCCAATTGGGGCTCACGCATGTCAGGGAGCGCCCTCCAGCATCCCCAATAGAGCGCCGCATGCATTGGCAGCCTAGCAGCGAACTTGAAGTCAGCGTCAGGGCCTACCTTGTGCATTTCTAGGCAACAAGCAGCTGCCCGCGCGGCGCCGCCAGCACGCCTTGCCACCCCCACACAGCCACCGGCACGCCGTGCGGGCTGTGCGCGCGTCAGCGCCGGCATCGACCCGCCCCTAGCTTGTGCGAGCCTAGATGCAACTCTAGACACCTTCACCAGGCCCCCTCCCTCGCGGCCGCCACCAACATGCGCTGGGCTTGCGTGTGCGCGCCAGAGGCACGTCGCCGCCGCTACCTCTCTGCAAGGCCTCGCCCGCGCGACCTACGGCGCAGCCCCACCATGCCCGGGGACCGCGCGCCCCGCAGAGGGCTCCTGCCTGCGCGGCAGAACCCTGTGCGCCCTGGGCGGGCCCTAACCCTAGCTCAGATCTGCTTGCCCAGGTCGACCTTCTTGCGCACGGCCTGCGCGCCGTGGTACACGAACGCGTCCAGGATGCCCGACACGGTGAACACGCCGCCCACGATCGCGCACACGCTGGTCAGGAAGTGCAAAAAGGACGTGCGCTCCTCGCGGTACCGCACCTGCGCCGCCGCGCGCGCGCCGCGCGGCTCACGCCGGGCGCGTGCGGTGCTGTGGGCACGCTCCGGGCGAGACCGACCACAGTAGAGAAGCAATCAGTCACGTCAGCACGCAACACAGTGTCAGCAGGGCACTTGTAGTGATAATGACAGGTACACCAAGCATAGCAGGTCCAATCGAATGAGAACACACAGCGGTCAGGCACTTGGCACATGTCTGGGGGTGCGTGTCAGCATGTCACAGGCTGCAGACCACAGCAGCGACGCATGGCAGCCGCACTTGAACAATCCACCCGGCAGCTAGCGTCCTGCTCTGCCCCAGAAAAGGTGGGTGCCTGGCAGAGTCCCATGCAGAAGGGTAACAGCTCGTACAAGAACAACACGCCCGGCACCTGGGTGCCCTGCTGTGCCCCCAAAAGCGTTGGTGACCCGGCAGGGCCGCGCGCCTTGATGGGCGACAGGTCATAGAAGAAGAACACGCCCGGCAGCTGGTGCCCGCTGGGCACGTCGCTCTGCTTGAAGTGCTCCGTGACGGAGTACTGGTTGGTCTGGATCGTGCGGTTCCGGATGTCCTGGTAGATCGTTGGGACGATCTGCGCGGGCCGCGCCGCTTCTCACGCTGCCCCTGACCTGGCCCCGGCGGTGAAGCCTCCAGACCGCGCGTGTCTGATGGGTGATGCCAAGGTGAAACTCTGCACGCTTCAGGGCATGGCTGCCTCCCCAAACGTGCTGCGCGTTCAGTGTACGCAGCGCAACGCCGCCTGCTGAGCAATTATGGAAGGCTTGGATGACCAGGCAGTGCTCAATCTGCCCGAGACTCGTGGACGGTGAGTGTGCAGTGCTGCACCGGACGCCATTCTGGCTTTTTTTTAAATATATATAATGATATGCGCGCTTGCGTAGATGCGTCAGCGCCTTCCACAAGCAGCAGCACAGGGCGCACGCCGCGCAGGCGCGCGCCGCGCGCCGCAAAGCCCGGGCGCGCGCCTTGAGGTAGTACTGGTACGCGCCGGTGCGGCCCTCCACGTTGCGCGGGTTGTGCCGCGGCACGCGCACGCGGTCCAGCGGGTTCTTCATGCCTGCGCGCTCCCCCGCGGGCTTGACCCGGCCGGCAGGGTTTGTTGGGCGCGCCGGGGCGGCGTCAGCCTGGCCGGCAGGGTTTGTTGGGCGCGCCGCCGAGGCGTGAGCCCGGCCGGCAGGGCCGGGCCTCCGGCTGCTGTGCCTGGTGTCACACAGCAGCCACGGGCCAACGGCGCTAGCGTTGGTGCTAACCCTATCGCACGCGGCCGCACCCGGGTACTCAGCGCCAAAGGACAGCTTATCGATGACGTGGCTGGTGTCGAACTCGGTCGTCTGGAAGGGGATGAGGTCGTGCACATGCATGCTGCCCTGCTGGAAAGACTTGCCTGGCGCGATGTGCACATTGCCGGCAACCTGCGCGGCGCCACGGCCCCCGGTAAGCGGCCGCCAACCCTATATCCTGACCCACTCGCCACCCGCTGCCGCCAGAGGGAGACGCGTGCCGCGGCGATACGTGCTGCGGCGCTCACGGGCCGTCCCGGGCGGCAAGGACGGGCGGGGCCGAATGCGCGGAGCTGCAGCCTGCCCACACGGGCGCGCGCGGCGGCGGCGGTGGCGCGCGCCTGCTGCCAGCCTGCGCATCCCGCGCCGCGCCGCACAGTGCATGCCCGAAATTTGGCGGCGGGCGGGGCTTGACGCGCTGACTGGACAGCGGCCCGCAGGCGACGGCGTCTGGGAACGCCTATTGAGCCAGTACAGTTAGGTTACGATTAGGGCATGAGGCGCGGCGCGCGCCTTGTTGACGTTGAGCAGGCCCCACAGGTGGCAGCCCTCGCCGGCCTGCTCGCGCAGCTTTTCTACGAAGCCCTCCTTGGCGCACTGCGCGATCTGCTGCGGGTCGGTAAAGCCCCAGCCGCGCCTCCTGTACGCGCTCCGCACCTGCGCCGCGCGCGCGCGCGCGCGTCGGCGGCCGCCCGCAGCGCCCCGCGCTGCCGCGCGCAGAGCCGTGCCGGGCAGTGGCAAGCAGGGCGTCCCCCTGTACTCATCAGCTGCCCGACCGCATGCGCGCCGGTGACACAGGCAGCGCCTGCGGCGCGCACCGCGCGGTGCCCCGCGACGGCGCCGCGCGCCTCGGAGCCCACGAGCGCGGACACCGGGGCGCCCGGCGAGCGGCAAGCGGCTGCCCGCGGTCGCTCATTATGACCACCCTGGATCATGTAGCAGGGACTAGGGACTAGCCCGCGCGCCTCGTCGCACGTGTTGCAGCACTCCTCGTCGCTCGCGCCCGCGCCGTAGCAGGAGCCGCAGTACGTGGCGTTGCCGCCGTGCAACAGGTCCGCGTTCTTCTCCGGGCCCACCTCATGCTTCTGCACGCTGTCCGGGACCGGCTTGCCGTCCTTGTCCAGGCGGCGCTTGTAGACGTCGTGGTCCTGCAGCGCGGGCCCGGGTTAGGCCGCTCGCAACCCCACGGCGCCTCCTGGGCTTGACGTATGCGTGTGGCGGCGCCTGCGCTCCAGACTCGAGCTCGATACACGCTGGCCTGCACAGCACGCACGAGTGCTCCTGCCTGCACGAGCACGGTGCAGCACAGCCCTGCAGCCGGCCGCGCGATGGTGGCTCGCTGCTCAGGTCAGCTGCCGCAGCAGGGTGGCTCCGGGGCCGCAGGGGGGGGTCTGAGCGCCTGCAGGGTCTGCACCACATCCAGGTGCATCTCGCCGCTGATGTCCATCGCGTCCAGGCTCAGCCACTCGCAGGGCAGCGCCGGGAAGGTGATGTCGAACTGCGCGCACCGCCCCCGCCCTGCAAGCTTTGTGCGGGCGCACACAGCCCGGGCCGCCACAGCACCGCACCGCACAGGCCTCCCGCAGCACGCAGCCGCCTGCCACGCCAGGGCGCAAGGAGACGCTCGCCGGCGGCCCAGGGCGCCCGCGCACGTTTATCTGCAGGAGCTCGCCGCGGGAGGTGTCCACCGAGAGCTCGTTTGTCTTTGTGACCGTCAGGAACAGACCTGGCCCGCAGCGCACGCCGTGACACAGGCGTCCTTGTAGATTGTTGATTGCGGCGCTCTGTATCACTGCGGGCCGAGCGCAGGGGACTGAGCAGTGGGCCGCACTGAGCTCTGAGAAGAACAGCGCTATCATCATTATGCTGCTGATGATCGTGATGACTCCGCCCGACAGCGTGCGCTGGTAAAAGTCATCATTGACCTTTGGGAACGCGTCCAGGGACTTGAGCTTGCTGAACACGCCGTCCATCCGGGCGATCCGCGCCCTCAGGGCACTGTCTGCCTGTTTGGGGCCAAGGCCTGTAGCACCGGGAGCACCCAAAGCGAGGCTGGTGGCTACGCTGTCAGGGCTTGCAGCCTCCCCTTGAGCTTCTGAGGCGCCAGCTACCAGCGAGTAACTGGCACCGGGTCACAGGCGAGACAGTCTCTCCTCTCTCCTGGTCTCACCTGACATGCTTCAGAGGGTCGAGGGGGCCTGATCTCAGGTTCCCGACATGCTCACTCATTCGGGATGGTGTGCATATGCAACATACATATACACATGTATATGCATGTACATGGACTCGACATGTGTTGACACGACTTGACTGTACAGCACACTCTTCAGCTTCATGCCAATCATACAGCAGCAAAGTGGACTGTCAATCTCGCAAGGCAGCCGGGCCACACAAGCTCGCGACACGCTCCCAGCTCCCCCGCTCACTCAGGCGGCGACCTTTGCGGCGGCGCCCTTTGCGTCCGCGCTGCGCTTGGCGGCGAGCAGCTTGGCGGTGCGGTGCTTGATGTATTCGCGGTCCACCACGCCGTCCCACTCGCCGTCCTCGCCCGCCTGCACGAGACCGTCTGTTCACTCCTGCCTCCTTCTCATGGAACAGGCCAAGCAATGTGTAACACTGGTGACCCGCGAGTCACTTGCCGCCGCAATCTACATCACGGTGACCTTTAACAATTCCCGCATTGTGCAACACTGGGACTGTGTGGCACTGCATGGCAGAAGAGATTGATTGTAGATCAAATGCAATTGCAAGCTACATCTTGACATCTGTGTTTCACATGACATGTTTTAAGCAAATGATAGCAATACATGGCTTGGCATCACTCCATGGTCCAACGGAGTGGCATGCGCGCGCGCGAGCGCCTTCACGCTGGCGGGGCGCCGAGCGCGCACCTCGCCCTTTGCGGACTCGGGGCGCAGCGCGGCGGCCGCGCCGCCGGCGTCTGCGCCCACGTAGCCCAGCAGCCGGCGCAGGTCGACCGGCGCCGCCGTGCTGGCGGTGCGCGCCAGCTTGCGCGTGTCCGCGATGTTGGGGACCACCTGCGCGGTCCATGCGCGTGGCGCCGTCAGTCATTGCAGTGCAGGGTGACTCTCCTGCACCCCGCTCAGCTCCTTGCGCCCTGGCCAGTCTCCTCTACGTGGCAGAGTCCCTCATACAGAGAGTCCCTCATGCAATACATCCATCGAAGCTTGACAAGTGCATGAGGGCGCGCGCGGCATCATACAGGCATAAGCTGGGCCGCAGCAGCATGGGCGCAGCAGTCTGATGCCAGGATGCGCTTGTGCGCCGGGCCGCACGTGGCCGCGCTCGGTGACGGAGTTGAGCCAGGCGGGCCCGGTCCAGCTGCGCCGGCGCATGCCCTTCATGGCGGCCAGCTCGACCGCGCGCGGCGTCGACGGCACGTCCTGGTCGCCGCCGTCGGCGCTGCCGGGCGCCGCCGGCGGGCCCGCCGCCGGCGCGGCCGCGCCCTCCAGCGCGATCAGCTTGTCCAGTCGCTCGGCCACGCCCTGTCAGGCGCGCATGCGCGGGCACAGCAGGTACGTGAACACACCGTTGTTTGTGCTGAGGCCAGCTCATGTGCCTGCGCTTGTAAGAAATGTTCCTCCATGCTGCCTTGCAGTATTTCCCAGGACCTCACCTTGATTTGGAAGACCAACACGCATGCACCTTGCTAGCAGTGTACTGCTCAAGGTAAAATTCATCGGCACGTAAAAAGACAAATTCAGAGACGTGTTCTCAGCGTCGCGCTCAACCCTGCATGACGCGCACGGCCACCAGGCGTATGGACGAACGTTCATCAGCCCCTGAACCTGCACGCCTCGAGGAGCACCAGCAGGTCGGGGAAGAAGGCCGCCTCCGCTGCGGCATCCTAAGCCCCAACCCTGCGCGCCTTGAGCAGCACCAACAGGTCCGGGAAGAAGGCAGCCTCCGCGGCAGAAACCGCCGTCGGCGCCCCGCCCGCGGCCGATGCGGCGGCCGCGGCCGCCGCCGCGGCAGCCGCCGCGGTGACCGAGCCCCGCCGGCCGCCGGGCCCAACGGAGGCGCGCCGGCCGATGGACGCGCGGGGCGCGGCCACCAGGCTGCCGCGGCGCGGCGCCTCGCCGCCGGGGTTGGGGCTCTGGTTCTGCGCGGCCGCGGGGCCGCCGGCCTGGCTGCCGTTGCTGGGCGCGCGGGACAGGCGGCGGCCGGAGGCCGTGCGCTTGGGCGCCGGCGCGCCAGTGGCGACCGCGTGGTGCGCGGCCGCGTCCGCGAGCGCGATGTCTAGCCGCTCCAGCACCGTGTGCAGGCCCTGCGGCGGATCCACCTCTCGGAGGTAAGGTAGGGATGGGTAGGGTTGGGTAATCGGCATGAGCGCTTTCGCACATCATGCTCATGAGATATTTTTTCTCGCGCACTGCGCCCAGGAGTGCGTCAGTGAAATGGCCATCTCCAGCAGCTCAAGTGCATGTTGACCAGACTGCAGTGGTGCAGAGACTCGTCACAAGTCACGCTCTGCAAATGCAAGTCGGTACGTGCGGTGAACGAGCTGGCTTGGTGCAGGCTTGCTCGCAGCCGGGCGGGTCTGCATGCGGGGGAGCGTCCAGGGTGCGGCGCGGGCGCGCGGGCGCCGCGCCTGCTGCGCGCCGATGCACACGCTGCGCAGCTGCGAAAACTGCTTCTTGGCGGACGCGCGGCGCGCGTCCGCCGCTTCAATCGCGGCCTGCACCGCGGCCTCTGGACCCTGCCCGCCCTCGCCCAAACCCTCGCCTGCACCCCCCGCGCCCGCCGCCGCCGCCGACGCCAGCCCGACGAGCGGCAGCGCCGGGACCGCGCCGGCCGGCGCGGCGTGCGGCGCCGCGGCGGCGTCAGGCGCGGCGCCTGCGGGCGAGTCGCGCTCGCCCGCTGGCTCGCTGCTGTCGCCGCCGTCCGCGGCGCCGCGCTGCGAGCTGAGCTCAGCAGCGCCGTCGGAGCCTTCAGGCGTCTGTGCGGCCGGCGCGGCCTCCGCAGCGTCCGAACAAGGGTCCCTGGCAGGCTCAGCGCCGGCGGCGGCGCCGGCGACCGTGCCGCGCGGCACCTGGGCCGCAGCCGGGGCTGGGGTTGCGGCAGGGTGCGGCGTCGCGCCGCGCCGCGGCGTCTCCAGCAGGCTGCTGCGCGCGGCGCGCAGCGCGGCGGTGTCATCCTTGGCCGCAGCCTCGCGCGCCTCGGCCGTCGCGACCAGCGCGCGCATGGCCGCCTCCTTGGCGCGCAGGCCTGCACGCAGAGCGGGGGCCATGTCAAGTCCGGCGGGCCAGCTAGTATGTCTGCCGAGCCTTGCAGGCGCAGTGTTACGCTCATTCGCATGCGCATTACGTCTTCTGGCAACAGCGTCGCTCTGTAGGTGGCACGGCCAAGAGCGGTCTGTGCTATGCACCATTCTGCCCATGCCGGTCACTGCCAGGCCCAGCGCCGCTCGCCCGGCCTCTGGCGCTCGGCTCTGGCTGCGGGGCGCGCTTGTCTGCACGCCTCTATCAGCTTGATAGATATGGGCCGCTGCCCCACCCTATGCTACCCTACCCTTTACTGCGCGCGCCTTCCCAGAAGGCGATGATGTCCTGCGGCATGTCGGCGCCCGTGAGCGTGTGCAGCCGCGCCCAGGCTGCCTCCATGGCCTCTAGCTGGGGCGCCAGCGCCTGTCGCTCAGGGTAAAATCAGCCAGCGCCTGCCGCTTCCCTCTCTGCATTAGGGCGCCTGGCCCCAGCGTGCGTCCGCGTGCTGCCACGGCCCTCAGGCCCTCCTGCATTACTGCCTCCTACAGCATGCATAGGACATTGCCATGTTCGAGCGCATTCGCACAACTGGTACACCAGAGGCGTCAGCTAGTGGCTGTACCTCTGACACTTCTCTGGTGCATAAGGCGGTGGCGCATGATGCGCACAGCCGTACTAGACAAGATAGGTGTAAACACACGGTCTCTGCAATTTGGTAGCTGCAGTGTCGGGCCGCGCCTGCAGCTGCTGCTCATGCGCGGCGTCCTGCGCGCGCGACTGCGCCGCGCGCTCGCTCGCCGCCGCCTCGTGCTCCGCCTTGCGCGCGCGCTTGCGCTCCTCCGCCTCGGCCTCGCGCTTCTGCCGCCGCTCCAGGTCGTGCACCTGCGGGCGGCCCGCGCTGCCCTGCTGAAACCAAAGACTGCCACTTGACCGGTCGACGATGATGCAACGAAATGGCGTGGACGACGAAGCGACGAGTTGCACTCTTAGTGCGCAAACTGTATACCCAGTGCAATAGGTCGTGCACCCGCAGGGCTGCGCCCTGCAGCACTGCTTTGCACCAGGCAGGTGCAGGGCTCCAGCCGTGCAGGCATGCTGACTATGCATGGACCAGGTGGCAGCTACCGCATGCATTGGGAGACATGCACGCGTGCAGGCAGTGTGTGCTGCCAGATAGCCGGAGGGAACACGGCGAGCCCTTCCACGTCATGCGGCGCGCCTCGCGCCGCCGATCGCGCAGCTTGCGCTGCCAGTCGCCCCGCACGCCGGCCACCTGCGCGCGCGCGTTGCGCAGTGTCGTCAGGACCGCAGCGGAGCGCCTGCTCGCGTCTGGCCTGCCACCACTTGCAGAGGTGGCTGCTCCGCAGCCTCCCGCGCATCAATGCGGCGCTGCATGCATCGGACATCGGCACGCCTGGGCTGTCAGCAGCCCGGGCTGCAGGCGGCCGCCCCCTGTGGCTGCGTGCACCTTCCAGAGCGCGCTCGCCAACATAGCCACGTTGGACCGACATGCGGTGTCATGCTCGCGTAGTACCAGCACAAGCAAGTTCACTTGCCGGCTAACGCACAGACACTGAGCGTGCTGAGCCTGAGCAGCGGGCGGCTCCGAATCAGACACGCATGCGCCCACACGCGGACCTGGTGCCGGCAGACGGCCAGGTCGCGCTTGGCGTCCTCGCGCGCAGCCGCCGCCGCGTGCACGTGCGCGGTCGTCGCGGCAATGTCCTCGGCGTAGTTGTCCGCGGCCGCGCGCGCGGCGCGCACCTGCGCGTCCATCGCCATATGCTCCCGCCTGCGCGCCCGGCGCGGCCCCGCGCTTACCCTTGCTGGTGCAAGATGTTAGAAAACGCATAGTAGAGATACCAGTTAAGGAAAGGGAAAAGGAACACTCTGAGTGCGCGCGCCCTTCGGCGCACACAGGCTTCTTAGGGTACAAGCCTGTTTCAGCCAGCTGGGGCTGCTCAGGCAACGGGGTTGTCAAGCAAATTGCCGCGTAGGCACATATTAAAATGATTAGGGCGTCCATGGCGGCCATGCGGCGGCACGCACCGCGTGCGCTCGCCGAGCAGCGTGTAGAGGCGGTGCTGCGCGTCCGCGTCGGCCAGCTCGCGGTCGACGGCCGCCAGCTCGGCCTCCAGCGCGGCGCCGCGCGCGGCCGCGCCGGCCGCGTCGCCCGGCACAAGCGCCACACAGTCGCGGCTGGTCGTCGCCAGCCGCGCGCGCTCGCCCTCCAGCTGCGCGGCCTCCTGCGCGTGTGTGCCCCACAGGTCGGCGGCCCGCACTCAGCAAGCGCTTGCGCTCCGGTGGGACCCAGCTTCTGGCGGCTGCCCGGGCGCCAGGAGCGGCGCCCTCTCATATCAGTCAGTTTAAGCTGCACCAGAGTGAGCGCGTGCCGGCTCTTGCACTCCTGGCAAGGCATCAGTCAGTCAGGCTGCAGAGAGGACAGGCGCGGCACCATCGGGCGCGCAGAAGCGGGGCGCGCCGCGTGCAGCTCGTTCAGGCGCTCCTGCTTGAGCTCCAGCTCGTGGCGCAGGCGCCGCAGGTCGGCCGCCTGCATGGCGCTGCCGCCGCGGCCCTCGTCCTCCCGGAGCGCGGCCAGCGCGTCCATGAGCCCGCTGCGCTCGCGCTTGACGAGCTCCAGCTTCAGGCGCTGCGCGCGCGCGGCCGCCCCCGGTGGCGCCTGATGTGCTGTTCTGGCCTGTGTCAGCCGGCCAGGGCTGCTCAGGCGGCCAGCTCCCACTGGGGACGGCCGGTCGTGACACATCCGCCCGCGTGCCATCTGGGCCCCAATGCATTGCCTCTGCAGGCCACTACAATGCTGTGCCGAGCTGCACAACACGCGGTGAGCGGCTTTTGAGAAGGGGCTTGTTATGACTGTGCCATCCATGCGCTTGTCAGCAACACCGGGCTCAGACAGAGCCTGCCGCCAAAGCAGCGTGCGGGCTTGCCAGAGGTATAAAAGTTGTCTTGGCTGACTGGCGCGCACCAGCTCCTCGGCCTCGCTCAGCTCCTCCTCGTAGGGCGACGCAGAGAGCAGGTCGCGCGAGGGCGGCGGCGGCGCGCGCGGCGTCGCGTCCGCGGCGCGCACGGCGTCGCCCGCGGCCGCGTACGCCTCCGGCGCCACGCCCACCAGGCGCGCC
>JAABUV010001607.1_pt1 | contig 32484 bp, 34 predicted proteins | sample 5559971 | NCBI WGS metagenome assembly JAABUV01 (sample SAMN10711881, study PRJNA513362) | rock metagenome | isolation source: Antarctica rocks | place: Antarctica: Victoria Land, Knobhead nord | collected 2015-12-19
GCGAGCAGCTGCGTCTGGTTAGCGCAGGCGAGCCTGTGTCGAAGGCAACACCAGCGAGTATGGGGCTGGTCGCGTGCAAGCGCGCCTCCTTTGCCTGTAGCCAGGTTGTGCTGTACAGCCCTGCCACAGGCCTGTGCCCACTCCGTAGTGTGCAGGCAGACAACATGTAATAGAACGAGCGGTGAACTCAGCTAAAGCAAGGGCATGATTCATTAACGATTTTCGACCTCTAACATTTTGAACGCCAGCAGGCAGCTGTTTCCAAGGGCCCTCCCTACCCTTGCTGTCGTGCTCTGGTGTGTCCTTCCTCACGAGTCAGTAGCGTGTGCCACCGCGGTTTGTGGTGGTGATTGCTTGCTCTGGACCACTGTATCAAGGGCGCGCAGTGGCTGGAGCAGAGCGCACCAATGGTCGCTTGACGCGCTGAGCTCATCCTTGGTCAGGTTCATATTGAAGCGGGAGAGAAGAGCAACACCGCAAGCGGCGCCTGGCACGGCAGCGCACTGATGCCGCCCAGCTTCGCCCGGACGCTCACAGACGCCAAGCAGCGCCTGCTTCATGGGCGCCAGCCCCTGCGTTTCCAGTTGGAGCTCGTTCCGCATGCCGTTGGTGCGCCCCCAACAACTGTCCTTCAACCAGGGTAACGCACACAAGTGTGCACGCAACAATACATGGTCTGCGCAGTCTGGCTTTGGGTGTCTCAGTGCGGCTACGGTACCTTGCTTGCGATGGATCCACTGGTGCCTGCCCTTGGCCCCACGTGACGCGCCACCTATGCCCGCTATGGCGGACATAACGCGCCAGCTGTGCATGCGCAGATGGCCTGCCGCCGGGCGTGGAGCAGGTCAGCATCCTGTGGCAGCGCGGCGCCAAGCTGCAGTACAGCAAGCCCGCGCCTGTGTACGAGGGATGCGCGGAGTGGGAGGGGCAGGTCCTCAAGCAGGCGCGCCTGCCCGCTCCCTCCAGACCTCAGCTGCCTGGCCTCCTCCCAGCGCCGTGGTCACAGCATCCAAGGCTGCCGCGCTGCTGGGGCAGCCCTGACGTGAAGCTGACTGCTCGCTGCGCAGACGGCGACTATGTACCGGGACGGGCCCGCCTTCGTCGCCAAGCCCTACGTGCTCAAGGTGCAGGCGGCCGAGGGCGCGCGCGCGCGCGCGGCCACGGTCGCGCGCTGCACCGTCGACCTGGCGCGCCTGTGCGCGTGCAGCCCGGCCGGCGCGCGCAGCTCGCTCTGCCTGCCCCTCAAGTGCGCACCGTGCCCCCGAGCCCCATCGTCCCTCAAGTCGTGCAAAGCGCAGCCTTGTCAGCAAGGTGCAGCAACGGAATGGCTAGGCATCGCAGTGTTGTGCTGGGAAGCGTGTCGCTGTAAGTGAGGAGCGCGTCTGAATGAACTTCGTGAGATGATGATGTATTGGTTGAGCTGCGCTCCTGCCTAGGCTGGCGGGCCAGGAGAGCATGGGTGTGACCACGGGCTTGCTTTGCATCTGCTCAGCACACTGGTGAGTTGTGCTCTGTGCAGCCATGCATCTGCCACTCCATGTGTCGAGGCGCCACGCGCCGGCCGCCTGACACATCCGCAGCCTGGCTGCATGCGCCGTTCGGCTATGCGCGGCTGCAGGTGCAGCGTGCACAGCGCATGGGCACCCAGGCCGTCAGGTGACATCGGGGCCGCGGCGCAGGCCGGCGGGCACGCTGCGCATGGACGTGTCTGTGGCGTGGCTGCAGAACTGCGCGCCCGAGGACGACGCGCTGACCGAGATGAGCCGGCTGTCGCTGGGGCCGTCGGCGCCGTCGTCCGCCGGCGGCGACGAGCCCGGCGCCGTGCGCGCCGCGGAGGTCCTGCGCGGCGCCGACCAGGCACGCGGCTCGGCGACCTTGAGGCGGCACCACTGTGTGTAGAACAGGTCGTTTACTGACGGCAATCAGCTCTTGGCGGTCGACACTAGGCAATATCGAGCCTCCCGCGAGGTCGTCTCTGTCTGTGCTGGACTGCGAGCGCAACTCGTGCGCTTCGGGCTGCTGTGATTGCAGCGCAGCCTGGGCTGCAAGCCAAGGCCATGCAGGACCGTCTCCTGGAGTCGGAAGTTGAGCTCAGCGCGCGGCGGCAGGACCTGACCGGCTTTGACGATGGCGGGACGCTCAAGGCGCTCCATGGGCGCGCTGCGGCGCCGCGGCCCCCGCGCTCGCCGATGCGGGCGTCCGCCTCCCACCCCGACCCCGCCCCCACGCACTCCGTTGACCCGCCGCCCTTCATGCCCTGCCTGTCCAGCCCGCCCGACATCTCGCGCGCCGCGATACGCGGCGCGTGGGCGGCGCCGGCCAGCCAAGGGGGTCCGGACCCCAGCCCTGCCGCGCGGCCGGCCGCGCGCTCCGCGGAGGCGCCGCCCGCGGGCAGGTGGGCCCGCGCACGCTCGCCGGCGCCGCTGCAGGAGGGCTTTGAGGGCTTCTCCGTGCAGCCGCCAAATGAGGTGCGGGGGGTTGCTGTGGCTCAGCCTCTTGGTGATGGGTGCGTTGACATGTGCGGGCCAGCAGCACTGCTTGATGGTGTGCCCTGCGCCGCCTGGTGGGGCAGTTGGCGTGTCTCATCACACAATCTCTGCTGGCGATGTCACACAGCCATGCTGTTTGGCAGACCAGTCAGCGCACGTCGGCAGTGCCTGCCGTCGTGGCCTCGCTGTGGCGCTGGGCGTGCCAGGCAGCCGTTGCCCTTCACCGCTCTGCATGTGGCTCCGCCGCTTCATGGCTCGACGCACGCTCACTATTATGGTGCTACGCTTGCGCAGCGCGACCTGGCGACGCCCAGCCTGCAGCGGCCGGTGCGGCGCATGCCCACTCAACCGGAGGAGGCCGCTCACGCGGAGGGCGCTGTTGCGGCGCGCCACCGCAGGTCTGCCCCCAGCATTGGGACATTGCATGGTCGGGGAGTGCAACGCGGGTGCTGGTCAATGCAGCTGTGCCAGCTGTTGTCCCTGTGCCCGAGGCGCGGCCCGCATGCTGATGAAAATACAGAGCAGCGGGCAGCGCACAGCCTGCTGTGGCCGCGCGGTGCTGCCTGCATTGCTCTGCGCTTCAAGCCTTTGCCGGCCCCAGCACAGTGGCCAGCTGCATTATGGAGAGGGAGCGTTGCCACCGCGCAAAGGCTGCAGCTCTGGCGGCGAGCGCCCCCCTCCGCGCAAGGGGTGGCCTGACGTGGCAAGGTCTGCAGCCGCCTGACGTCCTTGCGTACGGCCGCAACAGGACGGTCAGTGATCCGGCGTGCCTGGCTATGGCCCCGGGCGCGGACGGGGGCACGGCGCGGGGCAAGGCGGCGCACGCAGGCGCGCCTGCGTCGCCGGGTTCGCCGGCCTCGCCCGAGGACTTCAACCGCGTCGTGCAGGAGGCGCGCGCGGGCGCCCGTGTGCGTGTGTTTGCACTCATCAAGGCAGGGCTTTAGCGGTGTGGCTTGTGAGATGCCTTGCAGCCTGGCGCGCCCTGGGATGCGTGCAGCAGGTGCGGCCTCGGCCAGGCTCGTGCGCGCCCCTGGAGCTGCCTGGGCGGGCGGCTCCGAGAGGCGCATGCGCCCTGAAGGGGGCTGAACATGTCACTGCTCTGCTGTGAGGTCCGGGCGCAAAACCAGTAGTTGCTGTGAGCGGCAGTGCTATGAGACGCTGGCGTCGTCTGACAGCGAAGGCGAGGGTTCCGGCACGCTCGCCTCCGTGCGCCGCTGGTTCTCCGGCGCCCGGCGCCCGTCCGAGTGCGCGCGCCCCGCAGCCGGCTGCGCAGGATGCGTGTGCCGGGCCGCCGCGCGTCCGAGTGTGTGTGACGAGCGGTTGAATGGTCGATGCGGCGCGCGAGGGGACTTGGTTGCCGATGCATGCTTTTGAGGAGCTGTCTCGCATGGTTGCTACGGCTTGCTCACAGTGGCGCGCGGAGACCCGTCTGTGCTGGCACCGGTGTGGCAGCCTGCTGCGCTGTGCGTCGCCGCGGCCTAGCTTGCGGCGTCGCCGATGGCCGTGAAAGCAGGTGAGCCAGCTTGATGCATCGCCGCTGCCGCGGCGCTGCCGGCAGGTCGCAGCCGGGGAGCCCTGTGCGTGCATCGGACAGCGCGGACGCGGGCGCCCACACGCTGGCCGCATCTGTGGAAGCGCTGGACGCTGTGAACAGGCGCGCAGCGCAACCCGAGCCGCCAGCGCCTGCTGTCGTTGGCCGCGGCATGCAAGTTGCTGTTGCCACACATCCACTTGTGTGCATACCAGACTGTGTGTTTGCTTCGGCTCGGGTGCCAGCTGCGGGAGTGGGCGCCAGCGGGGGGCAGCGATGTCACAACAGTATCGTGTGCTTATCACAGCGCACAAGGGCCAGAGAGCGTGGCTGGCGGCCCCGTGCTCTTTTGGCCTTTGGTGCACCCCCTTGTAGCTGTTGCCAGCCAGTATGGGCGCCATCACGTGCCTGACTGCGCCGGTGGGCAGCGGCACGGATGTGTTGCGCGTGGAGGCATCCTGCGCGGAGGCCCTCTGCAAATAAGAATCTGATGCGCTCATACTGTCTGCTCCGAAGCACTGTGTGACGCCTGTGATGCGCAGGGAGGGCGATATCGAGGCGCTGCGGGAGCGGTGCAAGGCAGCGCTGCGGGCGATCGATGCGGAGCGGCTGGCGCGCGGCCAGGCCGAGCGCCGTGCCGCCCGCCTGGCCCACGACGCGGAGAGCCTGCGTGCGCCCCGAGGGTCTTGCCTTGGGCCGGAGCCTGTGTCATGGGGCGCCCGGAGTGTGGCGTCCCCGCTCATGTGCGGCCAAGGGCCGGCCACATGATTTGGCTGTGAAGCTTGAAGTGTACTTAAAAGCTTGTGTAGGGCCGTGGGTCTGGTAAAATCATAAAGGCTCGGGTATATAGAGTGTGGGACACTGGAGGGCCGATGTGCAAGCGCTGCACAATGCTGCGCCTGCCTCCTCGGCTGTCCGGGCCTGTGGGCGCCGCCGCAGCGCGCCGCCGCGGTGCCGGCAGGCCGGGGCCGAGCGCGCGGGCCGCGCGCGCAGGCTGCGCCAAGGGCAACCTGGCGGCGCGGCTGGATGCAGGCGGAGGGCCACCGAGTGCTGCGTTTCAAGTCGGGCCTCAGTGCGCGGGCCGCGCGCGCAGGGTGCGCCAAGAGCAACCTGGCGGCGCGGCTGGAGCAGGCGGAGGGCCACCTGATGGCGCTGCTGCGTGGCCGCGAGGGCAGCATCGGCGAGGTGGTCGAGGCCAAGCTCGCGCTTGCGCAGGCGGAGTTCGAGCGCCTGCGCGTGCAGGCGCGCGGCCCGGACCCTGCTCTGTCCCGCGAGGCTCTGCTCCGCCCCCGGCAGCTGTGATTGCGGTGCGGTTTCCGTCTCGTGCGAGCACCAGGCGCGGGCGAGCTGAGCGCGCGCGCTGCGGCGGCGGCCTGCGCTGCTGTTCTGCCTGGCCGGCGTGTGGATCAGAGGGACGCGTGAGTGGCACTTTGCTTCGCGTCACGTCCGCCGCCGCATGCTCCTTCCGCGGCAGGCGTTTTACTGCTGTCAGCCTATATGCAGATACATGAACAGGGATTTTGGAAGGAGCGCCTGCAGACGGAGCCGCCCCTCCATGCTTAGCGGAGTGGCTTGACCATTGCCCCGCGCCGCGCGCAGGGCGAGCTGAACCAGGAGCGCGCCAAGACGCGGCTGGTGCAGGCGCGCCTGACGAGCACCGAGGCCGCGTACCACGAGGCGCTCAACCGCCACCTGCCGCCGCCGGCGCAGCTGGACGGCCCGCCGACGCCAGGCTCGTCGCCGAGCCTGGAGGCCGGTCCGGCGTCGCCGCGCGGCGGCGCGAGCTGCGCTGGGCCGGAGCGCGCGCACTGGCTGCCATCGGCGGTGTCTGCGCCGGCGACAGTGGCGGGCAGGTGACGTGAGCTGTGATCCACAACGGGGCCGGCTATCCCCGCGGCTGGTGTTCACGCCTACTGGCTTCGCCAACGCTGCGCGGCGGCCCCGTGCGGCGCGCGATAAAGCGCGCAGTGGCTCCATGTTAATGGCGGCAGTCGTGTCCTGCACTGCCCAGGGTGGCGAGCTGGATGTGGTTCGTGACTGAGGCATTTTGGACCGCCTGCTGCCGACCTGCTGCCCGCTCAACCTGGCGTGGTAGGTGCCAAGCTGTGGGCAGCATACGTGTCCCGATGTAGATAGCCTTTTGCAAGCAACGAAGTGTTTAGCGTGCGTTGGTACAAAGAGTGAAAATCCGCAAGGCACCTAGAGAGTTAGAAGCAGGCAGCTTGCTAGCGCGTGGCCCGTGCACGTGGTGTTTCAGTGGGTCTTAGGCAAGTCGCAGCGTAGGGCGTGTGTCGACCCCTATGTTGTCTGTGTAGTTGCAGCTCTGGCCTTGCCTACAGAGGCAGCCGTTCTTGCAGTAGTGGCGATCGACAAGCGTTGGAAGTGCGCGTATGGCGCGCTACAAGCTTGCCAACGCTCGAGGTCTGTAACGGAACGCTCAGCTCAAATGCGTCCTTCCTGCTCCGATAACAAAGGTGCCTTCATGGAAGCCAGCTGCAGCTGTTGATTTCATATATTATGTATACATTGTACGTACAATGTTCACATGAGCCTTAGTAAGGCAGCCTTACGAAGGAGGAAAAAGAAGAACACAGGCATTTTGAAGGTTGCTCGCTGAGCCCTTGCCCGCCGTTTAGCTCGCTATTCAGCTTGAAGTGACGGCGAGGTACATATATGTAGTCAGAGCACGACAGGGGTGTATCTGCGTAGCCACAGGCAGGCGTTGGGCACGGTCCGTGGTCAACAAGAATCTCCCAAAATAGCCTGTGTGCACAGGAAACGCAACTGTCCAGTCTCAGCAGCTCAAGACGTTGTGCACTGTCATGTACAAACGCAGGCCAGGGAGGACCAGCGCACGGTGGCAAACGATCGTGAAGCACATACTGCTGCACAGCAGGTCTGTAGTAGAGCAGCATTATACATACCCCCTGCTAGGAGCCTCAGCTGAGGCTGCTAGCCACTTGCGGAACACAGCACCGCAGTTGCAGCATTAAGGAAAGGTAGCCCGCACTGAAACCAGCGCAGGTGCGACCCCTGTACAGACGTAAAACAGGCAAACGACATAGCAGTGTGCAGTGCAGCACCAAAATTCAGTCACCAAGCAGGCTGAGTGGTTACAACAGAGTGCAGCGCTCCAGACAAGCCAGTCCACACGCACTCTGAACTCGCTACCGGCCCCAAAGAAGAGCAGCACACCCCTCTACGAGGCGAACACAACAAGCAGGCCACAATACGCTCTGCCTGTAGCTGCGCTGCTAGCTCCTGTTTGCTGATGCACGGCCACGCGCGCGGCTGCAGCAGCAGGCCTGTCGCCTGGTCCCTCACTAGCCACGCCGCTCCGCATGCCAGCCGCACCCTGGCACTATACAAGCTGCAAGCCCTCGTCTGCACAGTAGATGCCTCGTCTTCACCGCGGCCGCTTGCCTCCGCTGCCGTAGCTGCTCCTGTCGCGCGGGGGCGCCCCGCGCTTGCGGTCTCCGCTGCCGCCGCCGCCCAAGGGCACGCCACCGTCGCCACCGTTGCCGCTGCGACCAGCCCCGGGGTGCCCGGGGAGCGGCGCGTGGTGGGGATAGAAGTCTTGCGGGAAGCCACCAAAGCCGGGGGGCGCGTCCGCGTGCTTGCCGAAGCGCGGCGGCGGCCCGGGGCGCGGGCGCTCGCGGTAGTCGCCGCCGCCGCCGCCGCCGCCGCCGCCGCCGCCGCCGCCGCTGCCGCCGCGCGCCGCAGCCTCGCGCTCCTCATGGAAGCGCACCTGGTGCTTCAGCGTGAACACCTGCTGCCCGCGCGGCCGCCCGTCAGCTCCGCTGCGCACGCCGCGGGCGCTCACACGGCGCCGCTTGGCTGCGCCGCCGCGCGCGCCGGGGCTATGCCCCTCGCGCGCCCCCGGCGCTCCAGCATGAGCTCGTCCCGCCGCACGGCAGCCTGCCCCAGGCACGCCGACAGCAGCGTGCGACCAGCGCCCTAACCCTAATCCTTATCCCGCGCGCGCGCCTGCAGCTGCAGCTCCTCCGCCTCGGCGTCCAGCTGCGCCGCCGCGTCCTCGAGCTCCAGGTACGCGCGGCGCATGTCGGCTGCCGCGCCGAGCGCCAGCGCCAGCTGCCGCTCCAGGCCCGCCACGCGGCCCTCGCCCGCCTCGCGGCCCAGCTCCTCGTTCTCCTCCTGCGCGCGCGCGCCGCGCTCGCCGCCGGCGCCTGGTCGATCATATGCAGCAGGTCCGACGGAACCTCCCTTCTGCGCCTACCCTATAGGCTGTCGAGGGGCGCCTGCCCCATCTTGAATTGAATATCAACTGGGAGGACGGGCGACGGCCCCGGGCGGCCGGGGGCGGGCGGCCGCGCCTGCAGCGCGCGGCACTTGGCCATGAGCAGCCGGCCGACCTTGGACTCCTGGCTGAAGTGCGCAGCCTGCAGCTCCTCGCGCAGGCCGCGCGCCTCACGCCCGGCGCCCTCGGCCTCGCCGCGCAGCCGCTCGAACTCGCGCGCCACCGCCGGGTCCAGGAGCAGCTGGCGCGCCTGCGCCGCGCGCGGGCGCGGTCGGGCCGTGCGGGCGCGGGTTGGGTCGTGCAGCGGCTGTGAGCGGCGTACGCCTGGGTCCGCGCCGGAGCCGGCAGCGGTCGGGAAGTCACGGCACTTGCGACAAGGACGAGAGGAGTACAGTGTCGCTAACCGCAAGCAGACATCTGGAGAGCAGGGGCTGGTGCCAGCATGGCTCAACATGATGGGCGCATCAGCAGTGCTGCACCGTGGATTGGCCAGCATTTTGTGATCGACCCCACAGGCACAAGAGCCTACCAGGAATGACGCCGCTAACAGGTACGCTTTCCATGCCATGCTAAATAGCATGCAAGATACCATGCCAGCGCACCATCAGAGCAAAGACCTCGGTAAACTCCAACAAGCTTGAAGTCTGCGCATGCCCCACGTGGCACGGTGCTGCTCGCGCCTGGGCGACGTGCGGGTCCGCGGCTTGGCGCGCGGCAGCCAGCTGCCGCCGCAGCTCGATGTTGTCCAGGTTGCGCTCCGCGAGAGCCTGCTGCAGCGCGGCATCCCGTGCGCGCAGCGTCGCCGCCTGCTCCGCTCGAGCGCGTCATGCCTGCTGCCATCTGCTCTCCGACCAACCGCTGCCAAAAACGCAAACACTGTCTGAAGTGCGCCGGGGCGTCAGCGCTGCTGCAAGAAAGGAAATAACTGATACAGGCTGGGCACACGCTTGAGCGTCACAAGGCAGTTCTTGGGAGGCCCCGCTCGCAAGTGGCTGGCTGCAGGGCACGGTGCGCGCCTCCTCTGACAGCTGCTTCTCCGCCGCGCGCGCCGCCTGCAGCGGCTGCGGCGCGCTGGCGGGCTCCGCAGAGCGGCCCTCTGTGCTCGCCGCCTCCGCCTCCAGCAGCGCCGCCTGCAGCTGGTTCGCGCGCTCCGTCGCGTCCTGCAGCTGACCCTGCGACACCAGGGATAAAATTGTCCTCCTGTTGCGACACAGCCAGTGCGTCAAGCACGGCGTGGCCGCCATGCGGACCAGCTGGATTGAAGACAACTGCAACAAGACTTGGACCAGCGTTATATGCGCGCACCTCCAGGTCTGCCTCACGTGCTTTAGAGTCAGCTAGCTGCTGCCTGAGCTCGTCCTCCTCGCCGTGTCCGCTCGGGCTCGCGCCCTTGTCCTGTGCAGCCAGGCGCAAGCCATGGGATGCGTTTGCACTATGTAAGCTGGCAATGCACAGCGGAGCTCGCCATACCTGTTTGGCGCTGAACAAGGGCTCATAGGCAGGCAGCTGCGGCTCCTCGGCGGCGGGTGCGGGCCGCTCATACTGCGGCACAGCCTCGCCGTATATCTCTGCGCCATATATGTCGTCCTGCGTGTGCAGAGGCGCTGTCAGTCACCATGTGGAGAGGTCGGCGCAAAGCGGTGCCGGGCATGCATCGGCCGCATCGAGCGCTTGCCTCGTCCATGACTGCTCCCCAGACCTCCCAGCTTGCTCCAGGCTATGGCACCATACCGCACAGAGCACGCTGCTGAGCAGGCAGGCCGGTCGCTGGGCGGGCTGATCGCGCGCGCGCTTATGGAATCACCAGAGGGGCAGTTTGTGGGAACAGATGGCTGTCTTGGCGAAGCTACTGGGCTAGCTTGCTTGAGTCAACTGCGGCTTGGAGTCTGCTCTCGCTTTGTGCAAGCACACCCTTTCTGAGGTCTGGCTCACCCTTCTCAAAAACGAAACGAGCTAGTACTCTGCTGCTGCTGCCTCGACAGCCGCTTCACAACTGCGCCCAATGCCCCTCTTTGACAACCTGTTCAAGGCGCCGGGCGCGCCGCAGGGCGGCCTGTTTGCGCCGGACAGCAAGTTCAGGCGGCTCGGGGGCGGCACGCCGGCCGCTGCGCCAACTGCAGGCTCGCCTGCTGACTTGCCACAGACCGCGAAGAAGAGGAAGAGTGCCGGCCTGGGCGATGGAGTGCGGAAGCGGCAGAAGGGCGGGGCGGCTGAGCCCGCCCGGCACGGCGACGAAGCCTTGGAGGCGCAGGGCAAGCGTGTCAAGCGCGCTGTGAAGGCCGCAACGGCTGCGGCAGGGCACACTGAGGCGCAGGCGCCCGCTGTGCAGCCTCACGCGGCCTCCAGCTCGCCGCGCCGGCACACAGGCAGCCTGCCGGACACGTCAGCTGCGGCGCACGCGCAGCCCGCCTCCGGGAAGAAGGCGCGCAGCGCGGCCAAGGCGCTGCCAAACGGCGGCATCCTCGATAAAATGGCTGCCGCAGGCGGCCCCGCCGTGCAGCGCGGCGCTGCCGACCCGCTACCGCGCAAGCGGCACAAGACCACAGCTGCGGCTGTTGCGGCGCCGCGCGCGGTAGCCGGCGCAGCGGCGGCAGAGGCCGGCGGCGCGGCGCCAATGCGCGTGCGCACGGCGGGCCTGGACGGCAGGGCTGCCGGCGGTGGCCTGGCGGCGGCGCCGCTGGGTCGCATGGCAACCAGCGAGGAGGCTGAGCCTGACGTCGACGTAGACGCGGAGGGCGGGACCGGGCGGGCGGAGGGCGCGGCCGCGCAGCCGGAGCGGGCGCCGAGGCTTACGCCGCAGCAGGAGGCCGAGCGGCTGGCGCGCACCGTGTTCGTGGGCAACCTGGCGCCAGGCATAAAGCCCAAGCGCGTGCGGCACGCGCTCGCGCAGTGCGTCCTCGCCCCCGGCCTCCACCCCCTCCCGCCTGGCGCAGCCTTGATACGCAGGCTTGCCGGGTTGCGCGGGCGGCAAGACGGGCTGGGGGGACGGGGTGCGCCAGCCGCAGGCAGTGGCAGTGCGCCTCTCTAGGATTGGCAGGCGCAGCGGCGGCCACGGGGGCCCTGCAGTGCAAGCCATTGGCGCTGAGCGACAGGCTGGCGCCAGGCCTGCGGCCTTGCTTGAACTGCGGCCTGGAGCCCGTGGGAGGCCTGTTTGGGCAGCGCGCGCGGTCCGCCGGACCGCGCGCCGTCGCGCGCGCATGCTTCCCGGGGCGCTGGACCCTGCGCTGCCAGGGACGCCAGACTCTGCGCTGCCAGGGCTCCAGGGGCGCCCTAACCCTAGACCCTGCGCGCCGCTCAGGTATGGCGCGGTGGAGTCGGTGCGCCTGCGCTCGGTGCCCGTCAAGCTGGACGTGAAGATGCCGCGGCGCGCCGCCATCCTTACCGGCAACGTGGCCGCCGACCGCGGCACCGCGCACGCGTACATTGTTTTCGCCGACGCGGCCGCCGCTGCGGCCGCGCTCGCGCTCAACATGACGGAGGTGCGCTGCGCACGTGGCAGGCCTGCCGCCGCGCCGTGCTCCCCACTGGTGCTGTGCGGGCCTCCGCATGTGGCCGTGGGGCGCACCGCGTCGCCGGCAGGGGTGCGCCAGTGATGCCACGATGTTGCGGCCCGTAGCCGGCAGGCGCCCATGCCCTGTTCGAGCAGTTAACCGAACAGATGCGCAGACAGACACCTGGACAGTGGCGCTTGTTGCCAGGAGCGTCTGTGAGTGGTCATGGTCGCCGGGCCACACATGCTCTGCATGAGACACCTTGCTTTTCAGCGGATAGTTGTTGTCGCGAGGCTAAAGCTGCATGGGGGCGGCCCAGCTGGACGGCCTGCACCTGCGCGTGGACCTGGCAGCCAGGCCGCGCGGGGCGAGCAATGCGGGGACCGGCGCGGACGCCGGCTCGGGCAGCCGCGGCGCGGCCGACCCTGGCGCGGTGCTCTACGACCCTGCGCGCTCCATTTTCGTCGGCAACCTGCCGTTCGACGTGCAGGCGCGGCCCGCGCCCCGCCGGTCCGCGGCCGCGCGCCTGCCAGCCCCTGCAAGCGTCCAGATGCAAGCAGAGCGCGCGTTAGGCCCGAAACTCCGCGCAGGACGAGGAGGTCATCCGCGCGTTCAGCCGCATGGGCGGCGCGGCCGCGGGCGGCCCGGCCGGCGGCCCCGGAGCAGCGCTCGCAGGCGCCGCCGCGGGCGTGACGGCCGTGCGCGTGGTCCGCGATGCTAAGACCAACGTCGGCAAGGGCTTTGCGTTCGTGGAGTTCGCGTCGCCCGCTGCCGCGCGCATGGCGCTCGCGCTTAACGGCACTGAGGCGCGCTGCGGCGGCCTTGCTGCGGGCATGCTTGTGTTGTGTCATCAGCCTGTGTAAAGTCTCTCGGGCGTCCTGACCCTGCATGTCTGCAAACTTGAAGACGCCGGCCCTCCCCTGCCGCGCGTTGGGAATAGGCATATAAGTATGTTTGTGCCCATGGCAATAGACTTGTGGCTAGCGTATGCAACCTTTGAGTGGCTGCAACCGGGCCCCCGCATGAGGCAAGAAAAAGCTGTGCTTGCGGCCAAGCGCCTCAGCGCCTCTGTGCGGCATCTGACCAGGTGGCGGCGCTGCAACCGCAGGTGCGCAAGCGCGCTGTGCGGGTCACGCGCGTGGCGGCGCCGGGCAAGGCCGCGCGCGCAGGGCCCTCTGCGCTGACCACACGCTTCAACAAGGGTGCGCCTAGCGTGTGTAGCCGGGACCACCAGTCCATGGGGCGAAGGGCGTCCGAGCACAGAGCTGTCCTGCTCCTTTGCCGGCACAGTGCATGAAGGGGACCGCCATACCACAGGCGCACATGGCGTCTTGTGGTATTGAGCTGTCCTGTGCGCGTGCAGGCGCGCGAGCAAGCGGTGCGCGCGGCGCGCGCGGCGCGCGGGCGGCGGCCGAGCCGGCGTCCGCCTGGCAGGGCTTGCGCACCAAGGGCCGCGGCGGCAAGCTGGCCAGCAACCCCGCGGCGCGCACCGTGCGCGGGAGCAGCGGCGGCGGCCGCGGCGGCGGTGCTGCTGGCAGGGCGCTCGGGGTTGCACGGGGGGGCTCGGGGAGTCCGGGCGGCGCTGGCAAACGTCCCGCCGTCGCTGCGCGCAAGGCAAAGGCCCGCGGCCTGCCTGCGGCAAAACCCAGTGCGGCCAAGGCGCGTGCGGCGAGGGAGGCACGGAAAGGCGGCGCGCGCAAGGGCGCTCGATGAACATCATACAGTGTCGTGGTAAGTCACGGAGTTTGCAAAGCTGCCATGCACACATACCTTTCACCGCTGTAGGAAGGGCAGTCAGGAGGCTGCCATGTGTCAGGCCAAGGCGCATGGGCCACCCTGCAGTGCAACTTAGGCAACTAAGTTCACAATTGTGGAGGCCAGAATACTTATACACACCGGTGCAGACAGGGTCTACCTGACGGACACGCCCACGGCCGATACAGTGTACTCGCTGCAGCCATACACCTGCAACCTGTGCTGTCTGCTCATGCCTTGTTGTGACGATGCTACATGATTGGATAGTAGTTGCAAACACACACTGTTCCACGCTCTTGGCACCCTGTTCTTCTAATACCATTCTATGCGGCAAACCTTCAACACGCATCCGTCAACCAATAATGCGTACCGGCCTGAACCAGAAAAAAATACCGTGCCACATGCGTGGCCGTCAATATGTTTTGCACATGCGCACGCGCAGGCCAGCCTAACCAATCACTTCGCTTCAAGCGCATTTCAGTTCTTGACCCTAACCAAAGCGCAGGCAGGTCTGCCGCTCACGCGTGGGTGGCTCTGCCGCTCGCGCGTTGCAGCCGCCAAGCGGCCGTCGCCTGGCGCTCTACCCCTGCAGACGACTGGAGCAAAGCAATGCTCTCTCAGTGTACACTTGACGCCCTAGGTCCTACGTGTACACAGGCCCTCTCCTAGGACCTGGCCTGCCAGCAGCTCCGCGGCAGCTGTGGCGCCCATCCATTTCAGCGCTTCCTGTACATCTGCGACACCACCAGGCGTCAGCACCACCCCGTTGAAAGCTCAAATGTGCAGTGCCAATCACAGAGAGCCAGCCGATGAGTCAAAGATGACGCTGACTTGCAACTGATACCGCTGCCTTGCAACTGATACCGCTGCCTTGCAACTGATAATGCTGCCTTGCAAGTGAACAGCACAGATGATCGGCGAGCCACGCTGACCGGAACAGTGCGCCCACATGCAAGGCACCTGCGCTCCGGCCTGCGGCGCGCACCTGCACGCACGCCTGTTCCCTGCCGTCCACAGCGGTGACAGAGGACACCTTCAGCACATCCTTCTCCGGGCAGCTAAAGGTCTCCACGATGCGCCCTGCACAGCGGCAGCACTGTCTCAGCTACAGCGCCGTGGCCGGGGCGCCCGGCTCCCCGGTGCTGACCGGGGCGCAGCATGCTTGGTGACGCGACCTGCTAAGCAGCCAAAGCAAGCGCGTGTGCAAGCAGTGCGAGCTCAGACGGAACGGCAGCAAGCCAGGCCTGCACAGGGTCTCAGCCCCAGCTTGTTCGCGCCGGGGCGCGGGCCCACCCGGCAGCGGCTGCTCGAGCTGGATGTCGATCTGCAGCCCCTCGGGCACCTCGCGCAGGAAGGCGCGCTGCTCGCCGCCCTTCTTGTCGCGCCGCCCCATGACCGTCTCGCGGCCCAGCAGGAAGTCCTCAGAGTGCTTGAAAAAGGGCACCTTGTCCACCTTGTACGTCGTCCGCATGCCTGCGCGCCGCCGCCGCGCGTCTGCGGGCAGCGGCCAAGAGGCGCGAGCCTGCACCGCCACCCACGGCGCACCAGCGCGCACAGGCATGCTGCGGTGAGGCCGGAACGTGCCACAACCCTCGGTGCACGTCCCACCGCGTGAGCTGCCAATGGGCTGTAGGGCAGAGCTGCCACTTGACAGCACAGTGCTAGTGCGGAGCAGCGGTGCCAGCCCCACAGACTTGGCAAGCGCGTGAGCGCGCCGTCGCCAGTGTGCTCAATGTCAATTCCGTTCATCAGCTTCATCGCGGTGGCTTTCTGGATGCCGCCAATCTGCAGCAGGTCCAGCTGCCGCGAGTAGCAGTCCAGCTGCGAGCGCTCCTTGTCCTGCAGGCGCAGGTACTTCAGCAGAGTGACAACGCACGGTGCCTGCACGCCTCCAGCCGCGCTCGCAGGGCAGCAAGCAGCGCGGCACAGACCGGCACCTTCTCCCAGCGCCCAGACAGGTTGAGCCCCTTGGTGCCCGGCATCGCTCCCAGCATGCAAAACTCGGTGAGCGCGTTGTGTGCAATGTGCGCCACGGACAGGAGCGCAGTCATACACTGCTGACGGCCAAGCTGCGGAGGTTGGTTCAAGTACTGCGGTTGCAACTGCAGAGCCTTACATAAAGGGACTGGAAAAGGAGACGGCCTGCTGGGAACACGTCGGTAGGCATGCGGGACCTGAGCTCTCGCTAGTGCTTCATAATCATTAGGCAACTCAGGCGGTGCCTGGCTGAGCGTGGATACAGAGGAGACGCGGCGCTGACGATGACTGGGGCTGCGCTGCCGCCTTGATGTTCAAGGCAGTGCGGGCTGGCACCTACGCATTCACTGTGAGCAGACTGTTCGCGCCGTGCGTGACCCTCCTGCAGCACAGCAGCGCGCCTGGGAGCGGGTACAAGGAGACACTTGCGCCGTGCGCCGGCAGCGCTGCACCGGCGCGCATGTTTGCATCAAGTGCAGACGCATGCCGCGGGCATGGGCCACGAGTGTGGCCCGATGGCTTGGACGCGTGCCAGAATGGGGCAGCCGCAGGCCACTGCCCGGTGGGTGCAGAGTCCAAGGCGGAGGCCACGCCTGGCGCCAGCGTGCGGCCGCTCAACATCGTTATGCTGGTGCGCCGGGCCTGGCAGGGCAGTCGCACTCTTGTTTTGCTTGCCAGACACTTGTGGTGGACCCCAGCTGCAATAGGCGTTTCTGCTGTCTGCACACTGTGTTTCATTTGCCAAGACGGCAATACATGGTGGCACGAAGAAGTCTGCAGGCCAGGCGCCTAGCGTGTGCGCCCTTCTGCGCAGGCTGTCGGCACGCAGGGCGACATCCAGCCCTTTGTCGCGGTGGCGCTGCGGCTGCGGGAGTTGGGCCACCGCGTGCGCGTCGCCACGCACGGGCCGCTACAGGCGTTTGTGGAGCGGTATGGGTTGGAGTTCTACGACATTGGAGGCGACCCGGCGGTGCTAGCGGAGTTTGCAGTGCAGAGCAAAGGCGCGCGCGCGCCTTCTCCAGTATGCCCTTGCCGGGCATATGGGACAGTCTAGCTCATGTTGGATGTATTGCACCTATCTTAGTGTACGCTCCTGACAGCGTGCATGTATGCATATGGAAGCGGGTGAGGAAAACACTAAAAGTTTTGTGGAATGGTTGAATTTGGATTCATGGGAGTGATGCACATCTCTAATCGGCGCGTGTATGTGAGTACTTTCATGTCTTGCTGAGGATCACCATTGACGCGGGCTTCAACCCGTCAAAATTCAACTGACATATAGCAGGTCTGGTCTGCCATTGCTCAACACGAATACCTCTGGCAAGGCTGCTTCTGGCAGACACGTATCATTTGCTACATGGCTGGAGTCCCACGTTGCTGAGGAGTGGGAGGCCTGCACATGCACAGTGAGCTGTCTCTTGCAGGTGATACGGGTGCCGCGCGGTGCCGTGAACCGACCTGCCTTGGTGCGTGCGGCAGGCGTCTTCCCGCGCGGGCCCGGCCAGGTGTTGAAGCTGCGCGCGCAAATCAAGGCGTATGTGGCGGGTCAGCTGGCGGCGTGCACGCAGGCGCACCCTGCGGCACCCGACGAGCCATTTGTGGTGCGCCGTTGGGCCGATAGTGTCGTGTTGCTGAAGGACGCGGTTGGAAGCGCAAATGCACTGCAGCAATGCGTTGTCCATGCCAGCATGCCTGTGCCTCCGGATGCAGTAGCATGTATGTCCATGCTTGCATTTGCGGGGCAGTGAACACTGGATTATTTATGTGTTGGCGCTGTACACTCAAGCGAGCGGGGCACTTATAGAGGTTGACAGGGCTGAGTTGGTGGCTGCTGGAGAGATGTGTAGCAATATTATATGAGATTGTGGTGTCCCGTCGCAGGGTCACGCAATAGCGGGTAATATGACGTTTGCCTGATACTGTGCTCTGCGGCGTGTCACCAGGCAGACGCCATCGTTGCAAACCCGATTGGGTACGCACATGTGCACGTGGCGGAGGCCGTCGGGGCGCATTTGCACATCCTGTTCACGATGCCGTGGCACGCCACGTCGGTGCGCGCCTTTCCTCACACCTGCTCAAAATCTTGCTATTGTAAGCTCACGCCTGAGCTCATTGTCCAGTGTGCGGCGGTAGGACCCCGGTGCGCCTGTTGTCATTACATGTGCGTGCAGACACATGTCATGTTTCACGCTCTTGTTTTTCTGGGGGCCCTGAGGGGCGCGCACTGTCCGCGCCAGGAGTTCGGGCACCCGCAGGCGCGCTTCTTGCACGAGAAGCGCTGGCGGCTGTCGCCGGGGGTGCAGCGCGCGCTGCAGCCGCTGCTGGGCGCCATCAACCGCGCCACGTTCTTCGCCGTCGACAGCGCCATGTTCACCGGCACGGTGCGCGCAGACCGGCCGGGTGTGCCGCGCGGGCTGTATGTGAATGAGGACTATTTTCATGCAGATGCGTCTCTTTGGCGTGGTACATACTGCCACCCATTGTCTGAAGAAAGACAGACGGGCGTCCAAGCGGCGCGTGTCAAGACCTGGGTAGCACTCAGCATGTGATGCGGCAGAGGCGCGCGGGACTGTGCGCCCGCGGTCTAGTGGTCGTGGGTCACTGCAACGTCAGCCTGCTAAGGGAGGTGGGCCCGGGCGCAGGCGGACATCCTGCACACCTACCGCACGCGCGTGCTGGGCACGGGGTCGCTGTTCCGGCTGCGCCACTACCACCGGCCGCTGGCGCACGCGCCGGTGCCCACCTCGTACACCTTCTCGCCCGCGCTGCTGCCGCCGCCGGCCGACTGGCCGCGCCACGTGCACGTCACCGGCTTCTGCCGCCTGCAGGTGCTGCGCGGATGCTGACCTGCGCCTCTGAGCTGTGTGGCCTGAAGAGTATTGAGGAAGCAGCTTCGTGGCCAGGATTCACCAACGTTGCGTGGCGCGCATGCTGTAGGCCAGTCAACTGTTTCCTGAAGTTTGCAAATATAACCCATGTCTTGGTGGCCGTGCACCTGACTCACACGTAGGTGTGATGATGCAGCGCAGCATCTGCTGACACGTCTGAACCGCTCACAGGCCACGGCGGCGACCAATGGCTACACGCCGCCGCCGGAGCTGGAGGCTTTCCTGGCCGCGGGCCCGGCGCCGGTCTACATCGGCTTTGGCAGCATGACGCTGCCAGACGCACAGGCGAGGGTCCAGGCGCATGCGTCCACAGCTTATGCCCCTCGTAACACTTTTGCCAGAAGTGTTTGTTTGGTGCCTTCACAGAAGTTGTGTAGTGGCTGAGCCAGCCCCGGCAGCACCTGGGAGCGGCGCTGATCCTTTGGATTGTCACGGTGCTGTGCGCACGGTGCTGTGTGTGTGCAGCAAACCCCTCAGTCGTAGTACCCAGTGGGCGTGCGGCCGGTGGCGTGCAGGTTGCCACGCGGACAGTGTTTGCGGCGGTGAGGGAGACAGGCGTGCGCGCCATCATTGGCCGAGGTGCGGCAGCCGCTGGCGCTGTTGTTGCTTGGCTGTGCTTGCCTGCTGCAACTGTGTGCGTGCTCAGGCCAGGCTGAAAAGATGGGGCCCGCTCAGCCACATAGGCTTGCTTGCGGAGGTGCTCTGTGTCTGCGCACAGCATGTTTCTGAAGCTTGGCAGGCCCGGTGCGTGTGCACATGCGTGGAGGGCTGCCAGGGTTTGCTCGTGGCTGCCACAGGCATGGGCGCCCACGCTGAGGGGGGCGGTATCGTGGGCGCAACATTTTTTTGCACGGTTGAGCTGCGAGACAGGTGACTGCAGCCGGCAGGCCACCCACGCGACAGGGTGTGCATGCGGCAGGGTGGGGCGGCCTTGGCGCGGTGGACGCAGGCGACATCCCCTCAGGCGTTCTGATCGTTGGCGAGGTCCCGCACGACTGGCTCTTCCCGCGCTGCACGGCGGTGGTGCACCACGGTGGCGCAGGCGCGCTCCTCACAGTTTCGTGTGCGCCATGGGTGCTGAGCGCGGAGAAGGGGCCGGGGCTGTGTCGTGGGGACATCGCGTCCTGAGGGTCTGCCCTGCGCACTCTTGCTGCGCCCTGCCATGCATGGCTGGATGTGTCCTGGCACGAGGCCGCCCTGCTATGTGTTGCGCACATTTCACATTTCATTGGACCCAACTCCCAGTTTGCAGTGATGTTCGCAGTGGTGGTAGACATTACAGCCTGCAGCCACTGACACAGCAGCGCGCGGTCGAGCAGGCACGGTGGCGACCGGGCTGCTGGCTGGCTGCCCCACCATGGTCGTGCCCTTCTTCGGTGCGCCGGCCCTGCGCTTTCCTCTGTGTGCATCATGCTGTGCTTGGGCGCGCAGTGCCTTTGCAACCATAAAGTCATTTCCATGTGCGACATCCATGGCAGTGAGCTGAGAGCCGCAGTCGAGTCCCCTGTGCCAGGAATGGCGGGCAAGCGGGCATGCAAGCTGCGCATGCGACCCCCGTGCATGCGCGGGAGCAGGGGACCAGCCATTCTGGGGCGAGGCGTGCCGGCGCTCGGGCGTCGGCCCCGCGCCCGTCGACATCGACAGCCTGACCGCGGAGCGCCTGGCCGACGGCCTGCGCACGCTCGCCCAGCCGCAGGCGCGCCCCAGTCCCCACCTTATCGTCTACAGGCTAGGCATGGGATGTAAGAGGCTGTTATCGAGCACCGCATGCGTGCACAAACATGAGCAGCCTGCTGCGAGTGTGCTTGCGGTGTCCTGGCCGGTGCAAAGCCATGCCCTGTGGCGTCAATCTGCTGCTGCGCCGCAGGTGCGCGCGGCCGCGGCGCGCATGTCAGAGCGCATGCGGGCGGAGCCCGACGGCGCGCAGGCCGCTGCAGACAACATCCTGTGGTGCGCGAGGGGCCCCATGCCAGGCTCTAGAAGCTCATTGCAGGCTGCTGACCACTTGCGCCATTGAAACGCGGCCTGGCTCCGCGCTGCTGCGGTCCGCCGCCGTTTGGGCCAGTCTGCCACACTGCGTGCTTGTGCTGTGAGCTGATAGTGCCTGTTCGGAGGAAGCGCCCTGTCTGCCGATTGTATATTAAGCGAATGATCGCGCATGGGTGCGGAGCTAGGCTGGGCTCAGGGGCCACAATGCTTTATGTGACTGCACAGTTAAAACAAAGGTAGACGGACAGATCTTTCTGCTTGCACAGGCACTATGCATCGTATGCGGCGCAGCGCGCGCCCGCACCGGCGCGCGCGGCCGACGCAGCGCCGCTCGCGGCCAGAGCTGCGAGCGGTGGTGAGCCCGCCGCAGCGCTCGGCGGCGGCGGGGCGCTGCTGCTGTCGAGCCCTGCGCTGGCGCTGGGCCCCGCCGCGGACGGACCGCATGCGGCTGTGAACGGCGCCGCAGCCGGGTTAGCCAGCGCAAGCCCTGCTGCTGCGGCGCTCGCGGGGTGCCATGCAGGGCCGGGGCACGACGCGTGGCGGGAACGCCCCGCAGTGCACTCGCCTGTGGAGCGGCAGGGAGCTGAGGGGCCTGGAAGCGGCGACGGGGAGGCCGCACTGGGGAGCGCGGCGGCAGGCGGCGGCAGGCCGGACAGCGCGCGGGAGTGCTGCTCCGGGCCCGCGTCGGGTAACCCTAACCCACGCCCTGACTCTGCTGACCTGTACCCGGGCGGCATGGCATACGCGGCCGCGCCAGCTGAAGCGGCGGCCGCGCCGACCTCCCCGCGACCCAGCGAGAGTGCGGCAGCGGAGGGCGCGGGCGCGGGCGCAGCCCCCGCGCCGCGCGACAGCATTGTGCAGCGGGGCGACAGCAGCATGCTGGACACCATGGAGCGCGGCTGGCACGGCTGCGCCAAGGGGGCGGCCTGCGCGTGCGCTCGGGGCGACTTCTGCGCGTGCGGCGCGTTTGCCGGCGCACACCTGCCGCCGACTCTGGCGCACCAGCAGAGCGGCTGTATGCACGAGGGCTATGTGAGCGGCGCGCCGCTGAGCTACAAGCGGCTGCCGCTGCTGACGTGGTGGGTGGAGGCGGCGTGCGCGGCTGGCGGCGTGCTGCTGCTGCCGCTGCTGTCGCTGACGCCGTGCAGCACGTCTGCCGTGCGGGCGGACGCCGTCAGCCCTGGCTAACCTAGGGTTACCTGCCGGGCAGAGGGTTGGCAGGCCCGGACGGCATGCGGCTGCGTGACACGCGACTGCTGGCGCTGCTGGCGGGCCTGGGCTTTCACGCGCTCTGCGGCGTGCCGCTCTGCCGCCGCTGGCGCCGGCGCTGGGCAGCAGCGGGGCGGCGCGAGGGTTGCTATAGTGAACAGCCCTGGTGTGGCACAGCGGCAGGTCTTGCAGCCAGTCACCCGGTGACATGCAGGGTACGATGCTGAGTGCGAGGCTGCTGAGCGCGCCAAGCAGGCCCATTGTTCAGTCCCTTAGGTGGGGCGCACAGGAGCGCATGGTTGTGATCAGCTCTTACGTGGCCTGCGTGCTCTCTTTGGTCATCAATGTACAGACACCAGACAGGATCATGAAGAGGGTGCCACCCAGGCTGGCCTTGTTGAGGTTTGCTGAGTACACTGTGCATGTTGAGTGCACCGCCGTGGGTGCGCTGTGGTGCAGGGTGTGCCCCTCTTCATGGCAAGAAGCTGTGCGTGCCACTGGCAGACCGTGTGGCACTGCCCTCCCTTGGCCGCCAAACCAGCCTGTGCTTGTTGCCTGCCGGCTGGAAATGGAGACTGGCATGCAAGCAGACATGCACAGCGTGTTGGTGTGACCGCATGACTGTGCTGCCTGCGCTGGTTCAGGGAGTTCCTCCAGCGCATGCCTGTTTACAGTGGCAAGAAAATGCAAATAGTACGCTCACCATATCTCGTGACGGTTTTGGTATGCCAGTGTTGCCAGGTGCGCACGTGTGTGGCGGCTTTGCTCGCAGCCTCTGTAGTGACATTATTTCTATATCAGGTATTCGTTAGAATGATGCCAGGAACATAGTGAAAGTGTGTACATGAGCAGAGTTGTTTGTGGTGTTGCATGTAACACTTTGCCTTGCATCTATTCTGCTACTGTAGCGAAAAGGTGTTTGCAACCAGGATTTATATCTGCTTTGTAGCACATTGCAACCATATTGTTAGTCAGAGCTGCAGCAGCCTTGCATGTCTGCATGCCAAAAGTGAGAACAGGTCAGATGTATATGAGGCGTACAGCCCATACTTAAAACATCAGACAATGTAATCAGCTTGGTGACAGGAAGGGCATACCTCCCTGTTACAGGTGCATGGCGAGCTTCATAGAATTGAAGCATGCTCACATGCCACAGTGTGATAATTTGTGGGGGTAGGCGCTGACGAGTCGGGGTGTGGCTGCCTAACCCTAGCCATTGCTTGTACACCTTTCAATGCAGAGGTGACGAGGCAGACCCGGCTGTCAGTCGAGGCCCTGCGAAAGCGAGAATCGGCTATCAGTGGTGCAAAACATGCGGTGCCCGTTCGGTTTCTTGGGCAGCAGTGCGCCTGCGCCTGCCCCCAATGGCAAGTGCCCCTTTGCGGGGCTGCTGGCTGCGCCTGCAGGGCCCGGCAACAATATGGACAAGCCGGCAGAGCCCGGACTTGGCACACGGCCGCCCACCAACTGCCCCGCGCCTGACAAGGAGCGCAGTGGCCCGGCTGCGGCGGCCGCAAGCGCAGCCACGCCTGCCGTCTGCCCATACGGCTTTGGGAGCGCAGCTCAGAAGGACGACGTGCTGGCCGCGCTGCAGTGTGCGAGGTATGACTTGCAGCTCTCTCACGCCTCCTTGCTGCATCTAGCTCACCTAGAGCTCACGTGTCTCAGGCAGAACCGAGCAATTCTCCTATGCGCGTGCGCAGGTGCCGCGGCCTGTACTACGACGCGGTGCGGACCAGCTGCGGCCACTTCTTCTGCCGCGCGTGCATTACGCGCGACGGCGCGCAGCCGCTGTGCGACTGCCTGCTCTGCGGCGCCGACATCGCGTCTGTGGACGCAGAGCCGCAGCTCCAGGGTCCGCTCCCTCCCAGCCCCTGTGTGCAAAGCGCTGGCACTGCGGCGAGCGGCTCTGCCCAAGGAGCTGTGACGAATGGCTCTGCCCAGGCCGCAGGCGGGCCCTGGTGCACGTTGCAAGACCTCGTGCACACGCTGCAAGCTCCCGCTCACTGCTGAAGAGCGCGCTCAGCGACCCGCTCACTGCGGCGCAGGCGTCGTGGACGCATACATCGCCGCGGCGGGCGCCGCCCCCGCAGCCGCGCGCAGCGCGCCGGACGCTGCAGCCGCCGGCGGCGCCAGCGGCGCGGGGTCTGGCGACGGCGGCGGTGGCGATGGCGGCCGCGCCGCATTTCTCCTGGACACAGCGCTGCGCTCCATGGCCGGCAGGAACTTTGTGGCGGCACGCGCGCGGCTGACGCTGTGCCGCGCTGCTCTGCTGGCCCGACTTGGGCTGGGGCCGGAGGAGCACGGCGGCAGCGGCGGCGTCTCTGGTGGTGCGGCGAGCGCGGCCAGCCGCGAAGAGCAGGGAGGCCGCAGCGAGGGCGCAGCGGCCCTGGGCCGGGCCGAGCCTGGGGCGGGCGACGGCAGTGGCGGCACCGGGGCCGCTGCCGCAGGGCAGGCCTCACCGACGGCTGAGGGCCGCGCTGCAGCTGGCGGCGGCGGCGAGGCGGGCAGCGCCGGCAAGCCAGGCGCGGCCGGCCGCGACAGCGGTAGTGCCGCGGCAGCTGGCCACAGGGAGAGCGCCAGGGACCTGGTCCGGGAGGGTGGCGCCGGCGGCAGCGCTGACCGCCATGTGCGCAGCGACGGCTGTCCTGTGATGTGTGATGTGTGATATAAAACATGAGATGGATGAAGCCCAACTGATGAGTTGGATGAGGCGTTGCAGAGAAACTCACCAGCAAGGGCAAGGGCACGGCGATGCCTGCGCATAACCATCGGGCGCTGCTTGCAGCAAGCGTTTTGAAGGCTCTGCAGAGCTGTGTGCAATTGTCCAAAATCGTAGAAAGGCTGTAAGAGGGTGCAGAACCCTGCACCCTTTGTGCGAGCTGGCAGGGGCTCTCCTGTGGCGCTTGGCGGTAGTGACCTGCGGGCAGGGCCGATGCGTGCACATCTGACCTGTATCTGCAGGACTGTTTATTTGCTTCAGCTGCGGCGGTCGGCAGCGCGCAGGCGCTCATCTACCCGCCCAGCCGAGCCGCGGCGCAGCAGGGCAACTCGCTGTCGCCCGGCGGGCAGCGCGCGGCCTGGAAGGTCGCCTTTGGCGTGCAGCCCAAGTGCGCTCCTGCTCACTGCTCTCCCGCCCCAGCTGCAGCTGCTGGTTGCCGCACGCACCCGCCTCTGCCTGGTCCCCAGTATCCTCTGCAGGCAGGCTCAGGCGCGCACTGCTTTGACGCTCGCCTGCCCGCTGTGCTGCTGCAGCCCGGAGCCTGCAAGCGCGTCTGTCTGCGCTAGGCATGTTCCGGCCAGGCACTCTTGGGGCTTTACCTGGCCCCGGGAGGGCAGTGCAGGCCCTTGCCAGTGAAAGCAAGCAGGGGTTGAGCAGCTGGGGCGCGCTCACCTTGCTACAGAGCAGGGCGTGCTGGGAGCCTGGGAGCAGGGCGTGCTGGGAGCGTGGGAGCAGGGCGTGCTGGGAGCAGCGGCCTGTGGCCTGCAGGGCGCTGAGCGCGGCGGCGCAGGTGGGAGAACGGGCTGATGGGCTGGACCTCGTCGGCGGACTCGCTGGAGCAGGCGGCGGAGGCGCACCTGCTGTTCCAGTCGCGCGACGCGGCCGCGGCGTTCTGCCGGCGCAACGGCTGGGGCTACGAGGTCGCGGAGGAGAAGCCCACGCGCAAGGAGCGCCCCAAGCGCTTCCTGGGCTACGGCGACAACTTCAGGCGCGCCGCTGCTGCCGCCGCGTAGGTTTAAAGTCAAGACGTTGGCTGTCCCAGCCTGGGACAGCCTGGGACTCCCCAGCAGGAGAGATCAGCCTACGTGGGCCTGCAGTGGTTGAGGTTTGACAACCGCTGTGTGTGTGTGTGCAGCGTGAAGCGCAACGGCACGCCGGTTGGCGGGCTGCGCTCGGAAGCAGAGCTGTCGGAGGCTGCGGCCAAGAAGGCGCTGAAGAAGGACAAGAAGTGAGGCGCTGATGGGGCGCTAGTGGGGAGTCTGGGAGTTTCCATCTGTGTGTATGTGTCTGTAGGGCTCTATTGTCTGTGGTTGAGCGTCTGACTCGAGGACATGGGCGTGTTCGTTGCCTGGTCAGCCAGCATGCTACGTGCCTGGGATACGTATCCGAGCAACTGGCAGTGGCAGGTAAAGGCTGTCTAGGGAGATGCAGATGATGACACCCTGGTCCTCAACTGCGAATGGCCTGCATACCGGAGCTGGATCGATGCAGTCCAGGGCTTGAAGGAGCTCAGGAACGAGCTTCAGGTACAGAAAGGCAAAGTGGGAGGAAGGTGCTGCGCGGCATGGAAAGAAGGAGACTGTTTGCCCCCCAGGAGGCTGTGCTCCCCACTGCCGTGCAGAGCCGAGCAGCTCAGGGCACGCCTGCAGCGCGCCTGCTCTTTTGGAACGGCACACTCCTGGTGGCCCTTGGTGCGAACGCGTGTCCGACCCCCGAGTCACAGCTCCTCAGGTGCTCGCCCAGCGCTTCAGGTGCATTGTACAAAGGGCAACGGGCTCGCGCAGGCGCTCTGGTGTTTGCCTTCCCGCATGCAGTCGAGGCTGTGCACCCGCACCGCAAGGGCGAGGCAGACATTCAGGAGTCCATCAAGATATGTGGAACGGTCTTGATGGGCGTGGGCGCACTGTACTCTTATGTCGGCGGTCAGAACCTACAGGCGCGCGCCTGCCTCTCTGCCACAGCTGAGCATGCACCTTTTCGCAGGTGCGGTCAGGATGATCCCGCAACAGCCCACGACCGCTCACACTGCTCTCCATGCGCAGGAGTACATGTTCGGCCTGCTCATGCACCGTCTCGTGGCGGTGCCCCTGCTGGGCTTCTGCGTGCACTTTGGCAAGATCTCAGCTGCGGAACTTGCCGTGCTGCTGAGCGTCGACACCTCGGGCGCGGTTGCAGCGCTGGCGCTCCACCGGCGCGATCTGCGGCGCGCGCGCGTCGGCAAGAACCTGTAACAAGTGGATGCGAGCAGCTGGCCCCCCCCTCCCGACGCTGATTGAGTTCCGCCGTATATCACTTCAAAACTTCATTCACACAAACACAAAGCCCGCCGCACAGTGACCTAAGAGCAAGCCAACTTTGAATCATCCAAGAGCAGGTCCGACATAGCTGGCCCACCTGCCAGACCGATCGGTATGAAGGCGGTGCTGAGCCCGCCGGGCAGCGGCTGCCTGCCGGGCGTGCCGGGCCTGCCGCCCCCTGCGCAGCAGGGTGTCCTGGCGCTGCGCGCATCATGCCTGTCGCTGCTGATCTGCGACGCGGGCGCGGGGCTCACGCTTGCCGAGGAGGCGTGCGACCTGGAGGAGCTGCACATAGACATCCTGTCCCCGCAGCAGGCTGAGACTGCGCTGCTGGCGCGCTCGCTGCCCGGACCTTGGCCGGCTGCACCATCTCGTAGCTTGCTGTGCAGCTTGCGCAGGACCGCGCCTGTCTGCTCCGCTTTGCAAGCCGCCCGACCAAGGCCTCGCTTGCAGCGTTGCGCTCACATGCTTGCACCTTGTGCCGGCTTCGGCGCTTGGTGAAGCGGCTCCGCGGTGCGAGCTGGCACACGCACGCTCTGCGCCGCCGGCCTGGTCGCTCTCGCGAGCTTTAAATGCCGCTGCAGCTCTCCGAGGGCGTGCAGCGCCTGCGCACTTCAGGAAGCTGCATGCGCCAAGCACCGCCACGCTGCTGAGCCAGGCCGCCAGGCCGCCAGCAGCAACCCGCCACGGTCAGCGGGCGCTTCTAGCGGTTATTCATGTAGGCACAGCGCGTGCGCGCAGGCCGGGAAGGGGGCGGCGGTGCTGCTGTGGCTGGAGGAGGCCGCGGTGTGCGCCGGCCACGGCCACTTGCACCTATCCTACAGGTGCGGGGTGCGGCCGGGTGTGCGAGCGCGCGCTGCCCTTAAGCGAGGCCTTAACTCGTGGTCACACTGCGCCATCCAAGGACCCCGGGGCGGCGCAAGAGCGGCCTGCGTGCACTCAACCCCTTGCCACTCACGGCACGCAACGCGCTCACATAACCGAGAATCACATAACCGAGAATTACAACCTTCATCACCCTCTGCCGCCCAGCGTCCTCATCATCCAAGCCAAAAAACCTGCCCTGCACAAGGGCATCTTGTCGGGATGCAAACCGCGCAACCGCCAGCCCGCCAAGGCCGCAGGCGCCGGCACGGCGGGCGGGTGCCCCCTGCCGCTGCGCCCACTGCCGTTGCGCCCGCCGCCCATTCGTCCTTTACTTAGCATCACACCGCCACGGACAGGGGGCGACCTCGCGCGCGCAGGCTTGCTGGCGAGGTGCGCAGCGTGCAGCTGCCGGGCCCGCCGGCGCGCGTACGCCGCCTGGGGAGCGGCGCGGCGGGGCGCGACGGCGCCGCCTGCCGCGTGCTGTTCCCGCCGCGGCAGTGCCGCGCGGTGCTGCGTGCCGCGCGCCAGCTGGTGCCGCAGCTCGCGGCCGCGCTCGCGCACGCGGAGGCAGCGCCGCCGGGCGCGCCGGGCGCGCTGCTCGCGCCCGCGCACCAGGCGCGCCGCTGTGCTCATCGTGGGGCCGATGTGCCAGCACTACAAGGCTGGCGGGCGCACCGATGTGGCCTCAGGCAGAGAGCGGCTTGCATGTCATGTTCGCAGTTGCCTGTGCCTGCACGGGGGCATGGAAAGGCCAGTGGGGCCCTGAGCACGCTGCTCATCCTCGGACACCAGGCGCGCCGCTGCGGCCGCTCCAGCACTGCCTTGAGGAGGCTGCTGGCCCGGGCCCCTGGACCATTCCTCGCTGCGCACTGCCCACGCGGCCCTGAGCGCACCCCCCGTGCAGGGCTTCATCGTGAGCGCGCCCGCGGCCGCCGATTTGGGCGCGCCGCCGCGGCGCGCGCTCGTGGCGGTCGACGCCGCGCACGGCCGCCTGACGCTCGCGCCGCTTGCGCCGGACGGCTGCCTGCTCGCCTCGCCCGCGCCGTTCGCGTCGCTTCCCGCGGCGCTGGCCGCGCTGGCCGGGGCGGAGGTGGCGCGCCGCGGCGAGGAGGACAGGAGGAAGCGTAAGCGGTCCAGCGTGGTCCCGCTGCCGGCCGAGCTCGCAGCGGCTGCGGGCGGCTGCTCGGGCGGCGAGCCAGCGCGCGGTGGCGCCCTCGGCGCGCATGCGGGCGTCCTGGCCGCCCCGGCGGCGCCCGACGATGCAGGTGCCGCTCTGCGCCGCCAACACGCTCTTGCTGCCCGGCGGTTGCCTGGCTGCACACCGACGCTCGCCTGGTCCTGGACGCGTGTCACTGGCCTGCAAGGGCGCCTACAACCAGAATGGCAGTCTGCTCAGTTGTGTGGTGGGTGGCATGGGTACTCTCAGGGCGCACCATGCGGCGAAGCATTGCCGGAAGAGCGTCTGTCTCTGCGTGCACATGCGGCCACGTGCGGCAGCCTCAGCAGGCCCTGGCTGGCGCAGGCGCGGCGGGCGCTGCGCGCGCGCCCGCTGGCGCGGCCGCCGCCGTCGCCGCCGTCCGCAGCGGCAGCGCACCGGGGCGGGCGGCCGCGCTGGGCGCGCTGCAGGCCGCGGCCGAGCGCGGCGACGGCGGCGACTGGGCGGCCGAGTGGCTCGAGCGCGGCTGCATGGAGGCAATTGTGGACGCGGCTGGCGCGGCCGACGCCCGCACCGCAACGGCCGCGGCCGCCGGCGCCCGCCCCGGCAGCGCAGCGGCGCACGAGGTGCAGGCGCTGTGCGACGCGGCGGGCGCGCTGCTCGCGGCGGCGCCCGCCGGCGGCGGCGCGCCGCGCCGCGCGGTTGCGATGCTGCGCGACGCGCTGGAGCGGGGCGGCCCGCGCTGCGGCGCGGCCACGCTGCGCCTGCTCCTGGCCGCGCTGGACGCCCCAGCCGTGTGCCGCGCGGCCATCCTGGCAGGCCTGAGCGCGGCGCTGGCCGCGCATCTGCGGCGCCTCTGGCCGGCCGCGGCGCGCGCGGCCGCACAGCGGCCGCCGCCGCGCGCGCCGCAGGCGGCGCCGCTGCCGGGCGCCGCCGAGCGCGGTGGCTCGCCCGTCGGCGCGGCCATGGCGGGCATACCCGAGGAAGCGGGCGCCCTGTCCGTCCCTGATCATTGGGCGCACCCGATTGCGCGCTCAACGTCTCTGGGCACGTCTGCCTATGAGGGCCAGGCGCAGCCGCTGCATCCGCCCTCGCCGCCGCGCGCGCCGGCAGCACCGCCCGATTCCCCGGCGGCCGCTCGGCTCGGGGCCCCAGGCCAGACCAGGTCCCCGCTGCTGGTGGGCGGCCGCCCTCGCTCTGCGACGAGCACGCCGATGCGCGCGGCGGCCGTGCCGCGGCTGCCGCTTGCCGCCTGCGGCTCGCCCGCAACCCTGAACCTGACCCTGACGCGCGCAACGCGGCGCGACGCGGCCGCGCGCGGCAGCGGCGCGCCGCTTCTGCCGGGCGCGCTGCCTCATGAGACGCAGCGGTGGGGCGGCGCCGGCGCCAGCGCGAGCAAGCCGGTGCGCTCGCGGGGAGCACGCCTGACAGCAGCAATCAATGCTCTTGAAGCCCGCCACTTGTATGGGGCTGCGTGCATTTGAAACACTGGCGGCATGGATTGCACTGGAGTGGCATGCGACCACCATGTAGCAGAGCTCACACCCGCCTGTTCCACGGGTCAGCCTGCTCGGCTGAGGCACATAACCTTCAAGTGTTGCTAGTCTTGATGTTTTGCTTGTTAACCACAGCGACGCCGCACTCAAGCACCACGCCGCCGGCACGACGGCCTCAGCCGGCCCAGTCGAGGCGGCACGCCCGGCGCAGGCCGGCGCGCTGGCGGAGGTCCGCGCGCTCGGCGCCGCGCTGGGCGAGTGCGTGGCGGCGGCCGACCTAGCGGTGCTGGCGGCGCAGCGGCGGAAAGTGGCCGCGGCCGCCGCGCGCCCCGCGTCCGGCCGGGCGGGCAGCGGCGGCGCCCGGTGCGCCGGCCACTCGCGCAGCCCGTCGCTGGACGCGCACCGGCTGCAGCTGAGCCCGCGCAGCATGGATGGCGCGACGCCGCGGCGGGCCGCAGACCCTGCAGACAGGGTCTCGCCCGGCGCTGGCGGGCGCGCGCCCTCGCGCATGGCCGCACTCCGCGGCCTGAGCCCCGCCCCGCCGGCCGCGGGCGATGCTGGCGCTGCATGCTACCCGCTCGCAAGCATGCGCTTGGGGCCCAGCGCGGGGCCTGCGGCAGAGCAGGGCTCTGTGAGCGGCGGGTCTGCACGCGGCGCGGACCAGGAGTACGGAGGGCTGGAAACCCTGGAGACCGCCTCCGAGGCGGAGCTCGTCCTGCACGCGCTGCTCGCAGTGGCGCCGCTGGCCGCCCCGGACCCTGCTGCCGGCCCTGGCGCATCCGCTGCGCCGCCGCTCGCCGCGCTGCTTGCCGCCCAGCTGGTCGCGTGCGCGGAGGGGCAGGTGCGTGCACCACAACATTTGTGAAAATCGCTTGTCTCCCGAGCAAACACTGGCATGGCGCCGATGCGCATGGGCAGCGAGCGCACATGCTTTCCGCCCTGTCGCCCTGGCTACTGGCGCTCGTGGCCACAGGCGCACCGTGTGCCTCGTGCCCGGCGCCGATGGTACTTACAGTGCTGCGACCATGCCGGGGGTCGCCGCGAGTTCACCTGTCGACAGCGGCGCCTGCGCGTGGCGGGCGTGCAGGCGCAGGAGGACACCGCCGCCCGCAGCGCCGCCATCATGCTGCTGCACTGCTGCGCCGCGCCGCTGCAGCCTGCGGCCGCCCTGCTGCTGCTGGCCCCGGGCCCGGACCTGGCAGGGCCCGCGCCGACCGCCGAGGCGCCCGCCGCACCGCGGGACCCATCTGGCTTAATGGGGGAGTGGCAGGGCGGGCCAGGGTTGGGGCTGCAGGCAGCCGCCGCGTGCCCGCCGGCCGCACAGCGGCACGTGCTGGCGGCGGCCGCGGCGCGCGCGCTGGACGCCGCGCTGAGCGACTGCGGCGACTGGGCCGCCTGCCAGGTGCGCGCGCACGCGCTGCCCGGCCCTGCGGCAGTGCCCCACGGTACCCAGTCTGTCTCCCTGAGGCCAGGCATCTATGAGACGGCGCCGTACGCTGCCTGCATGATGCTGCTGGCAGGTGGTGCATTCGTGCATCAATACCAGGCCGCGCTGAACCAACTCCTGCGGGTGTGCGGCTGCCCGCGCGGCCGGCCGCCTCTGCGGTTTCAGTGCGCACGCTGGGAGCTGCCACCATTGCACACCGCCGACCCCGCGCCCCACCCGCTGAGCGTGCAGGGCCCGCGCCGCGCCGCCGCGCTGCTGGAGCTGCTGGCGGACTACACGGCCGCCGCGCCGGCCGCCTCGGCCGCCGCCGCCGTCGCCGCCGCCTGCGCGCCCGCCCTGCGCCGCGCGGCGGCGGCCCTGGCGCGCGCCGGCGCGCCGGCCGGCTGGCCTGCGCCGGCCGCCGCGCTGCTGACCGCCTGGCTGCGCCTGCTCGCCGTGCTGGGCGACCGCTGCCAGGCGCGCCGCCCCGCAGTGACGAGGTGTAAGCAGGAATGCAGGCTCGGGCTGGGTCAGTCCTGGGCCGCAGGCCGCAGTGACGGCGCCGCTGCCTGGCTGGCCGCGGCGGCCGGCGCCGCAGGTGCGCGGCTGCCATGCGGCGACCATGCGCGCGCATCCAGCGTCACACACAAGGGAGTCGTGCGTGCGGGCGCGGCAGGACCCCGCGTCCGGGCGCGTGCTGGTCGCGCTGCAGCTGGCCGACACCGAGGCCGCGAGCATGCTGGAGGCCTGCGCGCGCGCGGCGCTGCAGCCGGGCACCGCTGCCTCGCCGGCCGCGGAGCCCGACACGGCGCCGGCCGGCCCGGGGCCGGCGATCCGCGCGCCGGGCGCGCGCCTGGCGCTGCTGCATGCGTATGCCGCGGCCGCGCGGCTGGCGGCGCGGCTGCCCGACACCCGCGAGCGCCCCGCGCGCAT